>OCTW011619134.1_pt1 | contig 17159 bp, 15 predicted proteins | sample 1539671 | NCBI WGS metagenome assembly OCTW01 (sample SAMN02144230, study PRJEB22623) | gut metagenome | biome: sheep rumen | host: Ovis aries | place: New Zealand
TAAGCTCTAATATACTATAACATTCGGAAGGTCACATGTATAAAGGCTTCTATGAGGTTTATAGATTTTTCCCCGGACACCAATAAAAAGTTAACGGGTTGATGAGTTGGCAAGTTGACCGGTACTTGCTAAATTGAAAATGGAAACTCTTGTCAACTTGTTATCGTCTTGGCGAGTTTGTCAACATTGAGGCTGCGGGCCGAGGCATCCACGATGTCCTTGTAGATACCGCCCTTGTGGTAGAGGCTGTCAGGGTCGCCGCTCTGTTCCACCCGGCCGTCGCGCAGAGCATATATCATGTCGCTGTCGATAATCTGGGAAATGGAGTGAGAGATGATGATGACCGTGCGGCCCTGCTTGATGGCGTCAAGGCTGTTCTTAATCTGCTCGGTAGCCACGGCGTCGAGCGATGCTGTCGGTTCGTCAAGGAAAATAATCGGAGGATTCTTCAGAAACATTCGGGCAATGGCTATGCGCTGCTGCTGACCTCCGCTGAGTTGCTGTGCCTGCGACTGAAATCCGTTTGGCAACTTGATTATCTGGTCGTAGATGTACGCCTTGCGGGCAGCGTCCTCAACCTCCTGCTCAGTGGCTTGCGGATTGCCATAGCGGATATTCTCCATAATGGTTCCCTCGAAGATGTGGTTCTTCTGAAGCACCAGTCCGATATTGTCGCGAAGGTACTGAGTGTCGTATTCGCGCAGGTCAACACCGTCAAGCAATATCTGTCCCTGCTGCGGCTCATAAAATTTGTCAAGCAGATTGATGATAGTTGACTTGCCGGCGCCTGAGAGGCCCACGAAGGCTGTAATCTTATTAGGGCTGATCTCCATGTTGATATCGTGGAGAGCCTTGGTGCCGTTGGGATATGTGAAATCGACATGGCAAATCTCAAACCGGCCCTCAATCTTCTCAGGACGATAGCAGCCCCTGGGCTCCACGTCGGGCTCGGCCTCCACTACCGAGAAATAGCCCTCGGCATAGATGAGAGCATCGTTGAGGGTGTCGAAGATTCGTTGCAGCTGAGTGATGGGCGCCGTGACGTTGGCAAAGAGCATGACGTGGTACATAATCTTGCCTATTGTCATGCCGGGATAGTTGATGAGCACCAGATAGGCCGTAAGAATGATGATGAGTACGGTGCCAATCTGCTGCACAAAGCGTTTCCATCCGTCGTAATAGAGCATAACCTTGCGTGTGCGCAACTGATTGTCCGTGAGGTTGGTCTGGATGGCCAGCTGCTTGTCGCTCTCAATCTTTTCACGGTTGAACGACTTGATGACGTTGATGCTCTCAATGATATTGACAATGCCGTTGCTTTTCAGCTCGCGGGAATGACGCATCTCTTGTCGCCATCCACGCAGGCGGTGGGCCTGATGGACGGTTATCCAGATGTAAATCGGCACAATGAAGCATGCCGTGAGACCCACGTAGAAATTGGCAAGAAACATCAGCACCAGCGCCAGCAGTGCCGAGGTGAACAAGGGCAGCAGGTCAATAAAAGTGTTCTGCACTGTGGTGGAGAGACTGCCTACGCCCTGGTCGATGCGGGTCTGCAGCTTGCCTGGCTCATTGCCTCCTCGTGAGAAGAAGGCCATGCGATAGCTGAGTATTCGATCTACAGCTTTTTGTGCCAGGTCGCGCGACACAAGCGTGCGCATCTTCTCGCCAAAGAAATTCTGAGCATAGGAGATAACTACCGCCAGGAGCTCTTTGCCTAACAATATGACCGTGATGACAATCAGAATCTTGGATGCCTCTCGCCAACTGATACCCCCGGCGCCAATGAGTGAGTTGATGGCGTCCACCGTGCGGTCAAGCACAATAGCGTTGACCTGCGCAATGGTGGAGCCGATGAGCGTCAGTACAAGTGTACATATCACCAGCCATCTGTAAGGCTTGACAAACGGCCACAGCTTGCGAAAGAGTTTGAAAAGCGACATTCGCTACTTCTTTTCGCGCTTGAGCAGATAGTCGCTAAAGATGTTGAGGCGAACAAAGAATGCGCCATTGCCCTTGTACAGGCCAAGCGAGAAGGCATCGCCGCTGTCACCGTCGGCATAGGCATAGAGCTTGAGGCATCCCTCGGTTCGGCTCATGGTCTGAATGTTGGGATACTGCTCGCGTAACTTGGCCAGGGCTTCATTGAGATTGTCCGTAGCCTCCTGCTTTGACTCAAACTTATTGTAGCCGAAGATATTATAGAAGGCATCCTCAGAGGTAAACTTGAGGCCGATGGTCTGGAACGCAATACCATAGACACTGTTGTCCTTTAGGAATATTCCGTCCTCGGTAAGAATGGGCTGCAGATTGTTGTCAATAAGATTATTGTACACCTGTTCGCTGCTGACCCCAAAGGTGCTGTTCCAGAATGTACGCTCAATCTTCTGAGCCTTTACGGCAAAAGCAATGCATATCGCCACGAAAAGGAATATTGGCTTTTTCATATTGCTGTTTAATTAAGACAACTAATAGAATACTCTTGAAATCTCCTTAAAACTTATACCCCAAGGTAAGTAGAACCTGTGATTTGTTGAGGCTCAGGCGATTGGCAGGGCAGGCATTGACAAAGACCGGCGCATCGGGGTCTTCAGCAGCATTAAAGGCATAGAGAGTGCCGCGCTGGTGCTGGTAAAGCCATGCTGCATCGGCATAGAATTTGCCAAATTTTACACCTAAGCCTGCTGTGAAGCGGTTTATACCCGAAAGGTTAAGGTAGTCTGTGTTGGTTGCTACATCCACCGACGCACTGTTGATGAAGTGGTTGAGCCATGCGTCCTTGTCAAAGGCTGAGGACACGTGGTTGTAACCGCCGCGCACAAAGAGGTTAGGGGTAATCATCAGCTCGGCACCAACCTTAAGAGTGTGTGTGCCCTTCATGTATTTATCCAGCTGACTGTTGAGCTCGCGGTCCTTGGTCTGATGATTCCAGTTAAAATTCCAGTCATAGTCGTCGTCAAAGTCGTCGTAAGAAACAGAGCATGAGCTGTAGTCAGCAAACTCATACTCGGCACCGACAGCCAGGCGGTTAAAGAACGTGTTGCCCAGGCTAACACCTACTTTCCACGGAGTGCGCACGTTGTAGTCATAGTCAAAGTAATAGGGGCGCGGCACCACGTCGCCATTGCTTTCTGTATAGGAACCGAGGCGCAGGTCATTACGGTAGCTGAGTTCATACCATGTAGGTGTGGTCAATGTCACTCCAACCTTGAAATTGCTTTCTTTAACAGGGCGCACAATAAAACCAATTTTCATGTCAAAGCCGTTGCCCTTAAGCTTGCTCTCATTATCGATGGCATAGTCGCCATCCTCGTTAAGGTCAACGTCAAGCAGTCCCTCGCCATAAAGCATATAGCTCTTTTGCTTCACATTGTAAGCCGATGCAGTGAAGCCCAAGTAAAATTGGTCGTTGAAATTGGCCGACATGCAGAAGTCAAACGTCTGATTGCTGCCCCAGCGTGCCTTGCCATAGCTGTTACCCCAAGCATTGTAAGCGGTGTAATTGCCACCGTCTTCGCCCAGCAAGTAGCCTTCGTAGGCCAGGTTTGCCAGCGGAGTGGCCTTATCTGCCCCACCCCAGTAATTGCAGAGATCGGCCAACTGCCATGTCTGCGATGGATTGCCGAAGGCATCCAAGTTGTTGTTCTCAGCATTGAGCAACTGGTTGAAATCATGGTGCTTGTGATAGTTGACGCCAATGTTTATGAAATTCAACGACGGGCGGTCAACATTCCATGAATAAACAAAGCCCAACTGATCGAAGGATACATAGGTGTTGCCTTTGTCATCAAACTTCTTGCTTCCAGGCATACTGACCAGACTGGCCGTAACAGCCAGGTCGTTGCGACGGTAGAGTCCAATAGCTGCAGGGCTGGATGACATAACCGAAAGATCGCCTCCCAGTGCACCCATAGCACCGCCCATGCCCACATAGCGGGCCGTTCCGTTGAGGTCTGTTGTGCTAAGTTCACCTACCTGATAGATGTCCTGTGCCATGGCAAAGGCGGAAGCCAAACTCGTTACTAATATAAATAATGTTTTCTTCATAATATTTTATGGTTAATATCAAGTATGAAAACTCGAAAGTTGTAAAGTCTTGTTTCAGGATTGTCACATTAAGAACGTTTTCGATAACTGAGGCGAGAAAACGTCTGTTGATGAAATCTAACGAACTCTACAACTTTCGAGCTATTGATTATCTGATTATCTTCTTCCTCCACGGCTTACTCCGCCTCGGCTAACGCCGCCGCCACCGCCGCTGCGACCGGCTCCTCCACCTCCGAATGAGGGTGAACTGCCACGGCTACCACTGCTGCGTCCTACGGATGACGGCATTGAGCTGCGTGGGCTGCTGGTAGAAGGAGTATATGAAGGAGTGCTGCGACGGGTTTCTCCACGGTTGTATGTGGAGGGAGCAGAATTGCGGGTGTCATTACTGCGCTGCTGCACCTGACGCTGCTGTCCAATATTCTGTGGATTGCGTCCGCCACGAATAACTCCACCGCCGCCATTGCGAACGACTGGCCCATCGGCACGCATCACAGAGTTGGGACCCGTCTGACGAGTGCCGCGACTCATCTGTCCGTTGCTACGTGAATTCAAACCTCCGTTGCGGGCCATGGCTGGCTGACGGTTAGAACGGAACACTCCCGACAGAGGTCTGCTGCCGGTACGCGGAGCGCCGACCCCCATGCGTCCTCCCGACCTACTGCCAAAGCGGTCAACACGCGGGGCATCAAATCCACGACCGGAGTATGCCCGGCCACCATAGCGTCCAAAACCAGGCGCGTAGCGGTGATAGCCACCATGCGACCACATGGGGCGTCCATAACGGTAGCGCGAGTGATGATAATATACAGGACGGCTCCATCCCCAGTAGATAGGACGTCCCCATCCCCAGTACGAGTAGCTGTACCATGGGCTATGCCAGCCCCATGTGAAATCCCAGCAAGTGCGGAAATGCCAGCGGTTGTAGTACCAGGGATCATAGGCATAGCTCCAGTAAGTGTAGCTTGGCACATAGGCGGCCCAGCCGTCATAATAAACGTCCCATACATCACTGTAGCAGATGTCCCAGTAGTATGGGCTGCTCACGATGAAGCCAGGATGCGGGCTGTGGAAACGCATCACCAGTTTGGTGTACGGATAGGCCACCTCGCTGTTGGATTCGTCATCAAACTTACTCTCAACAGTCTTAGTGGCTTCATCTTCTGTGTAAAACTCCGTGGTATCAGCAATCACAGAGCCACGGCGGTTATAGTCATCCACGTCACGGCTTTCTTCATAGTACTTAGCCTTGTCATAGTCGTCCTGCGTCGGAACAATCGTTCCGTCGGTTGTCGTCACCTTGCGTATATCCTTTGATGGGATGTAATACACATCGTCCTGTGCGCCCACAGTAGCAGGCAGAAGAAACGTCAGCCCAAGAAGCAGTACAGATGTTTTCATAGCTGTATAGTTTTTAGATTCACGGTACAAAATTAGTTTATTATTGTCAAAGAGAGTGTTAAAATACTCAATAATCGTTCTCTTTTATTTTTTTTTAATTTTTAAGCCACCTTAGTTTTCCATTTGTTAATTATCTTTTCATTTCTGAGTCGGTTGTCGGGACGTCTTTCGCCTTCTTTAAAGTTTTAATGTCTTCTGATGGTATAAAAATAAATTTTAATCTTTCTGTTTTTCAAGTTTTTCAAAAATATTAGTAATTTTGCATCAGAAGGATAATGACTTAGGTTTAACCTTGACTTCTTCGCAGCCACCTTTTCTCGCCTCAGCATAGTTCATGCAAGCATGACTCTGCTTTCGGCTTATCGAAAACGTTCTTCATAAAACTATAATTCCATTCAACACTACTGACCATGCTGTTCTGCGAAATATCCCCATTGGCTTATCGTCTTTCTACTGAAAAGGAAATTCTGAAACGACACCTGAAAGATTTCTTTGGCAAGACACAATTTGCAAGCAACAAGACAGATGACTCGCTGCCGGTGTTGGTATATCAGCACAACTCCCTTATACGCCGCAGACTTGGCAATGTCAATATGCAGCTGCAAGAGAACAAGGCTGTCAACCTTGCCCTGGCCGTAGGCCATATCAATGGATTGCTTATTCGCCCCGGTGAAACATTCTCAGTATGGAAAATGGTGGGACGCACTACTAAGCGGAAAGGCTATAAAGAAGGATTGACTATTGCAAAAGGACAGCCCTCGCAGGGGATAGGAGGTGGTATGTGCCAGTTGTCAAACCTTATTCATTGGATGGTGCTGCATAGCGACTTGACTATAGTGGAACACCATCATCATGATGCGCTTGATCTCTTTCCTGATTATGGCCGTCAGATACCGTTTGGTACCGGCACAAGTATTTCTTACAATTACATAGATTATCGCGTCCGTAATGATTCGGCCCTTACTTATCAGCTCAAGTTATGGGTGGATGAAGAATATCTGCATGGTGAGCTCCGTGCTACAGAGCCCCTTCCTCATACTTTCCATATTCATGCCGAAAACGAATACTTTTCCCGCGAGTCAGGGGTCATTTACCGTAACGGACAGGTATATCGTGACACTATCGATCGTGTCTCAGGTAATTGCCTGGAGAGTCAACTCATTCGTATCAACCATGCCAGAGTTATGTATGAATGTCCTCCATCAATGGAAATCAGGGAAGAAAGTTAAATCTGTTGCCTATCAATTGTTGGCGTAAATTGTCCAATCGTAAAATAGCCGCTCGCGGCACGCAGATTACGCAGATGAGGGCAGATTACGCAGGTTTTTCGTAAAATTCGTAGTCTTCTTATCTCACACAGATTTCACAGATTATTCGTATAATTCGTGAAATTCGTAGTTTCTTGAACACTACTTTCTTGAAAGCAATAGACATAAGCAGAGCCCAGTCCCCCCCGGCTGGGCTCTGCGATTGCATGCTACAGTTGTTTGTCAACCGTCAAAAGATTGAAAAATGGAAGAAGAACAAAGTCTTGCATTTCTTTTATTTACTTAAATATTGGTAAGAACTCTTTACGCACGAAATATTGACTTGTATCTTGTTAAAATAGACTCTCAAATCTCCATTATCTAATGTTATATATCTTTCTTCATCAGGCTTGTTAGATAATTCCAGAAAATCCAAGAAAGCATCATAGTCTGCTTGATTCTTCTTAACGTGTTCTTCGTAGTCTTTTTCTTTATAAACATCTCCTGTAAACTCGATGACTAAAAAAGCAGCTTTCTTAATACTCCTTTCTCGCGCTTCTATTATAGAACCAACGGTTCCGGAGATAAGTTGATACATTAGCTTTTGTACATCTTTTGACTCTAAAAGTTCCTCTTTAAAGTCAGGCTTTATCATCTTTAAGGAATTTACAATCCTTTTACGCGTATTATTACCTCCATCAGAATTCTTCTTTTCCGCAATTGCAATCTTTTCCTGGAGAGAATAGTCAAATGATTCAGAAACCTTTGCTTCTATTCCTATTAGATAATTCTTTGATACAAGCAATCCATCATGGTGCCTACCTTCACCGGTGCCTAAATCTTTGCCTTTAAAACTTGTTGTTTCTTCTGGCAAACAGGTATATTTATCCTTAAAGTCAATGCTTTCAAGGTATCTATGTATAGCCTCAGGCATCTTACCTTTGTATTCAGTCATATATCTTGCAAACTCCATTGCACTTCGGCCTTCTTTCCATTGACTTTTTCCTCCTTTAGGTTCCGCATACTTAAACCAAGAATCTAAATCTTTGATGGGATTTGTTTTTTTTATTTCTAATTCCATATTCCTTTTTGTATATATCCTTTTTTTACATGTGTTTTTTGCCTCTATACTTATTATCGATACGACGAAGAATCTCGTCGAGTCCTTCATTTATGGGGTCATACAGATTACCCTCTTGGTCTATTACAGCTTGATATTGGTAGTAGAGGTCTGTGAAATCATCAAACATGTTGCAGGCATCATTGACAATGTAGTCTTCATAGACACCGAAGGTTGTCCAGGAGTTATAATCATTGTCACCCATCTCCAAAACGCGGAAATCACCATACAAGGGATAGCCGTAGTCTTCATCTGTGCCAGGCTCAAATTCGGCCCCGTCTTCTATTTTTCTCTTATGTTCATAAAACCGGGCATTGTAGCGCTTGTAATTGCATCTCAAAAGTCTTAAGCAGAACGAGCGCGGGGTGAAAGCATCCATTTTGAGCCATTCGTCACCAAATCTTTTTGCTGCCGCCAGTCTCACTTCGCGCACAAGTTGCTTATCCTGCACGAGGACCAAGACGTGCCCGAGAAGAACGAAACCGCCATCTTTGAAATAGTCCTTAATCTTGTCCAAAATCCTACCTGTGATAATGGATATATCTTCTTTTGTTCTCATAACATTGTTTTTTATTTCCGTTTTTTCCTCTGCAAAAATACAAATAATTCTTTTAGTTTCTGTAATTCGTGATTGTTTTTTTATGAGAAATTATCAAGGTTTAATTGGCAATTGTTTTCTGTTGTGAGGAGTGTTAAATCCGCACGACTTTCAGGGACTTGTTCATGCGTTTCGCCTCTGCGATGCTGTGCAGGGTGCCGCGCGAGTCGGCAGAGGGGAAGGCGATGACAAGTGAGGCTTCTTTGACAATCTGGGTGTTCCGGCAGAGCGGAGCATGTTTCCCGTAGCGAGCGTAATCAGGAGCGAACTCCATCAAGGGGATGTGGTGGCGACCGGCGAAAAGTTTCGCGTAGGTGTCAATGCCCTGGGCGCCACCCGAAACGACGAGGGAAATTTCTTCGGGCGAGATTTCTGCGAGCAGCAGCTTTTCCCATTGTGAGTAACTCATTTTCGGTGCTCTCGTGCCAACAACGGCAACTTTTTTCTTCATCTTTTCCATATTAGTTCGTTTTGGTTCATACTTGTTAATACGATGAAGAATTTTTACAAAGAGCAAAAACACCCCCTTTTTGCCCGTTTTTAAACATTCGTTAACAATTATTACGAATTATTAGCGCTTTGCGGTCATTTTCGCCTCCGTTTTTCTTGTCTTGTGGAAAAGAGGAAGAAAAAAACGGAAGAAAGACTTGAAGGTATCGAAGATAATTCCCACCTTTACAGCAACAAACGAGCCTGAATTTAATCGCGCCGAAATTGAATTTAATCGCGCCGAAATTGAAATGAAATCGCGATTCAATTTCAATTAGCTCGGCTTTTATTTCTGTCTTGACGCGAAAAATGCCAGTCCCGGCGCGATAAAATCAATCTTGACGCAGCAAAAGCCGGTGCACTCGGGGATTGCCGGCGCCTAACAGAGATAATTGTTGGCTTTACGGAGATAATCGTCGACGCGAGGCGACGGGGCGTATAACACTTTCACCTGCGGTGTAATCTGTGCCAACATCTATATCATTGCCTAAAAAGAGACGCAGCCGCACTCCCTTGTGGGAATACGGCTGCGTTGATTTTTGTGTAAGGGTAATCTCCTAGTAGTTTTGTGCCAGGAGCTGGAAGTAGCTCTGCGGATGAGCACATGCGGGGCAAACCTCAGGAGCCTGCTTGCCTACGCAAATATGACCGCAGTTAGCACACTGCCAGATGCAGTCGCCGTCCTTGGTGAAGACCACCTTCTTCTGAAGGTTGTCGAGCAACTTGCGATAGCGCTCCTCATGGTGCTTCTCTATAGCGCCAACAAGCTCAAACTTAGTGGCTATCTCTTCGAAACCTTCCTCACGAGCTTCTTTAGCAAACTGAGCATACATGTCAGTCCACTCATAATTCTCGCCGTCAGCGGCATCTTTGAGATTTTCTTCAGTGGAAGGTACTGCACCTCCGTGGAGGTACTTAAACCACAACTTGGCGTGCTCTTTCTCGTTAGCAGCGGTCTCCTCAAAGATGTTGGCTATCTGTACGTAGCCATCCTTCTTTGCCTTGGAGGCGTAGTAGCTATACTTGTTGCGGGCCTGTGACTCGCCGGCGAAAGCTGCCATCAAGTTCTGTTCGGTCTTTGTGCCTTTCAGATTCATAATGTAATTGACAATTAGAGGTTAGTTACTACTTCTCGCACTGGTCCTTGCAGCAGCAGGTTCCGATGATGCACCAAACAATGGCAGCAACGATTGCGCCAACGATGGGAGCTACGATGAACACCCAGAGATCGGTCATTGCCTGGCCACCCTCAAAGATTGCGGGACCGATGGAGCGAGCAGGGTTAACAGAAGTGCCGGTGTAGTGGATGCCTACAAGGTGTATCAGCACGAGGCTGAGACCGATGGCAAGACCTGCAAACTGGCCAGCACCTTTCTTTGCATCGGTTGTGCCGAGCACTACGAGCACGAAGATGAAGGTTAGCACAGCCTCAACGATGAAGCCTGCCAGTTGACTGCCTGCACCTGCGCAGCTGTTGGCTCCTGTGAGGGTGCCGCCAAACTCGGTGGTAGTGACGCTGGTGATGGCATAGAGTACGGCTGCAGCAATGATGGCGCCAATAACCTGGAATACGATGTAGCCTACGGCATCCTTAGCACTGATACGCTTGGAGAGAAGGCAACCAATGGTAATGGCGGGATTGATGTGGCAACCGCTTACGCCACCAATAGTATAAGCCATTGCAACTACAGCAAGACCAAATGCCATGGCCGTACCAACAACAGATGCAGTGTCAACACCGCAATTTAGGCTTACGGCAGCACCGCAGCCAAGGAGGGTCAGAACAAATGTGCCCACCATTTCAGCTAAATACTTTTTCATAGTAAAGTTAAAGTTTATAGGGTTAGAGATTATTGCTTAACAGTTTTTGTTTATCAATGCTATAGCGTAGGCAGAGATTCCTTCTTCGCGACCAGTAAAGCCAAGACGTTCTGTTGTCGTTGCCTTAATGGACACGCAGTTAACAGGCACTTGCATTACCTCGGCAAGGCAGGCCTGCATCTCTGGGATACGTGGATTAATTTTAGGACGCTCGCAGCATACCGTAACGTCAATATTACCTATGACATAACCATTATGGCTGAGTAGGCTGACCACCTCGGCAAGAAGACGTTTGCTGTCAATACCTTTGTAACGTGGGTCGGTGTCGGGGAAATGATAGCCTATGTCACGCAGACAGGCTGCCCCAAGCAAGGCATCACAGATGGCATGGATTAGTACGTCGGCATCACTATGGCCCAGCAGACCGAAGTCTGAGTCAAACTTAACACCGCCGAGCCAAAGCTCTCGGTCGGCCACAATGCGATGAACATCATATCCTAATCCTACGCGCATTTATTTTTTAGTTTCTGGGTTGATTAATAGCTACCGTCTGCGTCCGCGATTGAATAGGTCTTTAAGGCCGTCCATATCGAAACCTAGGGAAACGCGTAGAGTCTGGTCAAGAGGATTGGCTGCGGCGGTCGATATTACATAGCCGGCATCGATAGAAAATACATTCATCTTGAAACCCGCACCGACGGTGAAATACTTACGACCACCTTTGGTGTCAGCCTCGTGATGATAACCGGCACGAAGGGCAAACTTGTCGTTATATACATACTCGGCACCTACTGACCACTGTATCTCTTCCAATTCCTCAGAGAATCCGTTAGGAGCATCGTTAAAACTCTTGAATATACCTGATATAGAGGAAATGTTATAGTAATGCTCCTCACGATACTGCTGGTACTCCGCGGTATGGTCCATGCCGTCTGTTGTGTCATAGCCAAGTTTCTTGGCGCACTGAGCATCGGTAGGATAAGTGGGTACTAACAATTTATTAGCGTCTGCAGCTATGGAGAAACGGTTATACTCGTTGATGGGAATGGTGTAGTTGAAACCGATACGCAGGGTTGTAGGAATGAAGTAGGAATAGTCATCACCATAGTTTATCTTACTGCCAAGGTTGTAGATGCCGCCACCAATACTTAGCTGGCACTCGCGGCTACCCACATTTAAATATGTATTATAGTAGGCAGCAAGGTCAGCAGCAAAAGCAGAACCGGGCTTAGAGCCGTCATCACTCTTGCCGGAAAGGTCGGAGTAGATATAACGGAAGGTTACGGCAGCAGAGAACTTTTCGCTCAGCATGCGGCTATAGGCGGCATCAACAGCGAACTCATATGGCTTGATAGTAGTATTCTCCATACCGTTAACCATCACGTCGCCAAGAGAGAAATAACGCAACGAAGCAGATACAGCTTGATAGTCACCCAGACGATAATAGCCTGCCAAATAGGCAAGGTCAATATCATTGACAATCTGGCGCAACCATGGAGTATAGTTAAGAGAGATACCACCCTTGGATATCGCAAAGGGATATTTTGCAGCATTCCATGCCTGAGAGTTAATGTCGGCCTCAGTGGCAGCACCCACATCACCCATACCGCCGGCACGGGCATCAGGAGCAATGCTCTGCGACACAACAGCAGTCTGCACAGGATTAAACTTTTCCTTGATATCTTCGGCCAGTGATGTAGTGGCTGATAGGATTAGCGCAATGAGCGCACTTGTTATTTTCTTCATATTCTTTAGAGTTCAAGAAGTCTTGTGTGTTATTCCAAAAATAGTGCTCAATGAATATAAACTCAAAATGTCGTGGATTATTGTCTGTGGATTATTAATTTCTGTTTTTTTGTGCTTTGTTTGCTGTCGTTGCAACTGATGGCAACCTTATAGATGTAAAGTCCGCCCTGCAAAGCCACACCATTGTTTGAGGTAAGGTCCCAAGGAATGGTATGATATCCGCCCGATGTGATGGCCTTCTCTGTGTGGCTCCATACGTGCTGACCATAGAGATTGTAAACATCAATGGTAAAGGTTGTTTCGCTATTGGGCCTGTCATAGTAGATGATGAACGTAGTGCTGGTGGAGGCAGGATTGTCACTAAGATAGACTGTATTAAGCTGTGGCCTAATGCTAGCATCCACCACAAAGTCAAGAACTGCGGAAGAAGAGTTGTTCTTGACATCCCATGCTCGGAACATCAGTCTATGCTCGCCATCTTCAAGCGTGGGAATCATAAAGGAGACCTTGCCGGAAGTATAACTGCCAAAGTCATTCTCGTAGTAGGGGTTAAGAACATAAGACGTACTCTCCTTACCGTCAATAATGAGTTCCAGGTCATGCCCTACCCCATTACCAGTGATATTGATTCCATCGGAATCAGATAGGTTGGCATAGAAATAGGGTGTGTCATTGACTGTCTGTCCATTCTGAAATTCGGGATTATTGAGATAGACATATATCTTAGGCCCTTGTGTGCTGGCGGTATAATTGGGACTGGTGCCGCCTATCGTGAAACGCTTGTCTGTGCCATTGGCTTCCAGAGTATGGTCGGTGGTGGCAGCATAAAGTTTTACCATGCCTTCGCCGTTACTGTATTTGATGTCAAGAGGAATGGGCATCACCACACTAAATTGACCACCACTTACAGAATCATTGCTCTCAAAAAGGAGATGATCGTAGGAGTAATAGGTAAGTGGATCCACGTCCTCGTTAGTATTGTTCTTACAGGTAACTGTATCCTGGCTGTCATACAGGGTGATAGACACTTGGCCATTGAACGAGGGAAGTCGGTTGCCATCCTCGTCCTCAATATGACCTGAAAAACGCGCTTTACTGCCCGCGGAAAGGTTGGGCATCCGGCCACTGCTGAGAGCCACGCCATTGATACTGTCAAGCACTGCCGTCTGGGTAGGTATAGACAAGGTAACAGCCGGGTCACCCATGAGGGCATATTTGAGCTTGTTCTCGCTGTAATCACGGGCGCTGATAACCTCGCCGTCTATAGAGCTGACAAGGTTTACCTTAGTTAGGCGCATGGCATCACCAATGGTGTTGCGCTTACCATTGGTACGGCTAAAGACATAGTCAACATAATAATTGTTGATATAACTGTTCTGTGTACTATACACAGCGCGGGCCGAACTCATGAAAGCTATGGCGGCGCCATTAGGATTGAGCATACTCTCCACACCGATATTTTCCTCCTCACGGTCATAAGGAGTAATCTCACACGAAGCTACAACCCACATGGGCACTTTGGCACTGGAGAATGCTTTGAAATTGGCAGTCTTGAGTACCAACTCCTTTGAGATGCAGTAAGGCGCACCATGACCAGTGTAGTCCATGAGAATAGCTCCTTTGCTGACGGCCTTGTTGATATCAGCGGTTACTTGCGGATAAGTAAAGCCAGTAGCGGTTGCCACACGGGTATAAGTGTCCCAGTAAATACGGTCAACCTTGAGGTTGGGATGACGTGACTCTACATTTTGAGCCACACTTTCAGCGCCAATCATGTGTTTCTGTCTGTCACCGTCGTCGGCCAGGAAGCATACAGTATTTTTCCAGCTACCTATAGTCTTATTCTCTGCATATTTAATAATCTTGTCAACTAAGATCTTTGCTTTATCAGCAGTCTTGACCGGTAGGCGACCAATACCGATATCCATCTTGTCGTAGCGGATATTGCCACCCTCACCATCATCCAGCATTCCAAAAAAATCGTCGCAGACATAGCAGGTAACCTCACTGGCAGAAGCCTCACTTTCATAGCAGAGCAGATAGTCGCGTGGATCAAGGCGACGACATGCTTCAGTTAGGCAGCGGTTATCCCATAGCGAACTACCGAAGAGAAGCAGATATTTAGGCAGGTCATTACCCGTGTTGCGGTCATAGAGCATTTTAAGATATCGACGGTATGCTCCACCGTCAGGTGTGCCTGAGGAAAACTCATTATACAACACATCGGCCCTTACCACCTTGACACGTAGCGAGTCGTGATTGCGATGGAAGTCTGCCAGGCGTTCTGCCTGTTCCCTTAGCTTGCCACTTTCAGGAATAATGATAACCATATCGGCCACAGAGTCGGCATGTAAGTCCTGGTTGGCTATGGTGCCCACATGTTCCGGTGTGGGATAAGTCGCATTTACATTAACAGCAATATAGCGCAAAGTGGGATTCTCTACGTCAAACTGCAGCGTGTTACCGTCCAGCGTAGCATCAACATGGGCTATGGGGTTGCCAGGGTAGCCTATGCGCCAAACCTGCGTATTGGCAGTTGCACCCTCAAGGCGCATGGCAGAGGGCTTGGTGCTATAGTGACTGAACACCAAGAAATTGTTAATCATCTTTAGTTTGCGTCGATAGCATATTTTGACATAATCAAGGCGTGCAGGCTGTCCGGCAGTGGTAGTAATCCTCAGCGAGTTTGCGTCAGTCAGGTTGTTGAGGGTAAAGTCGCGGTGACCGTTAGTGGCCTTGTCAAATTCGTTAGTCAACGCCCCCATCACTATGCTGCCGATGCTCTTGGAGTTGAAGAAATGCTGGGCAGTCGTTATCTTGGTAGATGATGCCGAGATGGCCACTGTCATTACCGATGTGTAGTCGTTGTCAGCGTCAGGAGTGTTGATGAGCAGCGTACGGTCATTGCCGTTAGCGAAATTATAGTCTTCATAGAAAGTGCGACCACCAGTGTACCATGAGAATTCATCCTTGTCGATTATGACATGCTCAGGATAAGTGGTTATCGTCTGGCTAGTGGATGCCGGAGCACTGAGTGTAGGCATGGTCAGAGGGTTGTCGCCCTCGGTAAGAAAGTAGTAGGAATATTTGGAGTAAGTGTTATTTGAATGAGCGGCGGTGCATGCGCTTGTCTCGTCTAATGAGTTGGCAAGCGTCCAGTTGCCCCACCTCACCGTTCCTTCGGCAAAGAAAAGCAACGCGTCACTGCGACGATAAAGAGGCACCTCTTCCAAATCGTCATAGTCGCTGGAAATATAGGAACCGTAACTTATCACCTCGTTCTGCACCCTGCCGCCATATCCATATAGCTTCACACGGTTAACATCGCTGAATCCCAGGCTGGAAAGAAAAGCGGGAGTAAGCTGATAGATACCCTCTTCACTGACGCGAATCTTTACCCATTTGCCGGAAGCTAGCACAGAGTGGGCTCTATATCGGCCATTATCCTCGGCGGCGTCATCGTCAGATGCAGGATAGAATGCCCCCGACTTGGCGGCATCCGTCTTAGCCGTAATGGTAAGCTTGCAGCTAAGCAACTTAAGAAATTTGCCTTCACGCCTTACAATAGGCACAAACTTCACATCCAGCAAACCCTCCTTGCGACTCACTCCGAGAAATGTTTCAACCTTGATTTCATCCCCTATCTCAGCCTTGCTCTCACACAGCAGTTTACTCTCAGCCTTGCTCAGCTCGGCAAACTCGGGGTAATCTATACATACATCGTATCCCTGACGCGAATAGTCGGCGCCCATCTCAATGGTTTTGCAAAACTCAGGCAGGTCGCCACTCAATGACACGTTGCTCCAGTCAATGTGGGTAAATACATTATCATTAGCATCGTCATGACTGCTGCCCTGAGCACTGGCAACACTTGCACATGCCATCATAACAATGGCGGAGCAAAAAAACTTGGCTTTATTGTATATCATTTGACCATACATATCTTTTGTAGTTCGATAGTCCGAAAGTCATTTTACGTTAAACTCAGTTAGTTTGTATCTGCAAAGTACACCCTCTATGTGGTTGTCAACATCTATCAAAGGTTTCTTGTCGGGATGTCCCATCAGCAGAATGTCGCCTTGGCGTAAGGTAAAGAAGCGGCTTACCCGCTCAATTACCACTCCGGCCTCAACCTTAAGGTTAGCGACAGAGACGTGACTTTTCTCCCTGCCGTCAACAAGCATAAAGACTGAAACATCAGATAATAGGGAATCAGACATCTTGTCCAAATCCAGCCAATCACCAATGCATATCGAGCCGTCAAAACTTTTGGCCGCGTCCCATGGCCCACCCTCTTGGCTAAGCCGGCGCAGCACATCCTCGGCCGTAAAGTCAATAGCCACACCCACGGCATCATAGTAGCGGAAGGCAAAACGTGCAGGGATGCTCTTGCCCATCCTGCTGATACGTAGAGCCACATAGGGCGCAGCACTCATCTCGTGAGTGAAATCAGGCTTAAACATCGGTTTGCCGTGGGTCAGCAGCGCCGAATCAGCCTTCATCCACATACGCGGACATGCCTGCATTATATTTAACGTATCGAGCCCGCTTTTATTGTACCCGTCAACACTTTCCGTAACAATAATCTTCATAGGAAAACAATTCTCTTAACGCAAAATTACAGACAAATCTCCAAACAGCAATAATTTTAGACCCAAAAACTTCACATCTGGAGCATTATATAATATAT
>OCTW011597898.1_pt1 | contig 17151 bp, 18 predicted proteins | sample 1539671 | NCBI WGS metagenome assembly OCTW01 (sample SAMN02144230, study PRJEB22623) | gut metagenome | biome: sheep rumen | host: Ovis aries | place: New Zealand
CCCTCGCATATCTGGAAGTACTCGTAGCAGACGTTGTCGATACCATACGGGTTGTTTTGCGCGCGCACCGAACAGACGGCGGCGAGCAGAAGCAACAATATGACGGTCAGACGTTTCATCGTTCTTCGGGATGGATGGGGACCATGAAGACGAAGCGTGCTCCGGGGCCTTTGTGGGTAGTGTCGAGGAAAACCTTTGCCCCCATGCGGGAGGCTATGTCGCGGCAGATACTGAGACCGAGGCCCGTGCCCTGTACGAATTCGTTGAGTTTGGTGAAGCGCTCGAAGATCTTCTCGGCCTGGTCGGCGGGAACTCCGCTGCCCGTGTCGGTCACTGAGAAGGTGACGTAGCCAGGGTTCTCGGTGAGAGAACTCGAAAGGCGTATCTCGCCTTCGACCGTATGCTTGCAGGAGTTGGTGAGCAGGTTGATGATGATCTGCTGCACGCGCCTGGGATCGGTCCGGAAGGTGAACGGCGCTGGATCCTCGGGATCGTAGTACATCTTCACGCCGGGCTGGAGGCGGTGCTCCGCGCTGGAGATTGCTGACTCACACATGAAGTTCTTCTCACCGTCTTCGTAGGTGATGCGGTACTTGCCGCTGTCCATCGCCGAGGCGTTGAGGATGTCGTCGAGGAGCATGGTCAGCATCTTGGTGTTGTTGACTATATGGCCGGCGAATTCGTCTTTTTCTTCGGGGCTGAGCGAGCCGTCGGGCAGAGAGAGCAACTGTGAGAAGCCCACGATGGCGTTGAGCGGGGTGCGGACTTCGTGGCTCATGTTCTGGACGAAGCGGGTCTTGGCGGCATCGGCCAGCCTGACCTTCTCGTTGGCTTCCTTGAGTTCGGCGATCTGCTTGGCGTCTTTCTCCTTGGACTTTTTGAGCTGGTTGATGTGGATGACCGAGAACACGAGCACCGCGACCAGTATGACTCCCATCAGTATCGCAAGGATATATGAAATCCTCGAGAGCTGCTGCTCCTTGGTGACGAGCTCGGCGTTGAGCGCGGCCTTGCCCATGCTCACGTCCAGTTCGGAAATACGCGAAAGATTGGTATCGGAGATCACGCCCTCCATGTAGTTGACAAGCATTTTCTCGACTCCGAATGCGAAGTCTTTGTAGCCCTTGTTCTCGCAGAGATTGGCGATGACCTTCATCTCGCGGACCGTGGAGAGTTTGAAAATGTCTTCTTCGCGCTGGAGGATGCTTCCGTCGCGGGTGGCGTCGATCAGCGAGAAAAACAGCTCGGCGTCGGGTGAGATTTTTGCGAATTCCGGATCCTTCATGCAGAGCGCGCGCAGACGCTCGTAGTTCGCGTCGTCTTCGTCGAGGGCTGCAAGTCTCAGGCGGTAGTAGCGCCCTCTGAGGGTGTCCATGCGTGATTTGGCTCCGGCCATTGCCGCTGCCACGTTGATGCGCACGGAATCGGACGCGATGGGGTAGGTGTCGGCGAGGTCGCAGTAGAGGCGGGTCGGCGACTCGGCCTTGATGGAAAGATCGTCGGTTGTGTTGTAGAGCTGGATTGCGCTCACGATATGGGGCTTCGCGCTGATGTAGTCGTTCTGCCGGATATACATGTCGGCAAGGTACTTCGAGCTGTTCCAAAGTCCGTAGGGGTCGCCGTCAAGGATCGCGTATTGCTGCATTTCCTGCATCAGCAGCATGGCGTGGTAGGCTTCGCCGCGTTGGGTGTAGTACTCCTGGGAGAGTTTGTAAGACTGGTAGAAATAGTATTTCAGCTTCTTTTCTTCTGCGATGCGTTTTACGTTCTCGCGGGCCGCATCGACTTCTGAATCTTCTGTGCCGGGTCTTGCGACAAGGTCCTTGAGTATCTCCACATAGTAGAGGACCATGGCTTTGTCGTCTTTCTTTTCGATTGCCGCCTGGCGGAAGAGCTCGTTGGCGGGGGTGAAACCGGCTTTGCCGATTTGCTTTTCAGCTTCTTTGTAGAGGGCATAGCAGGTCCCGTCCAGACCAAGCGGGTTGCTGTTTGGGGCTTGTGCCGGGGCCGGAAGCATGGCGCACAAAGCCAGCACAAGTATCAACGCAGAATGCTTCAGTTTCTTCATAACTACCAAAGATAAAAAATATTTTTTTGCCTTTTGGTATTGCATATTCAAAAAAATGCGGTACATTTGCAGTGTACTATTAAACTAATACACGCTAAAAATATGATTGAAATCCACGATCTCGGCTTCAGCTACGGCTCCAAAAACGTGCTGGACCACATCTCAATGACCCTCGAGCCGGGTAAGATCTACGGCCTGCTCGGAGAGAACGGGGTGGGCAAGACAACGCTCCTTACTCTCCTCTGCGGGCTCAAAAAGCCCCAGCGCGGGACCATCCTCACCGACGGTGTCGCTCCCTGGATGCGCACCCCGGCATTTCTCGAGGAGATCTGCTACCTTCCCGACGAGGTAGCCCCGCTTCCGACCACCGCGTCGAAGTGGGCTGCGGCCGAAGGCAGGTTCCGTCCCAATTACGATGCGCAAAAGTTTGCCGCTATCATCGCGGAGTTTGAAACCGACCCTTCGCAGAAGATGAACACGATGTCTGCCGGGCAGCTCAAAAAATGCTACATAGCCTTCGCGCTCGCTGCCGGCACCCGCTACCTTCTGATGGACGAGCCGACCAACGGTCTCGACATTCCTTCGAAGGCCCAGTTCCGCGCCGCTCTCATGAAATACACCCGCGAGGACTCTACCATCGTCATCAGCACGCATCAGGTCCGCGACCTCGAAAACATTATCGACCCGATAGTGATTCTCGACCGCTGCGATGTGCTGCTCAATGCCTCCGTCGACCTCATCGGCGAGAAACTCTATTTCGACTACGGCAGGGAACTCCACGAAGACTCTCTCTATTCGGAGCAGCTCCCGGGCGGATTCATCCAGGTGCGCCCCAACACTTCGGGCAAGCTCAGCAAAGTCAACGTCGAGGCGCTTTTCAATGCCGCCCACAGCAACAAAGAACTTATCAAAGCCATTTTCAGCCATGAGTAATGTTTTTTCCGCCAAAAGGTTTGGCAAATACTTCGTCTATGACCTCGGCCGTGCAAAAGACAATTTCGGCCTGTCGCTCCTCATCCTCGGGCTGCTCCCGGTTGCTTTTTACGTGCTTTACCAGCTGTTCTCTCTTATTGGCCCGGCGCACAGTTTCGGCTCGGGTGCAGGCTTCAGCGCCTACAGGGGACTGTCTTTGATCATAGCCGTCTTCGTGGCGGTTGCAGTGTTCCCGGTCAAGGTATACGGCCCTCTTACTGACAAGCGCTCCGGCTCAGCCTTCCTGATGCTGCCCGCCTCCACCCTCGAGAAGTGGCTCTCGATGGTGCTGATCACATGCATCGTGCTTCCTGTCTGCCTGGCAGTTCTCTATATGGGATCCGATCTCGTCATGGGGTTCGTATTCCCCAAGACTTACGGGACACCTCTTCTGAGCCAGTACCGCACAATCCTGTCGGATTTCGCCTCGGCGGCCGAGTTTGACTCTCACGGAGTACACCCCGGATGGGCATTGGCGCTCAACTGGTGCTTCTATGTGCTGGCATTCACCCTCGGGTCGATGTATTTCAAAAAAGGCAAGGTCGGGCTTACCCTGCTCAGCCTGTTCGGCATAGTGGTGTTGGTCCTCATCGTCTTGTCTTCATTCTCGCTGTCTATGGGCGGGGATCTCGCCGTGTGGCTCCAAAACCTCGATCCCGACCCCGATAAGGCCTTCAGGGTCTTCATCGGATGGGCATATGCCCTGATGGTGCTCGAACTTCTCGTAGTTCTCGGACTTACTTACCTGCGTATGCGGACTATCCAACATTAGAGCCTATGGAATTCAACGAGAACAAACCTATTTATCTCCAGATAGCAGACGATATCTGCGAGCAGATCCTCTCGGGCAAGCTTGAGCCCGGCGCCAGGATTCCTTCGGTGCGCGAGTGGGGGGCCACCATAGGGGTCAACCCCAACACCGTCGCACGTTCCTACGACGAACTCACCGACCGCGGAGTCATCTTCCAGAAGAGGGGAATCGGCTTCTTCGTCAGCGAAAACGCACGTGAGGCCATCCTCAGCGCGGAGAAGCAGAAATTCATCACGGAAGAACTCCCCGAACTGATCAAACGTGCAAATCTCCTTGGTATTAATCTTAAAGAACTTATATGAAACACATCATCATGACTGCAGCTATCGTACTTGCCGCTCTTTCAGCATGTAATTTCAGCGCTACCGGATCCAACGGATCGACTTCAACCTCAGGCACCGGCGGGACCCGTACCGAAAACCTCGCACCTTTCGATGCGCTCACAATCAACATTCCGGTCGATATAACCTACGAAACGGGCGATCCCGGGATAGTGATCGTGGCCTCCGACAAATATATGGACCATATCATCGTGCAGCAGGACGGAGAGTCGGTCACCGTCAAGTCTGACGACAAGAAAATCCGTTCGTTCAAGGATGTCAAGATCTACGTAACCTCCGACCGTCTGTCCGAGCTCACCGTCAACGGTGCAGTCGACATGGAGTGCAAGAGGGGAGTCAAGGCCGTGCGCGACCTCGCCATCACCCTCAACGGCGCTTCCGACGTAGAAATCAACGGGGTTGAGGCTGAGAACGTAACCGTGAAGTGCAACGGTGCAGCCGACATCGAGCTCGAGGGCCTTGCAGTACGCACGATCGACGTTACCATCAACGGTGCGGGCGATGTGAAGCTTGCCGGCGCTGCCGACAAGGCTGTCCTCACCATCAACGGTGCAGGCGATATCGACGCGCGCAGGCTCGAGGCGGCAATCATCCGCCCGTCGGTGCGTGGAGTGGGAAGCATCAGGACAGAGTAGTCCTAAAGCAATTTGGCAAGCTCGTCGTAGTAGGTCTTGGAGACAGGAATCGGCGGGCATCCAGCAGTGTCCAGGTCGGCGAAGATAAAGCCGGCCTGGTCTTTTCTCAGGACCTTGATGTGGGAAGGATTGACGTAGTAGGCCCTCTGGCAGCGGCGCAGGCCGTTTTTGTGGAGGAGCTCCTCGAGGCGCTTCATCGAAGAGCGGAGCTGGTACTTCCTGAGGGTCTCTCCGTCGAGATAGACTATGTTGACATAGTTCTCGTTGGCCTCTACGTAGAGCACGGAGCCGACGGCCACGGCCAGCTTGAGTTTCTGGTTCGAATCCTTGAAACGGATCAGGTTGTCTTCGGCGACACTCTGCTCAGCCTCGAGACGCAGGGCTTTGATCAGAGTTCCCATCTCGATAAGGAGATAGGGCCATATCAGCACTCCGGTGAAATCCACGATGCTGCGCGGCAGAATGGCGAAATAGTTGTACTGGACTTCCTGACCGTGGGTGATCAGGGCCATATACATGGCGCCGAAACACGAGAAAAGGAAGACTTCCGCAAGGCACCATCCGGCGTAGGCAAGAGGAGTCGGGTCCATCACCTTGCGCAGGAAGAAGAAAGCGAGTCTGGTCCCTACCAGCACCAGAAGCAGGATGCAGGCCAGGATCGTGACGTTGAACTCCATATAGACGCCACCCTCGTCGAGGAAATCGACGATGCCGGCCGGATCATAGATCAGGATAAAAAGCAGGAAAAATACCGGGATTCCTACGAAATGTACTATCTGAACCGGGAAGTCGAAAAACTTCCTCGGAATACCTTTATTGTTTTGCATAACAAGGCAAATATAAAAAATATTTATTATTGTTATATTTGTAGCGTATGCCTAAAACCTGGATCAAGATCCTCGCCGCCTTCGCGGCAGTTTTATTCCTGTGCTCCTGCGCGGGAAGCAGTTCTTCCGACAACTCTGAAGTGAAGGGCTTCGAGCTCCTGTCGTATGTGCCCTCAGACGCATGCGGGGTGATCGTCTGCGAGAAACTGGCGCCCGGACTTGAGAATCTTTTCGATTCGGGAAGCATCTTCCGCGAGCTCTTCTACGGCAAACTCTCCGACTGTAAGACGGTGATCTCGTACCACTACGTCGGAAGCCTCGTGCCGATGATAGCCGTCGACCTCGGCCGTTCGCAGTCTGATGCAAAGCAGGCCGCAGCCCTTATCGAAGAATCAGCTTTCTACGACCTGCATGCGCGCATCGTCCAGTCGCCGGCCGGAGTATCCAAGCGCAGTGTCCTCCTTGTCTGCTCTTCCGATCCCATCCTCGATGCGGCCGAGAGGCATATGGACGCCCATACATCCGTGCTCGAGGTGGCAGGAATGCCCGAAGCTCTCGAGAAAGCGCCCTCGAAAGGCGACGTGGTGATCTTCCGCAACGATGCCATCGGCAACCTCCTCCCCAAGGACGTTCTCTCCAAATACGTCAGCCGTAAACAGCTGCTTGGCTTTATCAAGGGCTACAGCGATTGGACGGTGATGCACCTCACGGGCGCGGAGCCTGCCGGAAGGGGAGTCTACCTCAGCTACGAAGTGCGTACGGTCTACCCCGACGACTACTCCAAGTCTGCCGCCGTATTCGAAGAACAGGGCTACGGCGAGAGCAAGCTGCCGTCGGTACTGCCTCAGGGCACGACCTACGCGATCGACCAGCCCGTATTTTCTGTTGAGTCCCTGATCGAAGCCCGTAAGAAAAACCTCGACGCCAACGGCGGGCTCAACCGCTTCACCAACACCTGTAACCAGCTTGGGAAAGCGACCGGCACCGACCCTCTCAAGTGGGCTGAGGAGACCGACATCAAGGAGGTCGCCAAAGTCGTCTGGAAGGGCGAAGAAGTAGTGCTCGTAAGGCCTGCAAAGCCGCTCGTCTCGCACAACGTACGCTTCAACATCTACAGGGGCTTCGTTCCCGCTCTTTTCGGGCAGGCTTATTCCCTTGCCGACGACAGCCATTCAGCATGTATCGGCAACTGGCTGATTATGGGAAGCGAGGATGCGGTGAAGCATTTTATGTCTTCCGAAGTCAGGCAGAAACTCCACTACTGGCCGGCCAAAGCCGTGAAGGCCGTGGTGCTCGCCGACGACTGCCAGCTGTCGTGGACAAAGAACGAACTTAAATTCGACGTGTACAGAACCTATTGATATGCTTAAAATCGATTCACTTAACAAGCAGTTCGAGCGCAGCTTCCGGGAAAACTGGTGGCGGCCGGCTCTCTCAAACTACAAGGGAGAGACGATGAACTACGCGATGCTGGCTGAGCGCATAGCGATCATCCACATCCATTTCAAGCTTTATGGTGTGAATCCAGGAGACCGTATTGCCATCTGCGGACGCAACCAGGCTAACTGGGGCGTCAGTTTCCTTGCCGCCATGACCTATGGCGCAGTCCCCGTACCGATCCTTCACGAATTCAACCCGACCAATATAGTAGACCTGGTGATCCATTCCGAGGCCAAGGTGCTCTTCATCGACGATGCCATCTGGCCCAAACTCGACCACGACAAATTGTCGTCGCTTCTGGGAGTGGTCAGTCTGTCGGGATTTGAGATTCTGTCTTCGACCCTGGGAGACCTGTCGGAGCAAAGAGGCAAGCTCATATCCGACTTCCATACCAAATACGCCTCCGGTCTGCGTCCTGAAGATATCGACTACTACAGAGACTCTCCGGAGGAACTGGCGATGATCAACTACACTTCCGGAACTTCCGGATTCTCCAAGGGCGTGATGATCCCCTACAGGGCGCTGATCGCCAACGTGGAGTTCGCCGCCAATGACGCCGAGCCCCAGATGGACTGCACCAGCGAGATGGTCTCGATGCTGCCGTGCGCCCACATGTACGGGATGATGTTCGAGTTCCTCTTCGAGAGGTGCATAGGCGCCCACACCCATTTCCTGACCAAGACTCCGAGTCCGAAGGTCATCATGGCCGCTTTCCAGGAGATCCACCCTTCGGTGATCATCTCCGTGCCGCTTATCATCGAGAAGGTCTACAAGAACCAGATCAAGCCGATGATGAGCAAGTTCCGCTTCTTCTTCGGAGTCCCTTTCCTGGGCAATGTAGTCCGTCGCGCTATCCGCAAGAGGGTAGTCAGTGCGTTCGGAGGCAATTTCGAAGAAGTGATTCTGGGCGGAGCGGCAGTCAACCCCGAAGTGGAGAAGTTCTTCCACAAGATGCGCTTCCCCTTCACGGTCGGTTACGGCATGACCGAATGTGCCCCGATCATCACTTATTCGCACTGGAACAGGTCCAAGGTCGGCTCTTCGGGCAAGGCGGTCGCAGGGTGCAAGATCCGCATCGATTCGCCCGATCCCGAGAAGATACCGGGCGAGGTACAGGTCAAAGGCCCCAACGTGTTCCTCGGCTACTACCGCAATCCTGAAGCTACGGCCGCGGCTTTTACCGAAGACGGCTGGTTCCGAACCGGCGACATGGGAGTAATCAAGAAGGGCTACCTCTATCTGAGGGGCCGTCTGAAGTGTATGATCCTTTCCGCCAACGGTCAGAATATCTATCCGGAAGAGCTCGAAGCCGTGATCAACAACGTCCAGTACGTGGTAGAGTCGCTCGTAGTCGAAGAAAACGGCGGCTTGACAGCTATCATCTACCCCGACTATGCGGGAGCGGTCCAGGACGGGATTGAAGCCGAAGATCTCGAAGGCAAACTCCGCAGCAGCATCCCCGAGATCAACACGCTGCTTCCCAACTACGCCCATATCCGCAAGATGGAGTTCCTCAAGGAAGACTTCGAACGCACTCCCAAGCGCAGCATCAAACGTTATCTGTATCTGAAAGACTCCAAATAATGAACAAGTTCGACGAAAGATATCTGGAGATGGCCCAGGTCTGGGCAAAGAACTCCTACTGCAAGCGCCGCCAGGTGGGCGCCCTGCTCGTCAAGGACCGCATGATCATCTCCGACGGCTACAACGGAACGCCCTCGGGCTTCGAGAATCAGTGCGAAGACGAAAACGACGTCACCAAGCCCTACGTGCTTCACGCCGAGGCCAATGCCATCACCAAAGTGGCGAAGTCGGGCAACAGCTCCGAAGGCGCTACCCTCTATGTGACTGCCTCTCCCTGCATGGAGTGCGCCAAGCTCATCATCCAGGCAGGAATACGCAGGGTGGTCTACAAGGACCTTTACAGGATTACCGACGGTATCGACCTGCTCAAGAGCGCAGGCGTAGAGTGCGAACAGCTCGACATCAAGGATGAGTAAGGGGAATTTCGCGGGGATTGCGGTCGCGATTGCGGGGATAGTCGTGGGCGCGATGGGTGTGCTCACGGTCCAGAAGATGTTCGAGCGCAGGAACACGCTCCGCACCGAGTATCAGGACTGGCGCAAACTCAACCTTATCCTTCAGAAGATCGACGAGAACTATGTCGACAGCGTAGACCGGCAGAAGGTGACCGATGCCGCAGTCACCGCCGTGCTCGCCCAGCTCGACCCTCACTCCGTCTACCTGCCTCCGCAGGAGCTGGAGGAGTCGGAGACGAGCCTCGCGGGCGGATTCGACGGCATCGGCATCCAGTTCAACGTGCCCAACGACACTGCTGTCGTGATCGAGGTCATTCCGGGCGGTCCGTCAGAGAAGGTCGGGCTGATGCCGGGAGACAGGCTCCTGAAGGTCGACACCGTACAGATTGCCGGCCGTCAGTACCCCCAGGACAGCATGGTACGCCGCATGCGCGGTCATGCCGGCACCAAGGTCACCGTCACCGTCAAACGTGACACCGAGATCATTCCTTTCGAAATCACAAGGGGCAAGATTCCTACCCACAGCATCGACGCCGCCTTCATGGTGGGCGATACTACCGGCTACGTGCGTCTTTCGAAATTCGCGCGGACTACCTTCAAGGAGTTCACGGAAGCGACAGCCAAGCTTCAGGGCGAGGGGATGAAGGAGCTGATCATGGATATCCGCGACAACTCAGGCGGCTACCTCGACCAGGCCCTGCTGCTCTCCAACGCCTTCCTCCAGAAGGGCGATACGATAGTCTATCTGGAAGGCCTTCACCGCAAGCGCGAGGACTACACGGCCGATGGCAGGGGAGCGCTCAAGGACGTGCGTCTGAAGGTACTCATCAGCGAGGGCTCCGCTTCTTCAAGCGAGATCTTCGCCGGCGCCATCCAGGACAACCACCGCGGGCTCATCTACGGCCGCCGTTCGTTCGGCAAGGGCCTTGTGCAGGAGCCGGTCTTCTTCACGGACGGGAGCGGCGTGCGCCTGACGGTAGCGCGCTTCTACACCCCTTCGGGCAGATGTCTCCAGAAACCCTACACGCCCGACTATGCGCTGGAGGTCTACAAGCGCTACGGCGAGGCCGAGATGGTCGAGTCCGACAGCATGAAGGTCTCCAAGGGCGGGATCCTGCCCGACGTTTTCGTGCCGATCGACACTACCCGCGCAAGCGATTTCTACATCAAGTGCAACCGCAAGGCGACCACGATGCGCTTCTCGTCGGCCTTTTTCGATGCCCACAAGGCTGAACTGTCGTCGATCGACGATTACGGCGCTCTGCTCAGGTACCTCGACGGAGTCGGGCTCGAGCGGCAGTTCCTCGAGTATGCGCGCGTGCACGACGGGCTTGTGCCCGCGAAAGGGGAGTGGGAAGAGTCGAAGAGTTATATGATGACTCAGATCAAGGCCCTGGTGGGGCGCTACTCCAAGCTCGGAGACAATGCCTTCTACCACCTCTACCTTCAGATAGACGATGTGTTCGCCGCCGCTATTGGGCGATAAAACTGTAGACTATATTGCCTATTTCCTTTGGAGTGCCGGTCTTGCTTCGCGAGAACCGGCTTCTTTTTGCGGCGCCGAGAGCGTAGTCTCTGAGGCACCTGTCTTCGGACGAGACTCCGTCCTGGATCTTCGCGTCTGTGACATCGCCGGCGGCGTTGACGGTAACGATGACGGTGACTTCGCCGGCGCCGATGCATTTGTAGGCGGGGATGGGGAGGTAGCTGCCCTTGCGATCTCCGACTGAGTAAGAAAGGACTGAGGGGCCGCGATACACATTTGTCTGCTCCTGCTGCGGCTTTTCTTTGGGTTTGGGAGCTGCGAGAGCCGAGAAGTCTTCCGACTTCCGGTTCATGTTGTCGCGGTACTGTTTTGTGATCCGCTCGGCGTCGCGGTAGAGCTTCTCGGCGTCGGTCCCGCGGTCGTCCTTGAGTTCGCTGCGATTCACGGTGACATTGCGCATAGGCTCGCTTTCGGGCCTTACGCCCGCCTCGCGGAGCATGCGCTCCACGCGGTCGTTGGCGGCCTTCCTGCGCTCGATTTCCTTTTCAAGCTTCTCGACAGGATTCTCTTTGGAGTAGTCGAAGAGGATCCGTGTCTGCTCGCGCCTGAGCCCGGGCGTGACAACCGTCAGGAGCAAAACGAGAGTCACCGCGAGGTGTACGCTCACGGTGACAAGTATCCCTATAAGGTTGTCGCGCATAGTGCCTGGGGGAGAGCTTATTTCTGCTCCTTGAGCTCCTTGCGGATAGTGTTGATGATCACGTCGATGGCGACTTTGTTGTGGCCGCCCTGGGGGATGATGATATCGGCGTAGCGCTTGCTTGGCTCGATGAACTGGAGGTACATCGGCTTGACGGTGCGCTCGTAGCGCTCGATAACCCAGCGGACGTCCTTGCCGCGCTCGACTATGTCGCGGGTCATAACCCTCATCAGACGGTCGTCATCGTCGGCGTCGACGAAGATCTTGATGTCCATCTGGTCGCGGAGTTCCGGGCAGGTGAACACAAGGATACCCTCGATGATGATTACGTCTGCAGGGTCGACATGGACCGTCTCGGTCTTGCTGCGGCTGCAGGAGATGTAGGAGTAGACGGGCTGCTCGATGCTCTTGCCATGCTTGAGCTCTTTGAGCTGCTGGCAGATGAGTTCCCAGTCGATGGCGTCGGGATGGTCGAAGTTGTGGACCCGCTTTTCCTCGTCAGTGAGGTCGCTGGAGTCTTTGTAGTACGAGTCCAGGGGAATCGTCACTACGCTCTCACCCTTGAGGTTCTGGGTGATTGCCCTTACTACCGTGGTCTTGCCACTGCCGGATCCTCCGGCGATACCGATAACTAACATATTCTTATTGTATTGACAAGCAGTCAGTTGTTTTGTCTCGCATTTTCCCGGACTAGGGTCGCGAAGCGATAGCGACGGCAAAACAACTGACTGATTGTCGATTAAAATTCTGCATTCTTTGGGGTACGCGGGAACGGGATGACGTCACGGATGTTCTGCATGCCCGTGATGAAGAGAAGGAGCCTCTCGAAACCGAGGCCGAAGCCGCTGTGGGGGCAGGTGCCGAAGCGGCGGGTGTCGAGGTACCACTCGAGGTTGTCGCGCTTCATGTGAAGTTCCGTGATGCGGTTCTCGAGCTTGGTGAGGTCGGCCTCACGCTCGGATCCGCCGATGATCTCGCCGATCTTCGGGAAGAGGACGTCCATCGCGCGGACGGTCTTTCCGTCTTCGTTCTGCTTCATGTAGAAGGCCTTGATGTCTTTGGGGTAGTCCGTGAGGATGACGGGCCTCTTGAAGTGCTCCTCCACGAGGTAGCGCTCGTGCTCGCTCTGCAGGTCGATGCCCCAGTCTACGGGGTACTCGAATTTGTGGCCGGCTGCGACTGCCGCCTTGAGGATCTCGATACCCTCAGTGTAGGGCAGACGGACGAATTCGGTGCCGATCACGCCCTCGAGACGCTCCAGAAGGGTATTGTCGTAGCGGTCGTTAAGGAACTGGATGTCGTCGCGGCAGTTGTCGAGAGCATACTTGACGAGGCTCTTGATGAAGTCTTCGGCGAGGTCCATGTTGTCCCCTATGTCGTAGAAGGCCATCTCCGGCTCGATCATCCAGAACTCTGCGAGGTGGCGCGGGGTGTTGGAATTCTCGGCGCGGAAAGTGGGGCCGAAGGTGTAGATTTCGCCTACGGCTGTGGCTCCGAGTTCACCTTCGAGCTGACCGCTTACCGTGAGGCTGGTCATCTTGCCGAAGAAGTCCTGCTTGTAGTCGGGCTGACCCTTCTTGTTCTTGGGAACGTTGCCAAGGTCGAGCGTGGTGACCTGGAACATCTGGCCTGCGCCTTCGGCGTCGGACTCGGTGATCAGGGGAGTGTTGAGGTAGACGAATCCTTTGTCGTGGAAATACTGGTGGATGGCGTAGGCCATCTGGCTGCGGAGCCTGTAGATGGCTCCGAAGGTGTTGGTGCGGGCACGAAGGTGAGCTACCGTCCTCAGATACTCGAAGGAGGTGTCCTTCTTCTGGAGCGGGTAGCGCATGGGGTCGCATTCGCCGTAGACCTCAATCTCGGCCGCCTTGATTTCGACTGCCTGACCGCTTCCGATGGACTCGACGAGCCGGCCTTTCACTGCGATGCAGGCGCCTGTGCTGATACGCGCGAGCGTGGGTTCGGTCTCGGCATTCTTGTCGACCACGATCTGGATGTTCTTGATAGTCGATCCGTCGTTAAGGGCGATAAATGCGATTTCTTTGTTTCCTCTTTTGGTCCTCACCCAACCTTTGGCGAGGACGTCGCGACCTGCGGGCATTGTGAGCAGGTCCTTGACTTTCGTGCGAAGTATTTCCTGTGACATTTATTCTTTTTTTATAAAAGAGCAGCCCTCATAAAGTGGGGGCTGCTCATATGAGGTAGGCTGAATTACTCAGCCGGTTTCCTTGCGGAATACATGATCTTGAGCGCGGAGCAGCGGCGCAGCTCCTGCTTCACATCGGTAATGATACCCATTCGGACATCCTGGTCGGCACGGATGCAGACGGTCATGAGAGGACGGTCGCCCTCGTTCATGGCCTCGCGCTCCGAAGCGACGAAGTCGCGGATGTCTTCCTTGGTCTTGAAGGAGTCGTTGAGCTGGATGCGGGCGTCGGTACCGTACTGGCTCTGGAGAGAGCGGATAGGAGTACCGATGTTGATGTAGGACGAGAGGTCCTTGCGCTCCAGTTTCGTGACTTCCGAAGCCTCGGGAAGCTTGACCTGAACCTTGTTCTCGGTCTCACGCATCTGCGTGGTGACCATGAAGAAGAACAGGAGCATAAACACGATGTCGGACATAGATCCCGAAGACATTGCGGGAACTTCTTTCTTGTTGCTCTTACGAAACATTGACATAGTGATGTCCTCCTATTATCTTGTTGATGCGTTTACGTCCTTAGGCTCAGCTTCGGAGATGTTCTGGGGGATGGCTTTCTTGACCCAGCCCTGCTCCTCTTCGGAGAGGCGGGAGTATTTCTTTCCGAAATTGGCCATCGAGAACTCGTCACGAAGCTCGTTGACTGCCTTCACAAGCTCGTTCTGCACGGCGATGTAAGTCGCATAGCTGGTACCGCGGTCGTTCTGCAGAGAGATGACGCCCTTCGATACGGGAACGGCCTTGAAGCCCTCGATCTCCTTGATTTCCTTCTCAGGAAGGTTGGGATCGTTGTTGGGGTTGTCAAGGAACTCTTTGACTTTCTCCTTCAAGTAGGCGATTTCAATAGGCTCACTACCGGCAAGTACCCTGTCGGCGGAGTTGATACGCACCACGATGATGTTGCGGCGGTTGATCTTCTGGTCCTCTACCTGCTGCTTGGAGTCGGGGATAGGGGGAAGACGGCGCGCAAGACCTGTCTGGCTTCCCATGGTTGTGGTCATAAGGAAGTAGCAGAGCAGAAGGAATGCGATATCAGCTGTCGAACTGGTATTTAAACCCGGTGTTGATTTCTTGGACATAGTCTTGACTACTTAGCCTGTTGCTTGTTGCGGATGCTGACCACAATCTCGCCGACGATGATCGAGAGGATAGTGAGTCCACCCACAAGGTATGTAAGATTCAGAATAGTATCTGTGAGTTTGAGAGTCTGAGCCGACGGCTGTTCGAGCATACCTACCGCGGGAGCGCCCGGGGAGATGAAGTATACTGCGACAACTACTGCTGCTGTGCCTCCAAGCACGGCAAGGACCTTCCAGAGGAATTTCTTGTCGTTCTTGATGCCGATTGCTCCGCCGATGCAGATGATGCTGATGAGAGCGATGGCAAGCATAGCATAAGACCAGTAGAAGAGCACGTCTACAGCAAGCCCGTCGTTCGTGGTGAAGCCGTAGATCCAGCCCCACACGAGCACTGCGATACTGAGTACGAGAAGTACGACCAGTATCCACTTGATGATTTTACTGTAGTTCGATTTCATTGCTGATACTCCTTATTTTGCCTTGTATGCAGTGAGAACGTCGACGAGGTCGATGGAAGCCTCCTCCATATCGATGGTGATGGAGTCGATCTTTGCGAGGATGTAGTTGTAGAACACCTGGAGGATCATAGCGACGATAAGACCTGCGACCGTAGTGATAAGGGCGACCTTCATACCGCCTGCGACAACGTTAGGGGAGATGTCACCTGCAGCCTGGATAGCATCAAATGCCTGGATCATACCGATAACGGTTCCGAGGAATCCGAGGGACGGTGCGAGGGCGATGAAAAGCGAGATCCAGGAAAGGCCGTTCTCGAGCATGCTCATCTGGATGGAACCGGAAGAAACCACGTTCTTCTCAACAACATCGATACCCTGGTCGTAACGGTCGAGTCCGTCGTAGAAGATCTTGGCTACAGGGCCGCGGGTGTTGCGGCATACTTCCTTGGCTGCCTCGATTCCGCCTTCTGCGAGAGCCTTCTCAACCTTGGCGACGAGAGCCTTTGCGTTGGTCCTGGAGAAGGAGAGGTAGAGGATGCGCTCGATGGAGAGTGCCATACCGAGGATAAGGCAGATGATGATGAGGGACATGAAGCCTGCGCCACCCTCGATGAATTTGGTCTTGAGTGCCTGGTGGAGAGGAACTTCGCTCTTGACGTTGAAAGGATCGACCTCAGCGTCGTCGGCTGCTGCGGCTACCACTTCGGTGCCCTCGGCTGCCGGCTGCTCAGTTTCCTGTGCCGATGCAATGTTGGCGGAGAAGACCAGGATGGCCGCTGCTGCCAAAAACATGGAAATCTTTTTCATAACTGTTTTTGATTGTAGTTTTTAATTGTTGTTATTGATTTGTTGTTTTTGTCCAAATTTCAAAATCGATGCAAGATAACAATTTTTCTTGAATTCTGTGCCATTTATTGAATCCTTTCGAATAACCGCATCGCATTTTCTGTCGTGGTGCGGGCGATGTCTTCGACCGCAAGTCCCTTGAGTTCGGCGAGCTTGGCGGCGATGAGGGGGATGTTGGCGCTTTCGTTGCGTGTGCCGCGCAGCGGGGTGGGGGCGAGGTACGGAGCGTCCGTCTCAAGAAGGATCATCTCGAGCGGGATGTCTTTGACGGCTTCGGCTATGCCGGCCTTTTTGAAGGTGAGGACACCGCCGATGCCGACGTACCAGTCGCCGTAGCGGCGGATTCGGGCGGCTGTTTCCTTGCTGCCGCTGAATGCATGGAGATTGCCCCGAAGGCCGAGGCCCTTGCAACTGTCGAGCACCTCGAAGAAGTCGTCGGTTGCGTCGCGAAGGTGGATGTTGACCGGCAGCCCGACCTTGGCGGCGAGCTCGAATTGTGCCCGGAGGGCGTCTTTCTGCTGCTGCTTGTGATCGGTCGACCAATGGTAGTCGAGGCCTATCTCGCCGATGGCGACAAAGCGCGGGTCGGTGGAGAGGCGCTCAACTTCGTCGAGTTCGTCCTGCCAGTCGTGGCCGACCGATCCGGGGTAGAGGCCGAGCATCGGGTAGAGCACGCCGGGATGCCGCTCGCAAAGTTCGAGCATGGCGCCGCGTTCGCTGCTGTCGACGTCGGCATGGAGCATTTTGCCCACGCCGGCATCCAGCGCCCGCCGGATAACCTGCTCCTCTTCGCCTCTGAACGCTTCGTCGCTCGGGTGGCAGTGTGTGTCGATAAAGGTCATAATATCTATCTGCTATGTGTAGCTTGTGGCTGGTGAGTGCAGCGTGGGCATCTGGTTGGTGCTGTGGGGGTCCGACCCGCAATCGCTTCGCGACCCTATTCCGGGCAAAAGCGGGTCGCCCCCCCACAGCACCCACCTACCTCTCCTGCACCCACCTACCTCATCCACATCACCTGCCTCACCTGAAACCAGACAAATTTACGAATTTCTGACGAGAACAGAGCAGCGCTGGAGCAGATCGGTGATTATAAAACCTTCGGTTTCGAGAGTGCCGACGAGGGTGAGGGTGTCGGGATAGCCCAGGCCGAGCTGAGAAGCGATTTCTTCGACGCAGATGCCGCGGTTGAGTTTGATCATGACTGCGATTCTGCAGAGCTTGTCGAGGGTCTCAGGGTCGGTGTGGCTGG
>OCTW011606155.1_pt1 | contig 17151 bp, 17 predicted proteins | sample 1539671 | NCBI WGS metagenome assembly OCTW01 (sample SAMN02144230, study PRJEB22623) | gut metagenome | biome: sheep rumen | host: Ovis aries | place: New Zealand
GCAATGCGGGAGAGTAGGTCGCCGCCTCCTTTCATAAAGCCTCCGGGGCTGTCTCCTCAACGGATGACAGCCCCGGAATTTTTGTTGCCTGTAGCTGAATCCACACCCTCGCTTCTACCATTGTCCCCATCTCCGTTAACATCTTTTTGCAACCCTTCGGCTCTTTATTTCAAAAAATAGCCTTACCTTTGTTCTTCCTATATAAAATGAGATAAGAGAATGATCAAATGTCAGCATTGTGGGAGACAAATCCCATACGACGCCAATCTCTGCCCTTATTGCGGCAGGTCTATCAAGATTTTTCAGCAAAAAGACGTGCTGGAGGACGATGCCCCAGCCGAAGAATCCATACAGAATGCGGATGAAGACCTCATCAACCGGCCACCCAAAGCGGCCAATGACCGTAAACTCTTGTTCTTTATCATCGCTGTTCTCGCACTGCTACTGATCGTAGGTGGTATCTACCATTACACTTCTGACAAAACTGCCGAGTCGGTGCCGGCCGATTCCACGGCCAATGACACCACTGCCTTTGCCGAGCAATCGGAGGAGGGGGAGGCTACACCCCGGAAAGTGACTTACAATCCTAAGAAAAAGCAACGGGTGGTCGTCAACGGCGAGGGGGTTCGACTGCGCTTCGGACCGAGCCTGAAAGCGAATTATCTCAAGGATGAGAAGGGGGCCACTCGTTCGGTGAAAAAAGGCACCCAACTGGAGTGTATCGGCGAGAAAGGCGACTGGTATCATGTCGTCTACCTCGACAAGCACTATTATATCTCCAAGCAGTACAGCTATCTTGTGGAATAGCAGCCTCACTTCGATTTTTCTAACAATGCAATATTTAAAGACCTTGAACAGTTTGATTAGTTTTGGAGCATCCCTGGCGCTGATCGCTTGCATGGGCTCCTCCTCGGGTAATGACGGTGCCGCCGTGGAACCGTCGAAGGAGTTTGTTGACACGGCTGGTTTCCTGGTGGGGCGTGATAATGCTCAGGCCAAGGAGAAAACACTGCCTTTCTCCGGCGATGACATCTATGAGCACGTCGTGATGGATTTTGGCAAGAGGGCCGTGCGCATCGATAAGGACGAGAGCATCAGCCGTCCTGAACTGATGAAGCGACGCGAAAACTGCTTCATCGTCATGTCGAAGAAGGACTATTATCTCTATGTCTATGAGGCACAGGGCAATGACACCGTCATGCTGGCGCGCTACGACTGCTGCTTCGGACTCAAGAAAGGTAACAAGGAGCGCAAGGGCGATATGAAGACCCCGAACAGTACGATGGGCAATCCTTTCAAGATCTCGCAACTCGCCGATGCTGCGTCATGGCATCATGACTTCGGCGACGGCAGAGGGAATATCAAGGCCTACGGCGACTATTTCCTCCGTCTGGTCACACCGGGCCACTCGGGCATCGGCATCCATGGCAGCACCAACAACGAGGAAAGTGTGCCTGGCAGGGCCAGCGAGGGTTGCATCCGCCTGAGAGACGCTGATATCATCAACCTGCGCAAGAACTACGCTTTCATCGGCATGAAGGTGGTCATCAAGTCGGAGAAGGCCGACGATCTGCCCTTCGAGATCCATGCCATGACCAAGCAGAAAATCCAGCGCAAGCGTCATCTTGATCCCGGAAAGACCTTGACCAACGAGCAGATACAGGCTGCCAAGGCTGAGCAGGGACGTGTGAGCAAACAGCAGAGGACCAGCAGAAAATAAGCGTCGATGGCTCTGAATTATATCTGGATCGCACTTTTCGCGCTGGGTTTCATCGTGGGCATCATCAAGCTCCTCTTGGGCGATGCCGAGGCACTGCCGGCCATGATGGACTCCACGTTCACCATGTCGAAGGACGGCTTCGAGATGTGCCTTGGGCTGGCCGGCACGCTCACGCTATGGATGGGTATCCTGAAAATCGGAGAGGACAGCGGCCTGATCAACCGGTTGGCCTCTTTCCTCAGTCCGGTGCTCACCCGCCTCTTCCCACAGATTCCCAAAGGGCATCCTGCCCTCGGAGCTATTTTCATGAATATCTCAGCCAATATGCTGGGACTTGACAACGCCGCCACGCCCATGGGACTGAAGGCCATGCAGCAGTTGCAGAGCATCAATACGCAGAAAGACACGGCCAGCAACTCGATGATCATGTTCCTCACGCTCAATACGTCGGGAGTCACCATCATCCCGGTCTCTATCATGGCATACCGGGCCAAAGCGGGCGCCGCCGATCCCACGGATGTCTTCCTGCCCCTGCTTCTCACGTCGATGTGCTCCACAATCGTCGGACTCATCGTGTGCTCCATCTACCAGCGCATCAATCTCTTCAACCGCTATATCCTCTTGATGTTCGCCGTGATCGGTGCCTTCGTGGCAGGACTCTTCACCCTGATCCTGGGCATGGACAACGAGCAGATGCAGAATTTCTGCCGCGTGCTGACCAGTCTGATGATCCTCGGTGCCATCATGCTTTTCATCTATTCGGGATGGCGAAAGAAAATCAATGTCTACAACTCCTTCATTGAGGGTGCCAAGGGGGGATTCGACGTGGCGGTCAGCCTCATTCCCTATGTTGTGGCCATTCTCGTGGCTGTGGGAATTTTCAGGGCATCGGGAGGCTTGCAGATGCTCCAGCACTATGTGGAGGCGGGTGTCGAGGCCATCGGACTCAACTCCGATTTCGTGGGGGCTCTCCCCGTGGCGCTGATGAAACCGCTCAGTGGTCCTGGCGCACGTGGCATGATGCTCGAGAACTTCTCCCATTTCGGTCCGGATTCCTTCATAGGCCATCTTTCCAGCGTCCTCCAGGGATGCACCGACACCACATTCTATATCCTCGCCGTCTATTTCGGAAGTGTGGGGATCAAGAAATACAGGTATGCGGTGAAATGCGGACTGACGGCCGATATCGCTGGCATGATAGCTGCTGTCTTCATCAGCTATTTCTTCTTCGGATAATAAATTGACCACTTCATGCGTTATATTCTTACATGCAGTGGACTGACAGAATCCGACAGGTAAAGATCATTCTCGTGGTGGCGGCTGTGCTCATAGCCGTCGCCTCACTCTTTATCTCACAATACCTGGTGCGCGACTTGTCGATCGAGGAGCGACACAAGATGGAGGTGTGGGCCGAGGCCATGCGCTCTTTCAGCATGGCCGACGAGAACACCGACCTCAATCTCGTGCTCAAGGTCATCGACGAGAACAACACCATCCCTGTCATCGTGCTCGACAAGAACGGCCAAGCCACCACCTTCCGAAATATCCATTTGGAAGGCCTCGACTATGAGGACAGCCTGCGCAATGCAAGCCTCATGGGGCAGAAGATGCTCGCCGCCGGCAATGCCATCCAGATCTTTCTCGACGAGGAGGGGAAGGGCGACTTCATCAATGTGTGCTACGACGACTCGGTGATGATCAAGCGCCTCTCCTCATGGCCTTACATCCAGTTGGGCATCGTCATGGTGTTCGTGGTGATTGCCATCTTTGCCTTGCTCACCTCCAAGCGTGCGGAGCAAAATAAGGTGTGGGTGGGATTGTCCAAGGAGACAGCACACCAGCTCGGCACACCCATCTCCAGCCTGATGGCCTGGACCGAGATCCTCAAGGAAAACTACCCCGACGACGACCTGCTCCCTGAGATGGATAAAGATGTGAAACGGCTCCAGCTCATCGCCGACCGTTTCTCCAAAATCGGCTCCCTGCCCGAACTCGTGCCGAGTAGTCTCATCGAGGTGATGACACATGTCGTCGACTATATGAACCGGCGCACGTCGGCCAAGGTGCAGATGGTCAGCGACTTCCCCAGGGAGGATGTCATCGCCAGAATCAATGGCCAACTCTTCGAGTGGGTGATTGAAAACCTCTGCAAGAATGCTGTCGACGCCATGGAAGGGGAGGGGAGAATCACTCTCCTGGTCAGGGAAGAGGCTGGCAAAGCCATTGTCGAGGTGGCGGACACCGGGAAAGGCATCCGCAAGAAAGATATCCGCAATGTGTTCACCCCTGGGTTCACCACCAAGAAAAGAGGGTGGGGACTTGGCCTCTCGCTGGCCAAGCGTATCGTCGAGGAATACCACAAAGGCAGGATTTTCGTGAAAAACTCTGAACTGGGTAAGGGCACAACCTTCAGAATTGAGTTGAAGTTGTAGAATTTTTCATGATTTGTTTAGCCAATTCAAAATAAAATTTGTAACTTTGCAGCCCAAATGGGTAATTTAGAAAGATTTAAGATCGATCTGAAGGGCCTGAAGAGTGAAAAGACCTCTTTTGACTTTGGACTCGACGATGACTATTTCCAGGCCATTGGCGCTACGGAGGTGAAGGGCGGGAGCCTGACCACTTCGCTGGAAGTGAGGAAGACAGCTGGCGTGTTCGAGTTGCTCTTCCACACCGAAGGGACAGCGACAGTGACCTGTGACGTGTGTCTCGACGATATGAGTCAGCAGGTCATCACCGACAACAAGGTGGTGGTGAGATTCGGCGACGTGCTTGAGGAGAATGGCGACGACATCGTCGTGCCGGCCGATGAGGGCATCGTCGATGTGGCTTGGCTCATCTATGAGTTCATCGTGCTCGCCATACCCACCAAGCACGTGCATGAGGAGGGTGAGTGCAACCCCGCCATGCTCGAGAAACTCGCGCAGCTCTCCGCCGTACAGCACAACGAAACCGCAGAGGACAGCATTGACCCTCGGTGGAGCGAACTTGAAAAATTAAAATCAACAATCAAATAATCACACAAAATGGCACATCCTAAAAGAAGACAGTCAAAGACTCGTACACTCAAGAGAAGAACTCATGATAAGGCAATAGCACCCACATTGGCTCTCTGCCCGAATTGTGGCGCTTACTATGTGTATCACACCGTCTGCTCGGCATGTGGATACTACAGAGGCAAAGTCGCTATTGAGAAGGAAACCGTCGAGTAATGGGCAAAATCAGAGCGATAATCACTGGGGTTGGTGGCTACGTTCCCGACTATGTGCTCAACAATGAGGCACTGTCGAGGATGGTGGAGACCAATGACGAGTGGATTATGTCTCGTGTGGGCATCAAGGAGCGCCGCATCCTTTCCGAAGAGGGGCTTGGCACTTCCTACATGGCCCGCAAAGCCGCCAAGATGGTGGTAAAGAAGACGGGGGTCGATCCCGACTCCATCGATGCTTTGATCCTGGCCACCTCTACTGCCGACTACCAGTTCCCCTCCACAGCATCCATCGTCCTGGGCAAGTTGGGACTCAAGAATGCTTTCGCCTTCGATTTCTGGGGCGCTTGCTGCGGGTTCCTCTATGCGCTCGACAATGCGTCCTGCCTCATCGAGAGCGGACGCTATAAGAGGATTCTCGTGGTGGGAGCTGATAAGATGTCGTCGATGGTCGACTACACCGACCGCGCCACCTGTCCGCTCTTCGGCGACGGTGCCGGCGCTGTCTTGGTAGAGGCCACCGAGGATGAGGAGATGGGATATATCGACTCCTATTTCCGCACCGACGGCAAGGGACTGCCCTTCCTTCACATGAAAGCCGGTGGCTCGGTCTGCCCGCCGTCTCATTTCACCGTCGACCACCGCTTGCACTACCTCTATCAGGAGGGGCGCACGGTGTTCCGCTATGCGGTGACCAACATGAGCGACGACTGCGCGCTCATCGCTGAGCGCAACGGACTGAGCAAGGACAACATCACATGGGTCGTCCCTCATCAGGCCAACATGCGTATCATCGAGGCCGTGGCCAAGCGTCTCGAACTGCCCTTGGACCAGGTGATGGTCAACATCGAGCATTTCGGCAATACCAGTGCTGCCACCATCCCGCTGGCTCTTTGGGAGTATGAGAACCGCTTGCACAGGGGAGATAACATCATCCTCACGGCATTTGGCGCAGGTTTCGTTCATGGTGCGTCTTACCTGAAATGGGCGTACGACGGCTCGGCTCACGCCGCACCTAAGAAATGAACCTGACGCATCAGATAACCAAACGCATCCTTCCAAGCAAAGATGCGTTTTTTTGGTCTAAAAACAACATACGGTCATGAAACACAAGGCAGGATTCGTGAATATCGTGGGTAATCCCAACGTAGGCAAGAGCACGCTGATGAACCAACTCGTCGGCGAGCGCATCTCCATCGCCACATTCAAGGCGCAGACCACTCGCCACCGCATCATGGGCATCGTCAACACCGATGAGATGCAGATCGTATTCTCCGACACGCCCGGCGTGCTGAAGCCCAACTACAAGTTGCAGGAGTCGATGCTCGCCTTCTCGGTGTCGGCCCTGGCCGATGCCGACGTGTTGCTCTATGTCACCGACGTGGTGGAGAACCCTGAGAAAAACATGGACTTTCTCGAGAAAGTGCGTAAACTCACCATTCCGGTATTGTTGCTTATCAACAAGATTGACCTCACCGACCAGAAGGGGCTCGTGGCCGTCGTCGAACGGTGGCACGCCCTCTTGCCTGATGCGGAGATCCTTCCCATTTCCGCCCTTAATAAGTTTGGCGCCGACGTGCTCCTCAAGCGTATCGGCGAATTGCTGCCCGACTGTCCGCCTTATTTCGACAAGGACCAGCTCACCGACAAACCTGCCCGTTTCTTCGTGAGCGAGATCATCCGTGAGAAGATCCTGCTCTACTACGACAAGGAGATACCCTATGCCGTGGAGGTGCGTGTGGAGCAGTTCAAGGAAGAGGAGAAAATCATCCGTATCAGTGCTGTCATCTATGTCGAGCGAGAGTCGCAGAAAGGCATCATCATCGGACATCAGGGCTATGCGCTCAAGAAGGTGAGTTCCGAGGCACGCAAGGCCTTGGAGAAGTTCTTCGGCAAGCGCATCTTCTTGGAGACCTTCGTCAAGGTCGATAAGGACTGGAGAAGTTCGAAGCGCGAACTCGACAGTTTTGGCTATAACCCCGAATAAGACATCATCAGAATCATTATGGCATTAGTAGCAATAGTAGGACGACCCAATGTGGGGAAGTCCACCCTTTTCAACCGTCTCACCAAGTCGCGCAAGGCCATCGTCAGTCCGGAGGCCGGCACCACCCGCGACCGCCAGTATGGCAAGTGTGAGTGGAACGGACGGGAGTTCTCCGTCGTCGATACCGGCGGATGGGTCGTCAAGTCCGACGACATCTTCGAGGAGGAGATCCGCAAGCAGGTGATCGTCGCCACCGAGGAGGCCGACCTCGTGCTCTTCCTCGTCGATATCACCACGGGCCTCACCGACTGGGATGAAGACGTGGCGCTGATTCTCAGACGGGCCAAGCTCCCTGTGTTGCTGGTGGTCAACAAGGCCGACAATTTCGATCAGTATTACGAGGCTGCCGAGTTCTACAAGTTGGGCCTTGGCGACCCTGTATGTATCAGTGCGGCTACAGGAAGCGGCACCGGCGACTTGCTCGACATGGTCATCGACAACCTCAAGTCGCCCACTGCGGAGACCATCGAGGAGGGAATCCCGCGCTTCGCTGTTGTGGGGCGCCCGAATGCCGGCAAGAGCAGTCTGATCAACGCCTTCATCGGCGAGGATCGTCATATCGTCACCGATATCGCCGGAACGACACGCGACAGTATCTACACCCGTTACGATAAGTTCGGCTTCGATTTCTATCTGGTCGATACGGCTGGTATCCGCCGCAAGAACAAGGTCACCGAGGACCTTGAGTTCTATTCCGTGATGAGGAGTATCCGCGCCATCGAGAATTCCGATGTGTGCATCCTGATGATCGATGCCACCCGTGGCATTGAGGCTCAGGATATGAATATCTTCCAGCTCATCCAGAAAAACTACAAGTCGCTGGTCGTGGTGGTCAACAAATGGGACCTGGTGGAGAACAAGGACAATGTGGTCATCAAGACCTTCGAGGAGGCCATCCGCTCGCGCATGGCACCCTTCACCGATTTCCCCATCATTTTCGCCTCCGCCCTCACCAAGCAGCGCATCTTCAAGGTGCTGGAAACGGCCAAGCAGGTTTACATCAACCGCAAGGCCAAGGTGGGCACGTCAAAACTCAATGAGGTGATGCTGCCGCTCATCGAGGCTTTCCCGCCTCCTTCGGTCAAGGGAAAATACATCAAGATCAAGTATTGCATGCAGGCCCCCGACACACAGATACCCACCTTTGTGTTCTATGCCAACCTGCCGCAGTATGTCAAGGAACCCTATCGTCGTTTCCTGGAGAACAAGATCCGCGAGAACTGGCAGATGACGGGCTGTCCCATCCATGTCTTCATCCGCCAGAAATGAGTGCGATGAAGCGTTACCGTTGCATTTTCTGTGCCGTGATGGCCATGATGCTATCCTCTTGTGGCGACAAAGTGTCGTCGGAGGAAGTTGTGGCCACCACGGCACAACTCTATTACAGTTATCTGCTGGATGGCCGTTATGAGGATTTCGTGGCAGGTATCGACCATCGGTTGCAGGGTGGTGCTGACTACGACGCCCGGTTGGTCGCCAATGCCAAGATGTTTGTCCATCAGCAGAAGGAGCGTCATGAGGGCATCCATGAGATCAGCATCGTCAATGCCGTGGTCGATGAGGATGCCCATGCTGCGAATGTCTTTTTGCTGCTTGCTTTTGCCGATAGTACCGATGAGCAGGTCGTCGTCCCCATGGTGGAGCGCGACGGCATCTGGTATATGCGCTGAGTGCTCCGGCCGATGGTTACGGACAGGTGGTGAGGGGATTGAAGCAGATCTTGCTGTTGTGCATCCATCCCGTGTGCCTTCCATCGGTGGTCACTACCTTGATCCATTGTCCGCTGCATTCCAGTGGATGGAAAGACATTTCCGTGCTTGGTGATATCCTTACGGCTTTGGATTTCCAGTTGGGTGCTGTCCGGAGACATCCCTCGGGGTCGCCGGCGACAGTGAATTGGAGCACAGAAGAATGGATCCAGTATCCTGTTTTCGAGCCTTTCAAAGAGAATTCCCGGGGATTGTCGCCTTCGGTTATCACGACAGGGTCGATTTTCCACCATTTGTTTTTCGCACTGATCAGTTCGACGACATAGCACTCCTCAGTGGAAAGTTTTTGCACCACTTTCCCGTTGGGGGCATTACGCACGTTGGTTGGGGTGTCGTCCACGATGTAAGCAAAGAAATCGTTTTGTGCTTGGGTAGCAAGTGCTGCGATAAGCGCAAAGGTCAGAATGATTGTTTTTTTCATCGGTTGATAAGGTTTGGGTGATACAATAGCTGTGGTTTGCTGGTTCGTTACGCCTCCAGCAGAGTTCTCAGGGTTTGTGATGCTGCTCATTGACCACGCTGCGCATCTCTTTCAGCAGGTCGCTGGCAAAGATGAAGTCGGTGAGCCGCTTGTTGGTGGATTCCATGATCTGGCTGCTCTCTCCTTGCCAGTCCTTGTGTCCTTGATAGATGAAAATGATGTTCTCGCCGATACCCATCACGGAGTTCATGTCGTGGGTGTTGATGATCGTGGTGATATGAAACTCCTTGGTGATGCTGCTCAGCAGGTCGTCGATGACGAGAGAGGTCTTTGGGTCGAGGCCGGAGTTGGGCTCGTCGCAGAAGAGATATTTGGGGTTGAGGGCGATGGCCCTGGCGATGGCCACACGTTTCTGCATGCCTCCTGAGATCTCGGAGGGGTATTTGTCCTGAGCCTCTACCAGATTGACACGGTCGAGACACTCACGGGCGCGCTTGACACGGTCGCGGTAGGTCTTCTCGGAGAACATGTCGAGGGGGAACATCACGTTCTCAAGCACGGATAAGGAGTCGAAGAGGGCCGCACTCTGGAAGATCATGCCCATCTCGCGGCGGAGCATGATTCTCTCGCGCTTGCTCATGGCCACGAAATCACGGCCGTCATACAACACCTGACCACGGGTGGGGTCAAGCAGGCCCACGAGGTTTTTCATCAGCACGGTCTTCCCCGATCCGCTCTGGCCGATGATCAGGTTTGTCTTCCCGTCTTCGAAGACGGCGCTGATGTCGTGCAGCACTTCCTTGTCCTCAAACGATTTGTATAGATGCTTGATTTCTATCATTTTTGCAGGATTTGATGGGGTAGGGCCTTCTGCTGGTTATGACAGCAGCTGGGTGAGGAAGACATCGGAGAAGAGAATCAGCACGCTGCTCGACACCACGGCATCGGTGCTGGCCTTTCCCACTTCCACTGATCCGCCTTTCACACAGTAGCCGTAGTATGACGACACACTGGAGATGATGAAGGCGAAGAAGAGACTCTTGATGATGCTCATCCACACAAACCAGGCATTGAAGTCGTGCTGCAGACCTACCGTGAGGTCCTCGGGACTGAGCACATGACCGATATAGGCTGTGGCATAGGCTCCGAGAATGCCGGTGGCGGCACTGAAGATCACAAGGAATGGCATGATGGTGATCATGCCGGCGATCTTGGGCAGAATAAGGTAACTGGCAGAGTTGACTCCCATGATCTCAAGGGCATCGATTTGCTGCGTGACGCGCATAGTGCCCAGTTCGGAGGCGATGTTCGATCCCACCTTGCCTGCCAGGATAAGACACATGATGGAGGAGGAGAACTCCAGCAGCATGATCTCACGGGTGGTATAGCCCGTTACGAATTTCGGCATCCAGGGACTCTGGATGTTGAGTTTCATCTGGATGCAGATCACCGCTCCGATGAAGAAGGAGATGAGGAGCACAATGCCGATGGAGTCGACACCCAGGGCTGACATCTCTTTCACGTATTTCTTGAGAAACATCCTCATGCGCTCAGGACGCGAAAACGTCCTTCCCATGAGCAGGAGGTATTCCCCGAATGTCTGCAGTGATTGGATGATGAACATGTAGCTAATGAATTTGGTCTGCAAAATTAAGCAAAATGCACGAAAAACTCAAAAGAATAGGTTGGTTTTTCTCGATTATTTATTGGTCGTTACGCAAAAACTGACTACCTTTGCAAAATATTGTGCCTTTCTGCATACTACCTTCGGGGATGTCAAAAGGGCATAATCTCAAGGTAAGAAGAATAAAGCAAGCATTATGGAGTGGAAACATCAGTTGAGAAGTGCTGTCTGCACCGAGGGGCGCAAGATGGCTGGAGCAAGGGCTCTATGGGTGGCCGCGGGCATGAAGCATGAGCAGTTCGGCCGGCCTATCATCGCCGTGGTCAATTCGTTCACCCAGTTTGTGCCGGGGCATACCCACCTGCATGAGATCGGACAGATCGTCAAAAAGGAAGTGGAGGCCCTTGGATGCTACGCTGCGGAGTTCAATACCATCGCCATCGACGACGGCATCGCCATGGGGCACGACGGCATGCTCTACTCACTGCCCTCGCGCGACATTATCGCCGACTCCGTGGAGTATATGGTCAATGCCCATAAGGCCGACGCCATGATCTGTATATCCAACTGCGACAAGGTGACTCCGGGTATGCTGATGGCTGCCATGAGGCTCAATATTCCTGCTGTGTTCGTCAGCGGCGGTCCGATGGAGGCTGGCCGATGGCGGGGTGAGAATGCCGACCTCATCACGGCTATGGTGAAAGGGGCCGACCCGACAGTGAGCGATGCCGACGTGCAGGAACTCGAGGGTTGCGCCTGTCCGGGATGCGGAAGCTGCTCGGGCATGTTCACTGCCAACTCGATGAACTCTCTGACTGAGGCTATCGGACTGTCGCTGCCTGGCAATGGCACCATCGTGGCCACGCATGCCAACCGCGTCAGACTCTTCCAGGATGCCGCAAGACTGATCGTGGACAATGCCTATCAGTATTACCGCGACGGTGACGAGAGCGTGCTGCCTCGCAGCATCGCCTCCCGGCAGGCTTTCCTCAATGCCATGGCGCTCGATATCGCCATGGGCGGATCCACCAATACGGTGCTTCACCTGTTGGCCGTGGCGCAGGAGGCCGGGGTGGATTTCCAGATGCGTGACATCGATGCCCTGAGCCGCCGGGTGCCTTGCTTGTGCAAGTTGTCGCCCAACACGCAGCGCTACAGCGTGCAGGAGTGCGGAAGGGCAGGGGGCATCCTCGGTATCTTGGGCGAGTTGGCCAAGGCAGGACTGGTCGATGGCAGTGTGATGAGGGTCGACGGACTGAGCCTTGCAGATGCTATCAGCAAATACGACATCACCTCAGGGGAGGACATAGACGATGAGGCACTGCGTATCTATAAAAGCGCTCCGGGCGGGAGATTCTCTACCCAGATGGGATCGCAGAGCGCAGAGTGGCCCCAGCTCGACACCGACCGCGCCGAAGGCTGCATCCGCGACATCGAGCACGCCTATACCCGCGATGGCGGACTGGCCGTGCTGTTCGGCAATATCGCCAAGGATGGGTGCGTGGTCAAGACGGCAGGAGTGGACCCCGAACTGTGGACCTTCCGCGGACCGGCTAAGGTGTTCGACTCTCAGGAGGCCGCTTGCGACGGCATCCTCGGCGGTGAGGTGAAAAGCGGCGACTGCGTCGTGATCACACATGAGGGACCGAAAGGCGGTCCTGGCATGCAGGAGATGCTCTATCCCACCTCGTATATCAAGAGCATGCACCTCGGCAAGGAGTGTGCGCTGATCACCGATGGCCGCTTCTCGGGCGGCACGTCTGGACTGAGCATCGGACATATCTCTCCAGAGGCTGCCTCGGGCGGTAATATCGGGAAAATCGTGGATGGCGACATCATCGAGATCGATATCCCCAACCGATCGATCCGTGTCGATCTGAGCGACGAGGAACTGGAGGCCCGCAGCCCGCGGCCTCTCACCCGTCAGCGGGTGGTGAGCCGGGCACTGAAAGCCTATGCCCAGAGTGTGAGTTCGGCCGACAAGGGCGGCGTGAGAGTCATAGAGGATTAACACTGACGATATGAATGAGATGATTACCGGAGCGGAGGCGCTGATGAGGGCCTTGCGTGATGAGGGCGTGAAGATGATCTTCGGATATCCCGGAGGGGCCATCATGCCTGTCTATGACGCGCTCTACGACTATACCAGAGGTGAGAATGAGGCGTTCAAACATATCCTCGTGCGCCATGAGCAGGCGGCTGTGCATGCCGCTGAGGGCTACGCCCGTGTCAATGGCGAGGTGGGCGTTTGCCTCGTGACCAGCGGACCAGGGGCCACCAACACCCTCACGGGGGTGGCGGATGCCTTGATGGATTCCACACCGATCGTGGTGATCGCCGGACAGGTGGGTGTGACCGGTCTCGGTACCGACGCCTTCCAGGAGGTCGATCTCGTCGGCGTGTCGCAGCCCATCTCCAAATGGAGCTATCAGATCCGCCGGCCAGAGGATGTGGCCTGGGCCATCAGCCGGGCTTTCTATATCGCCAGAAGCGGCCGCCCGGGACCGGTGGTGATCGATTTCCTCAAGAACGCGCAGACGCAGAAGACGGAATGGAAACCCTGCCATGTCGATTTCGTGCGCAGCTATGTGCCTTATCCCAAGATCGACGACGACTGCGTGCGCCGTGCCGCTGAGTTGATCAACCAGGCCAAGCGGCCTCTGGCTCTCGTCGGTCAGGGCGTGGAATTAGGAAATGCGCAGGAGGAGTTGCTGGAGTTTCTGGAGAAAGCTGATATCCCTGCGGGCCGCACCATGCTCGGACTCTCGGCTCTCTCTTCCGACCATCCGCTCAATGTCGGTATGCTGGGCATGCATGGCAACTATGCTCCGAATGTCAAGGAACAGGAATGCGACGTGCTTATCGCCATCGGTATGCGGTTCAGCGACCGCGTGACGGGCAACACCGCTACTTATGCGCGGCAGGCCAAGGTGATCCATCTCGACATCGACAAAGCGGAGATCGACAAGAACGTGAAGACCGACGTGGCGGTGATCGGCGACTGCAAGACGACCCTGCCTGCCATCACCCGCCTGATCCGGAAGGGTGACCACAGGGAGTGGCGGGAGAGCTTCGTCGAACTGATGAAGAAAGAGGAGGACCGTGTCATCCTTCCTGCTATCCATCCCGCAGAGGGACCTTTGCTCATGGGCGAGGTGGTGAACGCTGTGGCTGAGGCCACCCATGGAGAGGCTGTGCTTGTGACGGATGTGGGGCAGAATCAGATGTTCGCTTGCCGCTATTTCAAATACAGGCACCACCGCTCGGTGGTGAGCAGTGGCGGACTGGGTACGATGGGCTTTGGCGTGCCTGCTGCTATCGGTGCTGCCTTTGGCGCTCCGGAGCGCACGGTGTGCTTGTTCACCGGCGATGGCGGCTTGCAGATGAGCATCCAGGAGTTTGGCACGATCATGGAACAGCAGACTCCGGTGAAGATGGTGTTGCTCAACAACAACTACCTGGGCAATGTGCGCCAGTGGCAGGATATGTTCTTCAATCGACGCAAGTCGTTCACCCGTATGCTCAACCCCCGCTATGGGGAGATCTGCTCGGCTTACGGCATCGCATACCGGCGCGTCGCCGACCGTGCGTGTCTGGCTGAGGCGATCGCCGAGATGCTCCACACCGATGGACCTTTCCTGCTCGAGTGCGTCATCCGCGAAGAGGACAATGTGCTTCCGATGACTCCTCCGGGTATGAGTGTTGATGAGATGTTGCTCGACATAGATTGTTGAAAAAGATGGAAAAGAAACTATATACATTGCTGGTTTATTCCGAGAATATCGCGGGTATCCTCAATCAGATCACTGCGGTGTTCACCCGCCGCCAAGTGAATATCGAGAGCCTCAATGTCTCGGCTTCCAGCATCGAGGGCGTGCATAAATACACGATCACGGCGTGGAGCGACCCCGACCAGATAGAGAAAATCACCAAACAGATCGAGAAGAAAATCGATGTGGTCAAGGCCAAGTTCTATACCGACGACCAACTTTTCATCCGTGAGGCCGGACTGTATAAGCTGTCGACACAGGCGGTGCTCGACAATCCTGAGATCTCACGCATTATCCGCCGTTTCGAGGCGAGGATTACCGAGGTCAACCCCACCTACGTGGCGGTGATGAAAAGTGGCATGACTGAGCAGATCGTGTCGCTCTTCCGTGAGTTGAATGAGTTCGGCTGCGTCTTGCAGTATACGCGGAGCGGGCGTATCGCCATCACGCGCAGCACAGAGGAGGAGGTGAGCGCGTTTCTCGAAGAACAGAAAAAAAACTATCAGGATGGAAAAAGATAAAGTGGGGTGCTATGAGTTCATGGCCGAACCGTTTCACTGCGATTTCTCCAAACGGCTCTTCATGGGGCATTTGGGCAATCATCTGCTCAATGCGGCCGATTTCCACTCACAGCACCGGGGATTCGGCATGTCTTATCTCAACAGCATCCATAAGACGTGGGTGCTCTCGCGTCTTGCGATCGAAATGGAGGAGATGCCTCCCATGTATGCGCGTTTCCAGGTGGAGACGTGGGTGGAGAGTGCCATGAGGTTTTTCACCAACCGTAATTTCCAGGTGCAGGATGTCGAGACTGGCAAAATCTATGGCTATGGACGTTCGATCTGGGCTATGATCGACACCGATACGCGGCAGCCGGCCAATCTCCTCGACATCAACGAGGGTGCGCTGCTCAACTATGTCGAGAAGGGAAAACCTTGTCCGATTGCCAAGAGTTCAAGGGTCAATGTGCCTGAGGATGCAGAACTGGTGGGCACCATCGTGGCCAAATACAATGATGTCGACATCAATGGCCATTTCAACAGCGTGAAGTATATCGAGCATGTGCTTGACCTCTTCTCCATCGACTGGTATGCGGAGCATGCCATACACCGCGTGGAAATCGCTTATGTGGCCGAGGCGCATTGCGGTGATACCATACGCCTCTACCGTGAGTGGGCCGATGACGGTCTGACGTGCACCGTGAAAATGGCGAAATGGGATCCTGCGACCGGCGAGGAAGTGGAAATATGCAGAAGTTTGGTCAATTTCGTAAAAGATTGAAACTTCATTTGGCGGTTACGCTTTTAATTCGTAATTTTGTCGCCGCTTAATGTTAAGCATCATCAGAAGACTATAATAATGTGCAACAGCGGCCCCGCTCGGGGGCGCATAAAAACGAATCAATATGGCTGAAATGAATTTTGGTGGCGTCATCGAGACTGTGGTCACCAGCAAGGAGTTCTCTTTGGAGAAAGCACGTGAGGTATTGAAAAACGAGACCATCGCTGTGATCGGCTATGGTATCCAGGGGCCTGGACAGGCTTGCAACCTGCGCGACAATGGCTTCAATGTCATCGTGGGGCAGCGTGAGGGCAAAACCTACGACAAGGCTGTGGCCGACGGATGGGTGCCCGGCAAGACGCTCTTCTCGATCGAAGAGGCTGCCGAGAAAGGCACGATCGTCTGCATGCTTCTCTCCGATGCCGGACAGATACAGGTTTGGCCGCGGATCAAACCCTATCTCACCGCAGGAAAGGCTCTGTATTACTCGCATGGCTTCGCCATCAACTGGAACGACCGTACAAATGTGGTGCCTCCAGAGGATGTCGACGTGATCATGGTGGCTCCTAAGGGCTCTGGCACCTCTCTGCGCACGATGTTCCTCGAGGGACGCGGACTCAACTGCTCGTACGCTGTCTATCAGGACGCTACCGGAAAGGCTGAGGAGCGTACCATCGCCTTCGGCATCGGTATCGGTGCTGGCTATCTCTTCAAAACAACTTTCCAGCGTGAGGCCACTTCCGACCTTACGGGTGAGCGCGGATCGCTCATGGGCGCTATCGAGGGACTGCTCGAGGCTCAGTATGAGGTGCTCCGCGAGCATGGACACTCTCCCTCGGAGGCTTTCAATGAGACGGTAGAGGAACTGACTCAGAGCCTTGGCCCGCTCTTCGGCGAGAAGGGTATGGACTGGATGTACGCCAACTGCTCCACCACGGCTCAGCGTGGTGCCCTCGACTGGGCTCCGAGATTCCGTGATGCCATCAAACCGGTCATGGAGTGGCTCTATCTCTCTGTGCAGACTGGAAACGAGGCTCAGATCTCTATCGACTCCAACTCCAAGCCCGACTACCGCGCCGGATTGGAGAAGGAACTGGAGGCTATGCGCAATATGGAGATGTGGCGCGCTGGTGAGACTGTCCGCAAACTCCGTCCGGAAAACAATTAAACCAATCCCACCCCTAATCGTAGAGACGTCACATCGTGACGTCTTTTTTCTTTCCCCCACGCCGAATAGTAGAGACGTCACACCGGGGCGTCTCCCAGATCCCCCCACGCCGAATAGTAGAGACGTCACACCGGGGCGTCTCC
>OCTW011579015.1_pt1 | contig 17131 bp, 12 predicted proteins | sample 1539671 | NCBI WGS metagenome assembly OCTW01 (sample SAMN02144230, study PRJEB22623) | gut metagenome | biome: sheep rumen | host: Ovis aries | place: New Zealand
CCGATAACCTGCTGGCTTTCTACCTCGAGAGGAACGTTGAGCCATGCTGTCTGGAGAACCTTCTTGATATTGTCTGCTTCTTCGTAGCTGAAGCCGCCAGAAAGGGAAACTGAACCGCCAGTGATTGCTGTCTGAATGCGGGCATTAGACTTAACCTTATTGTCACTTACGATTGCAAGATTTTCACCAACGTGAGCACCTGTAAAGTCACCGAAAATTGTTGCACCTTCGCTGTCCAGCTGGAAGTGTACTTCTGGCTGATTTGTAAATTCATCAGAACCTACGATAGCAGATTTTACATGCTGACCATCGAGGGCAATTTCCTTCTTTACAACAACCCAGTCATAGCGTTCATCAAGACCATATTCGTCCTTTTTATATTCACCAAAAACCTCGCAGTCTTCTGGAATAATAGAAGGATCCATCAATTCGCCGATTGCGTTGAAGGTTGTTGCAGGATTCTGAGCATAGTATGCTTTGAACTGGTTTGTTGCTTCCATATCTACGAGACGGAAGTTCAAGATACCCTTACCCATGATAAGAGTATTAATTGCGTCTGCCTGAGCAGCACCAGGAATTTCAATATAGATTCTGTCATCGCCCTGCTGGCGGATAACAGGTGAAGTAAGACCGAATTTATCGATACGGCTTGAAAGGTTTTCAATTGCATTAGCCATTGCTTCCTTTTTGAAGTCAGCGGCATTTTCTGTAGCAACTGCATCACCCATAGATTCAAGAGCTGCATCGAGGTCTGCCTTAACGATAATGTTCATACCGCCGGAAAGGTCAAGACCAAGCTTTACGGAATTTTCGTAGTAATGCTTTGCTTTAAGGATTTCCTCACGATAGCGTGTCTGGAAAACAGTAAGGAAATCAAGTTCGCTGTCGTATGCAGAAAGAACATCCTTCCATGTAAGTTCAGCAGGAACTTTCTTATCAAGAGTTTTATATCTCTTGCTTACATCTTTTTTAAGCCATGAATATTCTTCTGAAATAGCAGAAGTCAAATCAAGCTTCTTAATTTTGCGTACATCTTCTGCAGCCTTAAGTTCAGCATAATTCTTAATGTTTTCTGTTGAACCAAGGGCAAGCTGCTGAACTTCCTTTGGTGTTCTTCCGTACCAGCTGATTGACGGCCAGAGGAAAACGAAACAAAGGGCAATAACAGCCAGCAGAACCAATAAACGAGTTCTCTTGTTCATTTTTTTATAGACTCCAATTATTTGTTTTCTTCGGTTTTTTCAGCAGTTTTTTCTTCTGCCGCAGGTGCCGAAGCTTTTTTACCTTTGAAAAGTTTTTTGTTTTTTGCTTCTTCTTCAAGCTTTGCTTTTTCTGCTTCTGTAAGCTCTACAGAAGAAATAGCTGTGCGGTTGAACTCGAGCTTGCAGTCATCATCAACCTTTACGATTACAGTATTTTCTTTAACAGAAGATACAGTTCCGTGGATTCCTCCGATGGTGATTACTTTGTCGCCCTTCTTCAATGCGTCGAGCATTTTCTGTGTTTCTTTCTGTTTCTTGTTCTGTGGACGAATCAAAAAGAGATAAAAAATAACGATAATAAGCAGAAAAGGAATAAAAGTTCCTAAGAGGCCACCTGAAGTAGACATACTTCCAGCACTACCTGCCTGCAAAAATGGGATAAATGACATATTACATTTCCATCCTGTTTTTAAAATCTGATTATAAAATCAGTCTAAAAATTATAACACGATTTATCACGTGAATCAATGGTAATTATTCACAGATTAAAAAATTCACAGGAGCGGAAACATCGTATTTTTTTCCGTTTAGTGTAAAGGCAAGCTGTTCGGCATGCAGATAAAGCCTCTTTGCAGACCGGCCGCCGTAAAGTGTGTCGCCGAAAATTGGAAGGCCGCGACTGGCAAGATGGACACGAATCTGATGGGTACGGCCGGTGTAGAGGGTACACTCAATAAGAAGGCACTGGCGGCCTTCTACAGTGAGACTTCTAAGCACACGAAAATCAGTTTTTGAATACTGGCCTCCCCGGTCTTCACTCAGTTTGCCCCAGCGCCCCTGCTGACTTTTCCCTGTAACCCGCCCCATGTACATTTCAACGGTAAAGACATCTCCTGCCTCCACTGCTCCCTTCGCAGAAGCTTCAACCACGGCCAGATAGCGCTTTGTTAAATCATGCTTTTGAAAAAGCTCCGACACTGCAGTATTTACCGCACGGCTTTTTGTAAAGAGAATTACACCGCTGGTTTCCCGGTCCAGTCTGTGCATAATTCCGGCATAAGGAGGATTTCTTAATTCCGGAGACCGGTGCCAGAGAAAATCTACAAGACTGTCGTGCAAATTACTGCGGTTTCCGGTAATCGTCTGTTCCACAGGAAAACGTGGAGGTTTATTCAGGAATATCAGATTTTCATCTTCAAAAAGAATATCTGAGGGTGAAAGTTCGAATTGTAAATCATCAGGCTGTTTTTCATAAAAGAATTTTTCGGGCTCAAAATGTACTGTAACAAACGAATTTACACGCAGTTCAAAGGCGGGACGCATAACAGTTCTGCCGTTTACCTGAACAGCACCGGCAAGTATAAGTCGACGTATTTTTGAATTTGAAAAATCCGAAGCCTTTGAACCCGAGACCTGCGGGGGCAACTCCCGTCTCAATAATTCGTCTAAGCGCTCTACCCGGCTGGAATTAAATTTTAAGTCTTTCATGATGGATTTTTTTCTGTTCATACAGATCCTGATCTGCCAGCATCAAAAGCTCATTCAAATCTTTACTTTGAACAGTAAACCTTGCCGCTCCAAGACTCAAGGACAGCTTAAAAGGAAATTCATAAGCCTCTGAAACATCAAGGCACATCTTATCAACCTTTTCGCGCAGCTTATCAAGGAAGGCTATATCCATACCGGAAGCAATTATTCCAAATTCATCACCGCTAAGCCTTCCTATAATATCCATTTTTCTGAAAGCGGTTCTTAAAACTTCAGCAACTGCCTTTATTGCCTTATCGCCATATTCATGCCCAAAGCGGTCATTAATTGATTTAAGTCCGTCCAGATCGGCAAAGAAAACAACTCCATCTGTATTAATTTCTTCAGAAAAGAAAATCAATTTCTGGCCGTATTCCATAAAGCCGCGGCGATTCAACAGTCTGGTAAGCTCATCTGTTTTGGAACTGATATTTAAGTCTATATTCTTTTCCTTCAGTTCCTTATTCATATTTTCGAGAAGAAGCTTCTGTTTTATGGTTTTTGTATAATCATAAGCCTGAACTATTACACTGGTAATAACCTTAAGCAGCAGGCTGTTCATTCCAAAATCTGTACGCTCTGCTTTACAAAGCAGATAGCCGTATTGCAGAGTTCCCAAAAATACCGGCTGAAAAACAAAACATCCGGATTCTTCCGCGGACTTCTCTTTATCAAAAAGTGACTTCTTTATATTTATGAATTCACTGTCTTCATAATATCTGGCAATTCTTTTTGGAATATCAATATGAAGCAGGAGTCTTGCTTCATCGGGAAGAACAAAATCATCCTTCCTTAAAACACTGACAGGTTCTCGCAAAACAAAAACTACCAGCTTTGTAAAGCCTGATTTATCAACAATTGCTTCAAAGGATTCTGCAAAATCGGAAAGGCTGGCCGTTCCCTTCATTACATCAAAAAGATTACTGATTCTTCTGAGCTCATCATAGTGCGAGGTTGCGGCCTTAAAAACATCACGCTTTTTCTGTTCGATTAAATCTTCACAGCCACAGGAGCGGCGATAAATAATCTTCAGGTCTGTATTAACGGTCTGTGTAAGCTCAAATTCTTTTTTACCATCATTCTGCAAAAGCTTATAGCCTAATTCAGCTGCGGCATAGCCCTGTTCTTCTATGGACTGATCAACTGTAGCAAGACTCGGTACACTTAAAATTGAATGAGAGGTGTTATCGAAACCAAAGACCTTCATTTCGGAAGGAACCTTAATTCCAAGCCCGGCAAAATAATCAAGCACAGCCATTCCCATAAGATCATTTGCACAGATTATTGCTTCGTAAGGTACATCTTCTTTTTTATGATATCGATCCTTAAGTTCTGTCAGAGCTGAAGATTTTGTGAAAGCACCATTGAGCACCCATTCCTCATGAAATTCAAGTCCGTGTTTTTTTAATGCCTTTTGAAAAGCCTGATATCTTTCTGCTCCTTCCTGGGAAGGAATTTTATTTGCGGAAAAAAAACTGATTTTTGTGCAGTTGTGTTCAGTCTTAAGATGTTCAACTATCTTATCATAAACCTCATCGCACTTAGCTGTTGTATAATGAATTGCGGGATTATCAAACTTCATTCCAATAGAAACTATTTTTTTAGAAGAATAAGGCTTGAGGATTTCCTGTAGTTCATCCTGACTTTTATAAAGACAATAGGTATTTGAAACTATAATGATTTCATCAATTACTTCTGATTTTAAGTATTCCGCAGAAGCCCAGTATTGATAATCATACATTTCATCTGCAATATGAGGAGTTTCTGTCTGAGTAAAGAAGACCCGTACGTTTTTCTTATCTGCAAAAAAACGATATATTCCCTGTATCACCAGGTCTGCATATTCAACTGAAAAATTATGAACAAAAACCGCAATGTTATACATATAACTGTTTTATTCTACCTCAAAATCAGGATTTTCGCCATTTAAAAAGACTTTTACCCTGCACTCTTCCATGCAAACATTTTCTGCAAAAGCGGCAAGATCGCAGGCTTCTTCGCTAAGTAAATCATCCGGATGATAAGAAGTGGTTATCGCAGTCTCTTCACCCTCGCCGGCTAAGCGCGCCATTGCCCCGTTTATTTTTACAATATCATTCATAAGAGTAATAAGATTATGACAGCCTTTTTCTTCGTATTTTTCATCCAGGAAAATCAACTGCATTTTTTCTATTGATTTATGATTTTCGTCTTCCGGATTAAAGCCGCTTTTATAAGAGCAATTATTTACCCGCTGCCATTCGGCAAAATCTGAAAAAAAACGGGATGGATAAATTCTCAGAGGTTTAAGCACCGAAAGAAACCAGGGAACCGCACGTCCCTCTGTATAAAAGGTACGGCAGGCAAAAGCTGTATCGCGGCACCAGCGGATATCCTGGGCAGAAAAAGTTCCTGTCACCTTTGGAGGCTCCAGCTCTGTATTCATAATCTGAGGGAAGTCTATATGATTCGGATACTGCTGCACTGCAAAATCAAGGCGTTCGGAAAAAAGCTTCAGACTGTCACCCGGTGTTGCGGCATAAAGAAGCTGAAAGCCGAATACAAGTCCGGACTCGTTGAGCAGTCGGGCTTTGTTTGCATAAAACTTTTTATCAAAAAGAAGATGCCCGCCCTTCTCGCTGCATTCAAGGGGAATGTCAAAAGAACAGAAAATGTTCTGTGCAGCGGAGATTACTTCGCGGTCGAGGGTGGAAGCATTTATAAGGATTGAAACAAAAACGTCGGGAACGTTCTTTTCTATGAGCTTTATGATTTTCAGGATTTTCTGTTTGTCATTTGCAAGGGCAGAATCGTGAATAGCAAATTCCGTTATACCTTTTGATTTAAAGGTCGGAATCTGAGCTTCAAATTCTGCCGATGTGAATTTATATTCAGTGTTCATAACCTTTAGTCACCCCGAACTTGTTCGGGGTCTTTTTTCAATAGATCCTGAAACAAGTTCAGGATGACGTGGCAATCTACAGTAACTCAATACCGTGCTTTTTGCAGTCGGCCTTGATTGCGTCTGTCCACACACTAACCTGAGTTTCGCCGATGTGAGCCTTGCGGAGGAGGAACATACAAAGACGAGACTGGCCGATACCGCCACCCAGAGTCTGTGTGAGTTCGCCCTTAAGAAGGCGCGAATGGAATTCAAACTTAGCGCGCTCAGGACAGCCGCGTTCTTCCAGCTGGGCCTTAAGGCTTTCAGGACTTACACGAATACCCATAGAAGAAAGCTCAAAAGCACGCTCAAGAACAGGGTTCCATACAAGAATATCTCCGTTGAGTCCGCGGTGGCCGTCGCCGCATTCTGTAATCCAGTCGTCGTAATCCGGAGCACGGCCGTCGTGAATTGTTCCGTCATCCAGCTTGCCGCCGATACCGGTAATAAATACAGCACCGTATTCCTTGGCAACCTTATCCTCACGCTCCTTTGGAGTCAGTTTTGGATATTGTCTCTGCAAATCATCTGCATAAAGAATTTTAATGTCCTTTGGAAGAATTGGCTTGAGCTGTGGATAGCGGTCATAAAGGAAGAATTCTGTGCGCTGAATACAGCGGTAAACCTTCTTTACAATTTCGTGAAGATAGAAAACAGTGCGGTCTTTTGGATCGATTGCCATTTCCCAGTCCCACTGATCTACATATATAGAATGAATTGCATCAAGCTCTTCGTCCGGGCGGAGGGCATTCATATCTGTGTAGATACCAAAGCCTGGTTCAAGCCCGAGAGAAGTGATTTTAAGACGCTTCCATTTTGCAAGCGACTGTACGATTTCCATCTTAGCATCGCCAAGGTCTTTTACAGGGAAGCTTACCGGGCGCTCAACACCGTTGAGGTCATCGTTAATACCTTTTCCTGCATCTACGAAAAGAGGTGCGGTAACACGGGTAAGGTTGAGTTCAGTGCTCAAGGCCAGCTGAAAGAAATCTTTAATTGCAACAATTGCATGCTCGGTTTCACGTGTTCCGAGAATTGCTTTATATTTTGAAGGTAGTTTAATCATAGTTTATATCCTTTTAGTTTTAAGATTAATGGTGGTTTCGATACACCGCTTCGCGGCACTCAACCACCGTTACTCACCATCGTAATTAATCAGTGTAGTAACCTTACAAGGTGAGAGTACCTTCTCATAATTTAATGCGGGAAGACCGATTACGCCAAAGAAATCAGTTACTTCCCCGCCTCCCTGCTCTATCAGGTTCCTGGCAGCTGCGAGCGTGCCGCCGGTAGCAATCAAATCATCAACCACGAGGTAACGGCCGCCTTTTTTTACATCAGCCTTGTGTACTTCAATAGTTGCGGTTCCATATTCAAGAGAATAGCTGCACTGGTAAGTTTCTCCAGGGAGCTTTCCTTTTTTACGAATCAATACAAGAGGGATTCCAAGCTTTTCTGCAAAAGGAGCTGCAAAGATAAAACCTCGGCTTTCAACACCGGCAACCGCATCAAACTTTACGTCCTTATACTTTTCTACCATCTGCTCAATACAGAATTTAAGGGCATCCGGATTTACAAGAACTCCGGTAATATCATAGAAAAGAATTCCAGGTTTTGGAAAATCAGGAACACGGCGCACAGCCTTATCAAGCATCTCTAAAGTCATAAGAAACCTTCTCTCAAAAAAAATAACGGAATTATTATAATTCTAAGCGGGGTTTAGTACAAGTGGTAGATGGTGGTTTGTAGATGGTGGTTTCGATACGCCGTCTTCACGGCACTCAACCACCGGTTGACTTAAAGTACTGAGTCTACGAGGTTTTTGAAGTCGGCGTCCTGGATTATGTCGGTGTATTTGAGGTCTTCGGCGATGCTGAAAACGCCGTCGTCCTGTTCTACGATTACTTTTTCTTCCTGGAGTTCCGGGAGGTCTTCGGAAAGATTGTCGCCGAAGCTGGTCATTGAAAAGTCTGGTTCAGGAAGATAATCAGGAACTTCTTCTGTGAGCTCTTCTACCTGTGGCTCAGGAGACTCGTAACGTGGCAGCGGATAAATCGTAATTTCTACTGTTGAAGCACCCTTTTTGAAATAAGGCTCGAGGTTGCCAAGCTTAAGTTCTTCAGCAAAGAGATTTTCAACTGAGGCAAATTTTGGAGTTTCGAAATAGGTTTCATTTGAAGGTACAAATTCCTTAACGGGAGGAGCCATGCTTTTTATTAAAGTATCAACCTCATCTTCTGCGCTCTCCAGCTCTTCAAGCTCGTCCACATTCTCAGCTTCTTCTATTTCATCGAGCTCTTCAGCGTCATCAATTTCTTCTACTTCATCGAGTTCTTCAGCCTCTTCAATCTCTTCTACTTCATCGAGTTCTTCAGCCTCTTCAATCTCTTCTACTTCATCAAGCTCTTCAGTATCTTCAGCAAGTTCCTCGACTTCTTCGGCGTCATCAATTTCCTCAACTTCATCTACTTTTTCGGCTTCTTCAGCAAGCTCCTCGACATCTTCGGCTTCTTCTATTTCCTCAACCTCATCGAGCTCTTCAGCGTCTTCAGTCAGTTCTTCGGCCTCTTCAATCTCTTCTACTTCATCAAGCTCTTCTGCCTCATCAGAAAGCTCCTCGACATCTTCGGCTTCTTCTATTTCCTCAACCTCATCGAGCTCTTCAGCGTCTTCAGTCAGTTCTTCGGCATCATCAATCTCTTCTACTTCATCGAGTTCTTCAGCCTCTTCAATCTCTTCAACCTCATCGAGCTCTCCTGCTTCATCAGAAAGCTCCTCGACTTCTTCGGCGTCATCAATTTCCTCAACTTCATCTACTTCTTCGGCTTCTTCAGCAAGCTCTTCGACATCTTCGGCTTCTTCTATTTCCTCAACCTCATCGAGCTCTTCAGCGTCTTCAGTCAGTTCTTCGGCCTCTTCAATCTCTTCAACTTCATCGAGCTCTTCTGCTTCATCAATTTCCTCAACCTCGTCAAGGTCATCAACTTTTTCAGAAGCTTTTGGTGCTGACACAGCCGCAGGCGCAGCCGTTTTTACCGGAACTGTGAGACTTCTGTTCTGCAAAACCTCTTCCAGCATTCTGCGGATTTCCGCAATTGACGCTCCCGTTAATTCGGCGGCACCAGAAACAGAGGCCGAAGCAGTTTTAGCAGAAGCATCTGTTCCAGAAGAGGCCTTTGTTTCAAAAATGCTGAATATTTCATCCCAGTTCTTATCAAGATAGTCAGAAACTTCTTTACGTCTTTTCTTGGAATGAACATGGAGACTGTTTATAATTTCATCACTTAAATCTTTTTTACGCAGACGGAGATGACGGGCAATATCACCCCACTCCCTTTTATCTTTTCCATCAATATGATTTTCAATAATTTCCAGCTGAATCTTTTTTATGCGTTTCTTCAGGGTAACCATAGGGTCGCGGATGAAACTGAAAATCAGGAAAACAATAAGAAGTATCGAGATAAAAATACAAATATAAATGAGCACCCGGATTTCTGCGGAGAGCTCAAAAGTATCGCTGGTGTAAATACCACTGATACGGATTTTTCCAAGTCTATTGCTGGACAGAGCAACATAAAAACGACCGTCCGGAATTGCAAGCAGCTTTTCCAGCTGACCGCTTCTTGTTTTCCAATAATTTAAAAGAGGCTGTCTGAAATCAGATTTTTTTCCGTAAGGAAGATTTATTACAAAACCGCCGTTATAATCCTCATCAGAAAAAAGTGTAAAGCCCTGACCATTGGCTACAGTATCAAAATTCAAATAGAAAAGTACAAGTCCGGAATAAATACCGTCTACCCAGCAGAAAGGCTCGCTTATGACAAGGCGGTTGTGAGCTTCATCAAACAAGAGAACAGCTTTCGTTTCGCTTGTGATTTTCTGAAGGGTCTCAAAAGGAATTTCACCTGCGTCTCTGCTAATGTCATTGTAGTTTTTGTAGATTTTGGTGATTCCGCTCTGTTTTAAGAGGTCGGTATCGTCAAAAGAGCTGTAATGAACATTTCGCCCGTTCTTATCTACAATTCTGATGCCTTGCAGGGCTGGAATATCAGAAAAGAGGGTTTCTGTGAGCCTGCGTCGCTGATTTACATCACTTTCCGAAGGATTCTGAACGTAATAGGAGCGAACGGAGGCATTTTTAACCCAGGCATTGTCACCTTTTTCAATTAGAGAGAGAATTTCCGAAATGTACGAGTCGCAGCTTTCCGAAATCTTATCAAGCTGCCCTGTGTTTTCTTCAATCTTCGCCTGAGCATAAAAGCGGGTTTCGAGCTCGTTGAAGAGCCGCGAATTCAAGCTCATAACAAAAACTGCAAACAGCGCTAGGGCCGCCAACAGACTGAAAGCGATCTTCTGGCCAGAAGTCATTTTTCCTTTTATATTATCGGCATATGGGGGCAATTTCTGCACTAGGTATAAGAATAATTGCATCGAAATAATTTGCGGAAAGGGCGGATATGGGTTAAACTTAAGTCGATGATTGACGTAGAGAAAGAAGAAACGGCTGTGCCACGTGCTTTGCTGGTTGGCGAGCCAGGAAATAATTTACAGGAACTCAAGGGCCTTGTGCTCACGCTGGGCATGGACGTAATTCAGCGCCTTACTTTAAGCCGTATGGAAGTGCATCCGGCTTACGGAATCGGCAAAGGAAAAGCCCAGGAAATTGCTGAGCTGGCTAAGCAGATTGAGGCTGACTGTATTATTTTTGACTTCAATCTTGAACCACGAAAACAGAGAAACTGGGAAGAGCTTTCGGGAATCTCCTGCTTTGACCGTCAGGAAGTAATTATCCGCATTTTCGGTCAGCGGGCCCAGACAAAAGAAGCCGTTTTACAGGTTGAACTTGCCCGTCTTTCCTACTCCCTCCCCCGCCTTGCTCACATGAACAAGGACTTTTCTCGACAGCGCGGTGGCGCTTTTGGTGCAAAGGGTGCCGGAGAAACTCAGCTGGAGCTCGACCAGCGTTTAGTTCGCGAAAAAATCAGTTCAATCAAAAAAGAACTGGCAGAAATTGAGCTCAACCGCCAGACCCAGCGCAAGCAGCGCGATAAAATGCCTTCCTGCGCCCTCGTTGGTTATACAAACGCGGGAAAATCTTCCCTTTTGAACGCCCTTACCGGCGCCGATGCCTATGTAGAAAACAAGCTTTTTGCGACTCTGGATCCTCTTACCCGTAAGCTGCCCCTCAACGACAGTGCAGGTGTTCTTATTACAGATACCGTTGGTTTTATCAGCAATCTTCCTCATCACCTGATTGATGCCTTTAAGTCTACTCTGGAAGAAGCGGTTTATGCGGACCTGCTTTTGCTTGTCTTAGATTCTTCTGACCCGGAGGCTGAAGCCCAGTATGAGACGGTTTGCTCTGTTCTAGAAGATATTGGTGCCGACAAAAATCCCCGCCTTATTCTTTTGAACAAGGTAGATAAAACAGAAGATGATAATCACACTCTGCAGAAGCTGCGCCTTAAGTTCCCGGACGCAATTCTTATAAGTGCAAAAGAGGAAATAGGCTTTCTGGACCTTAAGTCTAAGATTTATGAACTGCTTTACGGAGAGGTCGCAAACTATATTCTCCCTGCCACACAGGGGCTGCTTATCAGCGAGCTTAAAAAAGCCGGCTGCATAGAAAAAGAAGAATGGCTTGATGACGGAGTTCACATTACCGCCCGCGCCACCGGCCGCCTTGCTGCCCTTCTTTCACCCTACATCACCGAACAACTATTATAGAAGGAATTGATTAAAATGAACGACAACCAGGATCTGCTCAATAAAATTCTGCTCGGAATTATAGCCGGACTTTTACTTGTGATTTTAGCTGGAACAATTACTGGCCTGGTTGGAAAAAAGAAGAATAGGCCGGAAGTTCTTATTTCTCAGGGCAAGGCCGTTTCCCTTATGGCTCCGTCTGAAACGGCTGAAACCGCTTATTTTGAGCTAGGAACTATAAGGATTTCCTGTGCCGCCGCAGATTCAGAAGAAGGCGGCTCGGTTCTTGTGCTTTCTCCCTGGCTTGCCTACCCTGCCGGCGATACAGTTTTCTTTGAAGAGCTTTCCCGCAAAAGCGGTTCAATTAAAGGAATCTTTCAGGCTTACTTTTCTGCCCGCACAAAAAATCAGCTGCTGACCGAAACTGAAGAAAGAATCTCGCAGATTATTATAGAAGAAATCAATGCAGATTTAGCGCTCGGCAAAGTAAGCGATATATACTTTACGGATTATCTCTTTTTGGAATAAATGTGGTTTCGATACGCCCTACGGGCTACTCAACCACCGGAAAATGTTATATACTCCTAACAAAAGATCCCGAAACAAGTTCGGGGTGACAGTGCTTTACCAAAAGGAAAAATAACTATGTGTGCAAAAACTATACCTGCCAGAAAAGACGTTCCTGCTAAAGACAAGTGGGACTTATCTTCAATCTATAAATCAGATGATGAATGGGAAGCAGCCTTAAAATCGCTGCCAGAGCTTACTAAAAAAGCCGCCGCCTACAAGGGCCGCCTTGGCGAATCAGCCATAACACTTCTTGCAGCCCTTAAAGAGCTTGAAAAAGTAAATCTTACGATGGAGACCGTATATCATTACGCTTCCCTCCAGCACGAAGCCGATGAGGATGATCCTAAGGCAACAGACCGCGACGGCCGCGCCATGATGGCTTATACTCAGATGCAGGCTGAACTCAGCTTTGTTGACCCGGAGATTCAGGCCATAAAAGAAGACCAGCTTCGCAAGTGGATTTCAACCAAAGAATTTAAAGATTACCGTATATATATAGAAAAGCTTTTGCATTTTAAGCAGTATATCTTAAGCGAAAAGGAAGAACGCATTCTTTCTCTTGCCATGCAGCCTGCTCAAACTGCAGAAACTGCCTTCAGCGTGCTTACAAATGTTGATATGAACAAAACCTTTGGCACAGTTACCGAAGACGGCGAAGAAAAGCAGCTTACAGAGACAACCTGGGGAGTATTCATGCATTCTCAGGACCGCAAGGTACGCGAAGAAGCCTATAAAAAGTTCTATGCAAAGTACGAAGAACACCAGAACACAATTGCGGCCCTTTATGCAGGTTCTGTAAATCAGGATGTATTCAGCATGCGTGCCCGCGGCTATAAATCTTCTCTTGAAATGGCCCTTTACGGCAACAAGGTACCGACAGAAGTTTATCACAATCTTATAGACTGCGTTCATAAGAACCTGCCTGCCCTTCACGATTATTACAAGCTGCGCCGCGAGGTTCTCGGTCTTGCAAAAGGAGACCTCCGCCATTACGACGTATACGTTCCTCTGGTAAAATCAGTTAAGTCAAAAACAACCTACGAAGAAGCCGTAGAAATCTGCCGCGCCGCCCTTGCACCACTTGGAGCAGAATACACAGACCGCCTTTGCAATGGCTTGCTCAACGGCTGGGCAGACCGCTATGAAAATGTAGGAAAAAGAAGCGGCGCCTTCAGTTCCGGCTGCTACATAGGCGACCCATATATTCTGCTCAACTACAATGAAGACAACATCCGCGACGTCTTTACAATGGCACACGAAGGCGGCCACTCTATGCACAGCTGGTATTCCGTACACTACAATCCTTTTATGTGCTACGACTACACAATTTTCGAAGCAGAAGTAGCCTCAACCTTCAATGAAGAGCTTGTATTTGAATATCTCTATAAAAACGCAAAAGACGACGAGATGACAAAATACCTGCTTTCTATGCGGGCAGATGATATTCTTGCAACCCTTTACCGCCAGACAATGTTCGCAGAGTTTGAGCTTAAGGCTCACGAGCTGGTAGAAAATGGAACTCCTCTTACTGCAGAGCTGCTCCGCAAAATCTACAGAGAGCTTCTGGAGCTTTATTTTGGTCCTGAAATGACTTTTGAGAGCAACAGCGACATGGAAGGCCTGCGTATTCCTCACTTCTACTCAGCATTCTACGTTTACAAGTACGCAACAGGTATTTCTGCGGCTCTTGCACTTGCAAAACGCGTAACAAATGGTGGTGAAGCAGAGCGGGACGACTATTTTGCCTTCCTTAAGAGCGGTGGTTCACGCTACCCTATCGAAAGTCTAAAGGTTGCCGGTGTAGATATGGCAAAAACTGAGCCGGTACAGGCTGCCTGCGATGAGTTTAAGAAAATCGTTGCGGATTTGAAAAAACTGTTGCATAATTAACAGACACCTGTATGAAACGCGTTGCTTTATTGGTACATAATTTAGCAGTTGAATACTCTCTTACTGTTGCACAAGGCGTAGCTTCATTTTTCACTCCAGATAAAGATGTAAAGCTGATTCTTGCTCAGACAAATCAGCCTAACTATCCTCATGGTATTTATGAATACCAGTACTGGACCTCGGCAGAGCTCTTAAAAGCCGAGGATATAGACCTGGTAATGATAGTTACCAGTGCCTATCAGACTTTTATTGAGGCTGAAGAATTAAAAAAATTTCTCAAGCCCTTTTCTAAAAAGCCTATAGTTTCAATTGCGGCTGATCTTCCTTTTGACAACCTTCACTACACTACAAGCGACTGCACCCAGGCATATAATCAGGTTATTGAACATCTGGTAAAAGAACACGGCTGTAAAAACATAGGTTTTCTTTCTGCGGCAGAAACAAAATCTGCCGAAGGAATAGCAAGGCTTGCAGCCTTTAAGGAAGCCCTTAAAAATAATAACCTGATTTTTAACCCGGATAATGTTATAGAAGCAATGTTTGTCCGCGATGCAGCCTACACACTTACCCGAGAAAAATATAAATCAAAGGAAGACGTAAAGGTAGATGCCTTTCTTGCGGCAAACGACCTTATGGCAGAGGGCTGTCTGAAGGCTCTTCAGGAGCTGGGTATAAAAATTCCTAAGGACGTAAAGCTTATTGGCTTTGATGATTCGATTCGGGCCTCCTTTACAAGTCCTTCTCTTTCTACAATAGATCAGAATGTCGCGGGCCAGGGCTATGCCGCAGCCGAAATTGCCTGGAAAATCTTAAATGGCAAAAAACTGCCCCGCGAAACAAAAACTGTTACTGAACCAATATACCGCCAGTCCTGCGGATGTGTAAAAACAAGTAATATTACCTTCGTAAGCCGAAATCAGCAGGGCGAAATTGTTGAAAATCATCATATAAATTCTAATACAATAGAAGAATATACAGAATCTTCAAAGGACATTCTTGGAATTTATACCCTTATAGACATCTTCCATAGAAACCATACTCTGGAAGATTTTTTTAATTCGCTTACAGTAATTGCCGGACAATTAAAATTTGCTTCAATGTCAGTTGTTTTATATGAGGAGCCCCTTTATTTTAAGAAAACTGATAAAATCGAAATTCCAGACAAGGCCTATCTTAAAGCCTTCATTGAAGGAGATAAACAGATTCTTCGTTATAATGAAAAGGGGATTGAAACAAATCCTCATAAAAACCTGATTCCGCCTGATTTTCATTCTACAAATACCGGAACCTATATTATTCACCCTATTTTCGCAGGTGAAAAGCAATACGGCTACCTGATGGTTAAGCCTACTACGCTGAAATTTCAGATGCAGCATGTTTATCTTAAGCTGATTATCAACGCAATTGCCAATGCCTACGATTACACTCAGGCCATTAATAAAAATGAAGCCCTTTCCAACCGCAATGAAAGACTTTTAAGGAATAATCAGGAATTAAACTTCCAGAACAGCATAGACGAGCTTACCCAGGTACTCAACCGACGCGGCTTTATGGAAAAGGCCGAAAAAGAACTCAAAAGAGCAGTAAAAAACGGCCAGAGCGGTATGGTTTTCTTTGCAGATATGGACGGACTCAAGAAAATCAACGACACCTATGGACATAAAGTCGGAGACCTTGCAATCCAGACAGAAGCACGGGTTCTCAGCGCAGCCTTCCGTAATTCAGATATTGTAGGCCGCTTGAGCGGTGATGAATTTGCAATTCTTTCTACAGGGCTTACAAAGGGCTACCTCTCAGCCATAAGGACCAGAATCGAACAGCTGAATCTGCTCCTGTCTCAGGAAGCAGGGCTGCCGGTTACCCTTTCATTAAGCCTCGGACACGTTGCCTTTACGCCTGAAAAATCAAACCTGGATGCCCTTCTCTCCCGCGCAGACGAAAAGCTCTACGAAGAAAAAGAGATAAAGCACGCTTCAAAACAATAAATCCGTCGTTCCGAACCTGTTTCGAAACCTATTCAAAGATGCTGAAACAAGTTCAGCATGACCTTACAACTTTTTCCTAAAGTTTCCACCCCTTTTAACCGATATTAATAAGGTATCACTATGCACTAATTGCATTATATGTCGAACCGTGATAAAATTATTAGGGTGCGAAAAAGTTAGGAGAAGAATAAAGTGAACAAGTCGGAATTTAAAACATTTTTATCAGCTGTTCCAAAGGCAGAGCTGCACCTCCACCTCGAAGCAGTTATCACAATCAGCGGAATCAAAAAGCTTTACAAGAATAAATTCGGCAAAGAAATGACTAAGGAAGAGCAGAAGGAGCTTTTCTCGTATAATGATTTGAACGGTTTTATACAGTCTTTCCTTAAGATTCAGGGAATGTATTCTTCTGTCAATGATTTTAAGATAGTTTTTGATGAACTCGAAAAATATCTGGTAAAAAATGGCATTACCTACACAGAAGTCTTCTTCGCCCCTACAGCCTTCCTCAAAATGGGCTTTAAATATGAGGATATGGTAAAAATCTTCCACGAAAAAATCAGCAAAATCAAAGAAAAACGTGGAATTACAATTAAACTCCTTATGGATGTTTCCCGCACCTTTGGCTGCGAAAATGCAATGCATAATTACGAGCTCTTAAAGCAGTACCCTTGCGAAGATATAATTGGAATCGGTCTTGGTGGCGCAGAAGCAAAAGGCCCGGCAAAAGATTTTGCCCCTGTTTACGAAAAGGCTCTTAAAGAAGGCTGGCACGCTGTTGCTCATGCCGGTGAAGATGTAGGACCGGAATCTATCTGGGATTCTATTAATTTCCTCCATGCTCAGCGAATCGGTCACGGAATTACAGCAATTCAAGACGAAAAACTCATGGAAGAAATCAAAAAGACAAAGCTTCCAATCGAAATCTGTATTACTTCAAATACATTTACAAAGAAAATTGTAAAAAAAGCAAAGGATCATCCGGTTCGTGCTTTCTACGACAAAGGAATCGCAGTAAACATTAATACCGATGACCCTGTATTCTTTAAAACTACCCTGCTCGACGAGTTCTGGATCTGTCATAAAGACCTGAACTTTACAATGGACGAAATCAAGGATCTGGTTAAGAACAGCTTCCGCCAGTCCTTTATGAGCGATAAAGACAAGAAAGCAGCCGTAGCAGCTGTAGATGAGGCCTGGAAGCTGTAGCTGGTAGGGGAAAGCCTTGCTCGAAACACGGCTCGTTGAGCCGTGTGCAGGATACCCCTCGCTCGCACTTCGTTGCTCGCTACCCCTTCTAACGGGGGACACCCCCGTAACGCCCCCGC
>OCTW011499084.1_pt1 | contig 17130 bp, 9 predicted proteins | sample 1539671 | NCBI WGS metagenome assembly OCTW01 (sample SAMN02144230, study PRJEB22623) | gut metagenome | biome: sheep rumen | host: Ovis aries | place: New Zealand
TAAGATTTATAGTTATTCAATTAAATCTAATGAAACTCATGTATATGATCTATATGCCAATATAAGATATGATTTAGAAGATAACGAAGGCGAGGATAAAGAATGGTATTCTAAAGTAACTGTGGTTAGTGTTCCAGCTAAACAAGTTAAAGTTACTTTAGATCCTAATGGTGGATATATAGATAGTAATTATTTATATTTAGTTGAAGGAGATACTTATGGTAATTTACCTCAACCAACTAAGGATCAAAGCTTATTTTTAGGTTGGTATTTAGATGGAAATGAAGATGGTTATGTTTCTAATAATACTCATTTATTAAAAGATAATAATCATACTTTAATTGCAAAGTACTTAAATATAAGTGGTTCATCTTTTTTAGAACCTTATGCTTTTTATAATTATGTTGATAATTATGAAACTAATGAATATGGAGAACTTGTAGCAAGCCCTTTTATTACATCTGTACGACCATATAATGCTTTAGTAAATGATGAAATTATAAATAATGCATACTTAATTTCTGAAAGTGGTGTTCCTACTTATGCTTGGGTTGATGGCAATACTTTGTACTACTGGTCTACTGCAGAAAAGATTTTTATGCAGCAAGATAAGTTTGAAAATTCTACTTATGGGAATAATTTTTTTGAAAATTTAGAAACAATTGATATATCAAGAATTGATACAAGCAAGATGACTGATATGTCAAATATGTTTAGTAATCTAAAAAATTTAGTTTATTTAAATCTTAATGATTTAGATACATCTAATGTTAGAGATATGTCTCAAATGTTTTATTATTTAAAAAATATTGAATTAGATTTTTCAAATTTTAATACAAGTAATGTTACTAATATGGATGCAATGTTTGCTTATTCGTCTATTAATAATTTAGATTTATCACATTTTGATACAAGTAAAGTTACAAATATGAGTGCTATGTTTTCTAATAGTAGCTTTTCTTCTTTGAATTTATCAAATTTTGATACAGCTAATGTATTAGATATGGGTGCTATGTTTTATAATTGCAAAAATTTAAAGACAATAAATTTATCTAACTTTATTACCTCAGGTGTTACTAATATGGCTACTATGTTTAGTTCTTGTGATAGTCTTATTAGTTTAGATTTATCAAATTTTGATACTTCAAAAGTTACTAATATGTCTAGTATGTTTAGCTATTGTGATAATCTTATTAGTTTAAATTTATCAAGTTTCGATACCTCAAGTGTTACAAATATGAGATGGATGTTTGAACGATCTTCTTCTTTGAAATCTTTAGATGTATCAAATTTTAATACTTCAAATGTTGAAGACATATCGTATATGTTTGCAGGGTTATCCTTGATAACAAATCTTGATTTGTCCCACTTTGATACTAATAGTGTAATTTCTATGGGTGGTTTGTTTTCTGGATGTAATTCTTTAAATAGTCTTGATTTGTCAAATTTTGATACAAGTAAAGTTACTAATATGGCCTTAATGTTTAATGGTTGTAGTAAATTAACTACTTTAGATTTATCAAATTTTGATACTAGTAAAGTTACACATTTTACACGTATGTTTGACTCTTGTGGTTCTTTAACTAGTTTAAATATTTCAAATTTTGATACTTCTAGTGCTGAATATATTGCTGGTATGTTTAAGTCTTGTTATTCATTATATGAACTTGATTTAGCTTCTTTTAATACTTCTCATATTTCTAGTATTCAATATGTTAGGGATATATTTTCTGGAGCTTCTCGACTTAGAAATATATCATTTAAGTGTGATGATAATAGTTACTTATTTAGTTATATAAATAATAATTACGGAAGTATTAGTGTTACATGTATAAATAAAGAACCCTAAGCTTAATTGCTTAGGGTTTTATTAATTGCTATTTCTTACTTGTGTGAAGTTAATTGTTGCTACAAATTTTGCTTTACCATTAACTATTGTACCTGCTTCAGTATCATCTTCGTTGTCCATAGTTTCTGTATCAACATCATCATTCCATTTAAAGAATACTCTTATAGTAGTTGATGCAGTATTATGTTCTATTGTTCCTTCTATATTCCCAGCTTCTTCAAAAGTAACTATTTCTTCATCATTTATCTTATATGCGTACACTATTAAGTCTTGTACTTTAGAATCTTCTGATACTGCAATACTAATGTTATAGTTAAAATCAACATCAGTGTTTGTTGCATCTATTTCTATATCAAAGTAGCCTTTTGATCCTGGTGCTATTACACCATCACTAACATATGCAGATGATTCAAATACTGGGTCTATCTCATTTGTTAGAGTGTTTTTACCATTTATATTCTCATCATTTACATTTATTTGCCACCTTGCAATGTTTCCAGTTATATTACCTTTTAGAGATTCTCTATACTTAGCCATAGTAGAAGAGGCAGTGTATATTAGAATTGCAAATACTAATAAAATTGTAATTATAAATATATTTCTATTCTTTTTCATAATTATATTCTAACATAAATACTTTTTTTTCTAAATATATTATTTCTTAGGTTGTAAAATTATTTTAGTTGATATATAATTTATTTAGCATAGGATGACTCGCTATGTGAAAAGAAAAAGTAAGAAAGGAAATAACGTGAAAAATTTAGGCTATGTAAAAGTTACAGCCGAAAAAGTTCATAGGCGTAAGATTTTTGCAAGAATTGTAAGAATCGTGTTTATATTTCTTCTAATGATACTTGCAGTTTCGTACTTTTTCCTTTATGTAATCTTTAAGGTAGGAAGCTTTACTGTTTCTCTAGATCGTAATCTAGCCAATGATAAGAACATATATTTATCTGAAACTGGTAAAACAGATGATACTCAAAAAGAGTTATCTGCTATTTCACTAGATTATATGGATAATATATCTAAACATTGGATAAGTGAAGATGTAGATACAGAAGCAGACGGAAGTCATAATGGGCCAAACTATTTTGCTTACTCATTCTATGTAATGAATAGAGGAAGTGAAACAGTAAATTATTGGTATGAGACTGATATCGATGATTCAATTAGAAACGTTGATAAAGCCATAAGAATTATGATTTACCGTAATGGTAATCCTACAGTGTATGCAAAGAGAAATGGAACTACACATGAACCAGAAGTAGATACTAAACCATTTTATTCTGAGGATGAGGGGATTGCGGTACTAGAAGAAAGGGAGGAATTCACACCTGGATCTATAGATCGATATACAGTCGTAATATGGATTGAGGGAGATGATCCTGATTGCTTAAATGATTTACTCGGCGGGGAACTAAAGATGCATATGGATTTTAAGGAAGAGCATATTTCTTAAAATGCATATTAAAAAAAGTAGAAGGAGAATTAGATATGAATAATAAAACTAAAAAGAATAAAAAACAAAGACGTATATTTTTAGCCATTTTATTAGTTGTACTTACTGGTTCTGCATTAGTATCAAGTACTTATGCATGGTTCACAGCTAACCGTACTGTTTCTATTAACTCAATCAATGTTAATGTTTCAGCACAAAATGGTTTACAAATTTCAGCTGATGCTACAAACTGGAAGACTATATTATCAAATGAGGATATTATTGAACCTGCAAGATATGCTACTGCAGTAAATCAAATTCCTACAACATTATCACCAGTATCTACTGATGGTACTATTAGACCTAACGGATATTTCGATATGTACGATGGTTTAATTGCTGCTAATGATGCCGGTGTTTATAAATTAACTGCTACTCAAATTGCTAATGAAACTGCTACTCCAGCTGGTGGAAGAGCTAGTGCTGATGGTAAATATGTTGCATTTGATGTATTCTTCTCAGTTAATAAACCATCTAAGATTTATTTAACTGACTCAAGTGGTGTTGCTTTAACTGCTACAAGTGCTGCTTCAGGTATTCAAAACTCATCAAGAATTGGTTTTGTAATTGAAGGTAATGCTTCAAGTGGTACTGCTGTTGCTGATTTACAAGCATTAAAAGCTACTGCTAATACAACTGCTAATATTACTGTAGTTGATGATGAGGGTACAGAAGAAGTAGTTCAACAAAAGAACTCAATTATTTGGGAACCAAATAATAACGTTCATACAGCTGCTGGTATTTCTAATGGTAATGACAATTACACATCAATTACTGGTACTGTAACTGGTGCCACTGTATGTCCATATTATGGTGTTAAGGCTGCTATTACTGAAGGTGTAGATTTAGATACTACTGATTCTACAATTGTTACAGCTATTAATGATACTAGAAGTGGTTATAAATTCCTTTCAACTAACAATGGTAGCGAAGGTGGTACTAATATATTTGCTTTAGACAAAGGTGTTACTAAAGTTAGAGTATACATGTGGGTAGAAGGACAAGACATCGACTGTGAAAACACAGCTTCAGGTGGATCTATGGACTTCAACATTGGTTTCAGTTTAGACAATGAATAGTTAATTTAACGTAAAAAAAAGCACTTATAGTGCTTTTTTTTAATGCTTACAAGTTGACTATATACCTAGTTTTTTATAAACTTATATAGTAGGTGGTACTATGAAAGAATTGACAACTAAAGAACTTTTAGAAGTTTATAAAAAGATAGAAGAGTACTTAGAATTCTTAAAGAAGAGTATACTGGTGAGCGACGATGAATAACGAGATTTTAAAGAAAATAGAAGAAAATACTAAATATATTAACGAATTTAAGTTAGAAACTACTAAAGGTACTAAAAAAGTTATTGAGGAGTTTAAAAGAGACGCTCAGAATAAAAGAAATGAATTTGTAAACAAAGAAATAGATAAGTTTAGTAAACTTAAAAGTGAGTTTTATAATGAATTAAAGGAAAGATATACTAATAACTATCCTAAAGATTATTCTTTTGAAAAAGAAAAACTAATAGATAAAGTTACTGAATTTACTGAAATTATTAAATTTAATGATCCGTCAATGGATACTCCAACTAAGCTTGGTTTAACTACAATTGAAAATGATTTATTAGACTATGAAGCAAGTAATTTAATGATGATAAATCAATTACTTAAGAAAGCTATTTCTATATTTAGAAGAGCGTCTATAAACGTTAATAAACATGATTTTGATTATTCTATGTTTACTTATGTTTATATGACTAAATTCTTTAAAGTAGAGAATGAAGAAAACTTTGATGTTTTAATGAAGGATTTATTTGAATCTATATACTGGGAATGCCCAGATATTACTATGCATTTAAAGTTATGTATTAAATCTATTTGTACTAAATATCAAAAAGAATTAGATAAATATGTATTAAAAGTAAATAAAACATTTTTTGATGATTTAGTTACTTTAGATAATTATATGAATTTATATGCTGGTTATACTGATGCTTTAAAGAAATATAATGAAACTGATGATAAAGTTATTACTGATTTATTTGTTAATGATACTTTAAAAATAAGTGACTTCTTAGAAGATGCAAAGTATAGAAAAGATTTATTGAACAAGTATTTAGTAAATACTGACTTTGGAATGTTAGATGCTAATGGTAAAGTGGAATTCTTTAAAAATATATTTGAACTTAAGAATATGCTTGAAGAATATACTTCGTATATTAAATATAAGAATTTAATAGATGATTTACTAAAAAGATATAAGACTAAAGAATCTTATAAGGGTAAATTAAAAGAAAAAATGACTGAAATTTCTAAAGAAGAGGCTAATAGAAGTAAGATATTAAAAGTATATTTAAATAATGCTGGTAAATCTTTCTTTAAAAAGATAGATATAGAAAAGCAAAAACAGGCTAAGATAGATATAAATCAATCTATTAAGAAGTTAGATCAATTATATAAAGATTTAGAAGATGATAAACTAAATGATGAAATTAGTAAGTTAACTGATACTAAGAGTATAAGAGATTTATTATTAATAGCTACTAGAAACTATAAATATGCTAAAGATATGTTAACTGTTAAAGATGGTGACAAAGTAGTTAATAATCCTAAGGAAGAAGTAAATGATTTATTTAGTTATGTTTATAATGCTAAAAATCAATTTATTAATACTATAAATTTAACTAATGAAGAAGATGTATCTTCTTTAATAGTTAAGAAATGTAATTTATTAAATATTAAAGTAAATAAGGAAGCTTTAGCAGAGCCAAATAACTTACTTACTGATATAAATAATATAGTTCTAATAGAGACAATTGATAATAGTAATATCAGTTTTGATTTAATAAACGAATTAGTAGAAATTAGTCGATTAAATAACTAAAGATGATATTTTAAATATCATCTTTTTTTATACTAAATTATAGTATCTATTTATCTATTATGGTATAATTATTGTTATAAGGATAAAAGGATGATGGTGGTGATGCAAATGAATAAACTACACAAAGTTGCTAGTGTATTTGGTTATGTTATTTTCTCTATTATTATTACATTTGCATTATATGCTTTTATCTCAACAGAGTTATTAAAGAAGGATTATGTTGATGTATTTGGATATACATACTTTATTGTATCAACAGGTTCAATGAGAGATGAATTAGATGTAAATGATGTAGTTATAGTTTCACTAAATGATACTTATAATGAGAAAGATATTATTACTTTTAGAGAAGATAATGAATATATAACTCATAGAATTGTAAGTATTACTGGAGATACTTATACAACTAAAGGTGATGCAAATAACACTAATGATAATCCTATAGTTAAAGATCAAATTGTAGGTAAGGTAGTATTCCATTTTAGTTTATTTACTCTTATTAAAATTGTTGGAGTTATTATTATTCTATTTATAATATTTAGTTTCTTAAATTTTGATAAAATACTTACTAAAGTAATGCAAGAAGATGCTAAGAAGAATAACTCTAAGAAGAGACTTATAAAACCAAGTAAATTAAAACTAGATATCTTAAGTGGTAGTAAAAGAAAACTAGAGCTTACTTTTGTAGGACATGTACAAAAGATACTAGCTTTAAATCATCCAGAGAAGAGATTTAGTTCAAGTGAAATAGATAAGTTAAAATTCTTATATGCTTTAACATTAAATCTATTATCCGGTAGTGTATCTGAACTTAATTACACTTTAGATAATCCAATATTTACTGAAAAATATGATTATAAATTTAATGATATAGGATTTAGTAATAGTCTTAGAAATAGACTTTATGTAATGCCGATTACAGTTTATTTAGAGATTATGATACTTTCTATTTTATATCATAGAGAAGAGTTCTTTGATGCTACTTATAAAGTATTAAAGTATAAAATAATGGTTGATAAAGACTTTAATACTTTAAAGAATTATAACCAAGATGATTTGGTTAATGTGAATTTAGCAATTCAAGGTTTTTCAAAGAAACTAAACGTTAGCTTGAAAGAAGTAGAAGATTACATAGATGCTAGAAGATTCTTAGACAGCGAAATGTATTAGATAGGAGGGATATAGATATGAATAATAAAAAGATAAATAAAATATTAACAGTTTTATTATTAGTAGTATCTATATTCCTTTTATATGAATTTAATACTACTAATACTAAAGCTGAACTTGATGGAAGTGCTTGGGATGGAGAAAGCGTTGCACTTAACTTCTTAGGTGGTTCTGGTACTAAAGACAATCCTTATTTAATTAGTAATGCTAATGAATTTATTTATTTTAAAAACATCTTAGCTTCAGATGATTCTTACTTAAATTTATATTATAAGTTAACTGGTAATATTAATTTAGGTAATAATAAAATTACTTCAATTGAAAACTTTAGTGGTGTTATAGATGGTAATGGATATGCAATATATAACATTTTAATTGAAGATAGAGATATAGAAGAAGGTTTATTTAGAAACTTTAAAGGTACTTTAAAAAATATAGAAATTAAAAATATTAAATCTAATTTAACTAAAAGTAATAGTTATTTAATATCAGATAAATTAACTAATGCTAAGTTGGAAAATATAATTATTAGTGGTGAAGTTAGTACAACAGTAACTGATGGTAATTCATACATTATAGCTAAAGAAATTACTAATTCTAAATTAAATAATATTTATTTAGATACTAATGGTACTAAGTTATATGAAACTACTACTGATAGTGAATATACAAAGGTGTTTAGTCAAAATGAAGTAGAAAATACTACTTTATATAAAGAAGATAGTATAGATACTTTAAATGAAGATAATACATATACTTTTACTTATAATGAAGAAGGTATGTCTTTATCTATTAATTCAAATAATAGTAGTTATAATCTTTTAAATCCAATTAGAGCTCCTTTATTAAAATCTCCTATGACTAATGTAATTACCTTACATAATAGTGGTGTAGAAGATGATACAGTCTATATTAATGATTTGGATTCTGATTACTATTATTACAAAGGATTGAATTATACTAGTGGCACTACAAGTACTGACTATGGAACTCCTACAATGGATAATAAGAATTATTATAATGATTCTAATTTAGTAAGAGTTCAAATAACTTATGATGGTACATTTAATAATAAGACTGGTTATATTAGTTATGATGAAGAACAAAGTAAGTTAGTTTATTATAAATATTATCCAGTTGATGGTAATAGTATTACTATTGATTTAATTGATAATCCATTTGCAGGAAGACCAGATGATTATGTATTTAATGGTTGGATTACAGAAGATAATGATATTACTTTAAGTTTAGATAGTAGTTACTTTACTAGAAAAGCTACTATACCTGTAAGTTACTCTGGTGGTAAACCAAAAGATATTAATGTTACATTTACAGCATCATGGTTATATCATCCAGCTGCTACTGTAAGTAGATATTCTGATATTAATAGTGCTATTAATGCTTTAGATAGTGCTGGATTTGTTAAGGTTGATGCTATCGAAGAAATATACAGTTATAAATTATCAAGAGATTATTATACTTATACTGAATTAAATTTAAATGAAAGTGCATATGGGTACTTGAATGAATATGGAAATCCTTATTCTGAAAGTGATTATTGTTATAGAACTGGTTATGGTGGATGGTGGGGTTATGATTATTATAATTGTGATGCCTATACACTTCATGAAGCTGGAGAAGAGTATGATCCTAATTTAACATATTATCAACTTGGTAGTTATGGTATGAGTCAAGTGAGTACTCCAAGTTATGATACAGAGTTAGTCGAAAGAAGAATAGATCCTAAGTATGATGGTATTAATATGGCAGGTTTCTATACAGGACCTAGTTCAACTACAAGTTCTTGTACAAACTATAATGGATGTGGAACATTTACTTTATTAAATTACTATGATAGTAATGGTAATGAAAATATATTTGATGAGAATAAAACTTATTATTATTTTGTTACAAGAGACACTAATATAGTTTACTTAGATACTGGTACAGGTTCTTCTTGGTCAAGTACTAAGCCATTTACTTTAACTAGTTATTATAATGGAATAGATAGAAGAAATAATGCCTACTATAATATGAATAATAGCTATATTAAAGCCTATACTGATACTAGAGTTGAGTATGTAAAACTTTATACTACAAGTAGTATTAGTTCTTCTGGTAGTGCAAATAGTTCAAGTAACTCTGCTGCAATATATGGTAACTTACATAACTTAAAAATAGGTAGAGGTATTACAAATAATGGTAGTTATCGTAATGCTTATTATGTAGCTGGTGGAAATAACTCTGGTACTAAGTCAGATAGTAAGTATCATTTAATAGTTGAATCTGGTGATTATTATTTTATTTCTGCTACTGATTGTAATACTAGTACAAATACAACATTTGATAATCCTTTAGTAATTGCTACTTATGGTAATGATTATGATAGGGTTAAAAATAATAAAGATGATTTAAAAGTTTATGAAACTACAATGGCTCATTATTATAATAATTTAAATGGAGATAATGCTACTTTTGGAGTAACTCAAATAGTTAAGAGTGGTACATTTGGTAGTGGTTTATCTGCAACTGATTATACTCAGAGTATATATGTTTCTGGTCTTTATGGTAGCATGGCTACAACAAAGTTAAGGGTTATTGTTGAAGGTGGATATGTTAATACTTTGAATGGTGGCCCTGGTACTAAATCAAGTCAACAAAATATTTCTACAGTTTATATTTATATGAAAGGTGGAGAAGTTGGTAGTTTATTTGGCGGTGCAGGACGTGTTGAAAGTTATGGTAACCGTATAATTCAAGCTACTGGTGGTAAAGTTGATTATGGTTTATTTGGAGCTTCAAATGGAAGTTCTACAGTAGATTTAAGTAATATGAATGCTCAGATTAATGATGATACATACCTATATTTAGGTGGTAACTTTGAAGCTGGTGATGAAACATTAGTAAGTAATGAAGCTACTAGGTATGATGTTACAGCAGGATCTGTATTTGGAATTGGTGCTGGAAGAAGTTCTAGTACAAATGTAGGTAGTGCTGAAAATTCGTATATCATTGTTAATGATAACGCAACTATTAGAGGCAATATCTATGGTGGTGGAAACTTTGCTGCAACAGGTATTACAAGTACTGGTAGTTCTTGTGAAACTAAGATTAAGTTACTAGGAGGTACTGTACTTGGATCAGTTTATGGTGGTGGTAACCAAAACGGAACTGGTTCTTCAAATATTTTAGGTGAAGTTAATATTACTTTAGATGGTGGAAGTGTTAGAGGTTCTATTTATGGTGGATCTAATATTTCTGGTATTATTTATGGAGATACTATAATTAATTTAAAAACAGGTAGTGTAAATACAGGAGTTTACGGTGGTGGTGAAGGTAATAACACTGGCGTAGAAGGAAATGTATTAGTTAATGTTGGAGTAAATGGTGAAACAGATAACTCTAAATTAACTATCAATAAAGTTTATGGTGGTAGTGCTTTTGGTGTAGTTAATGGCTCATCATCAACTGCTAATAGAAATGCTACTACAAAAGTTAATGTATATTCTGGTACTGTTACAGGTGATGTATTTGGTGGAGCAGAAGGTGATAATACTTATACTCCTCATGTATATGGAGATGTAATAGTTGATGTACTTGGTGGTAATATTGGTAGAGTATTTGGTGGTAATGATAAAAAAGGTTACCCTGAATTAAACTCAACTGTATTATTACATGGTGGTGTAGTAGGTAATGCCTTTGGTGGTGGTAATGCCACAAGTCAACCTCAAACATTTATTTATTTAGATGGTAGTACAATTGTTAATAATTTATTTGGTGGATCTAATACAAGTGGTACTGTTAATGAATCTTCTGTTGTAGTTTTAAGTGGTGAAGCTTCATCAATTTATGGTGGTAACAATGAAGGTGGTAGCACAACACTTGCTAAGGTTAGGGTATATGATGGTGAATTTGGTAGTGTGTATGGTGGATCTAAAGGTAGTGGTGCATCATCTGGCACAACTTATGTATACTTTAATGGTGGAGATGCTGATAATATTTATGGTGGAGGTAATGCTGCTTCAACTACTGAGTCATTTGTTTATGCAAATAAAAATGGAGATGATCCAGTAGGTAATATATTTGGTGGAGGTAACGCTGCAACTGTTAGTACTACACATGTATATTTAAATGGTACTGATGTTACTAATGTATATGGTGGTGGTAACCAAGCTGGTGCTACTACAACAAATGTTAATCTATATAATGGTGAAATAACTAATATCTATGGTGGAGCAAATCAAAGTGGTAATGTTACAACAAGTAACATTCTTAATGCTACTTCTAATAATTTACCTAGTGATTTTAATACTTTAACTCCATATAAAACTATTAGTGAAGGAGAAAGTGAAACTTATAGTAATGATGGAAATGTAACTCCTTCAATTAATATTTCTCAAACTTCTACTACTGAGTATACTGTTACTTTAACTTATACTAATAATACTAATAAACAAATGGTTGGAGTAGATGGTTATGCTAATGTATATGTTGCATGGCAAAACTCAAATTCCTTTAGAAATGGTTATTATGTTGATAGTACTAGTTCTTCTCCAAATTTATACACTAATATAAGAACTAGAAGTAGTAATAGTAGGAATAAATATATAACATTAACTATTGATTATGAAACTACTAGTGAGATATCAATTCCTGCACATAGTACTTCATCAATATATTTTGTTATTAAAAATAGTTATAGTCCAAATCTTGGTGCTTTGCCAGATTATACTAGTAGAAATAATTTATCTCATTATAAGTTAAAGGATATTATAATAGGACAAGGTTATCCAAATTATATTCCTACACTTCCTAGTGTTACATTAGATGAACCTAGTGATTATGAATCTATTACAACTGAAGGAATAGGTTTAACTTCATCACTTAATGTAATGAATTATAATCCTGATTCAACTTATCGTAATTATGTTGAAGTAAGTATTACTGCTACTAATAATACTTCTAGTGATTTAAATGATTATGTTGCTAGTATATTTATAAATGATCCAGATGCAGTACTTGCAGATAACTGGGGTGGAGCAAATATTACTCATGAAGATAGCATGTGGTATTTTGATGAAGTAAGTTTATATAATCCTAATGCTCCAATTACTATTTATGCAAATCAAAGTAGAACTGTTACATTCCATATTTATACTAATAGAGAAGCTAGTGATATAGGAATAGTTACTTCAAGTAATAATAATTTTGTTAAAGTAGATAATATTTATGGTGGTAATAACCAAAATGGTTTAACAAGTAATGCTAATATTACATTATTAAAGAGTGGTTCTTATGGAAATATTTATGGTGGAGGTAATTATGCTCCTACTGGTGTAAATAATATTTCTATTACTAATATTAAGAATATTAATAATGTATATGGTGGAGGTAATAACTCTACTACTAATACAAATGCAAATGTATCTATTACTAATACTAATATTCATGAAGACGTATATGGTGGAGGTAATAGAGGTAATGTTAATTCAAATACAACTGTAAATATAGTTAATACTAAGATTTTAGGTAGTGCATTTGGTGGTGGTAATGCCGCTAGTGTAAATGGAAAATCAATAATTAATGTTTCAGGAAATACTAAGATTAATGGAAACTTATTTGCTGGTGGTAACTCTGGTACTATTGGTGTAGAAAACTCTATAACTTCTAGTGCAACAGTAAATGTTACTGGACTTGATATTGGTGGAAATATCTACGGTGGATGTAATACTTCTGTAGTTAATGGTAATGCTGTAATAAGAATTGGTAGTGCTGTTAGTGATGATACTATGGCTAAGGGAGATATTATTATTAATGGTACAGTATTCGGTGGAGGTGAAGCAAACTCATCAGGAGATGCTAACTTCGACTTTAAGAGTTACGCTGTAATGAATGGTACAGATGTTAAAATAGATGGTGAATCATATTTAGATAATGGATTTGCATTTACTTTAAAAGGCTCTATATTTGGTTCAGGTAATGCCTTACTTACTAAGGGAGATGCTATAGTATATCTTGCTAATATTGGTTCAATTACTAATATAAGTAGGAATATTTCAATTCAAAGGGCAACAAGAGTAACAATGGATAATGTAGTAATGGAATTATCTGGAGCAGAAGATAGTACTAACGATTATTCATCTGTTAAGTATTCACTTAATAGAATTGATGAATTAATACTTGTAAATTCATCAACATTATTGGTTAGAGAAAATGCTAATATGTTAAAGAGTTTTAAGAGTATGTCTAGAATTAAGGGCGTATTAGTAAATGAAACTGTTACTATTAATGATGGTGAACATGTAGTAACTAATGGTTCAGTTAATAGAGTATTAATTAGAAGTGAAAAAGTATTAAATGTAACTACTAACCAACAAGCTACTGCTTATGGTGTTGTAAGTGGTATGGCATTTATGGGTATGTATAATGTATCAAGTACTGGTTCTATTTCAATGGGACTTTATAGTAGTGAGTACGATAATGGAGATGCTGCAAATGCAGGTTTATTAATTACTGGTGGTACATACATACTTGGATTACACTCTGAAAATCATGATATTACTAAAGATGGTTTCTACACTAATTCATTAAATCAAGATGGTACAAGAATAGTTACTGATTATGTTGTTCCAACACCTCCTGAAGCTGAATATTATATGTGGGCAATAGGTGTTCAAACAGATAAGATTGAAATAACTTTAGAAGCATCTAAGTATTCATCACTTGGTACTTTATCTCAACCAATGAGTTTATATCCATATGGTGGTACTGAATATAGAGTTGTTGGTTTTAATGCTGATGGTCTATTAGAAGGAGTAGAAGTAGTTGATTCTTCAATTATTCCTAAGATTGCTCCAATAGGTACTGAACCTGATCAAAAGATTGGTTTATCTATGAAAGCAGAAACTAGTGAATGGACATTCAATGGTTCAACAGATTTCTTCTCAACTAATCATGGCTCTTATGATGGAACTACATATTATAAAAATGATATTACAAATTCAGCTCCTAAATTTAATTTCTATTTGTATCACTCTAAGAATATTAGACAGAATAAAGATTTAGGAAATGTAGTTATTACTTTACAGGTTAAGTATCCTAAGAATGAATTTGAATATGAATTAAAGTATTTAAGAATTACAGTTAATATTAATACTATAGTGTTCGACTTAGAAGATGCGTACGATGCTTCAATTACTTATGGTAAGAAATATGACTTCCCAGCAGCTACTGATGTTAATATTACTAAGAACTCTCAATTTACTGCTTACTTCTCATTATTTACTGATGGAGATCCTTATGTATATGGAGAAGTAGGAGAAGAAAATACATATAAGAGAGTACTTACATTAACTAAAGCACTTGCTCCTGGTACAAATATTACTTTAATAGATTCATCTTCAGATAAAGTTGGTACAAATTATTATTATTACACTATTACTGAAGCTGATTATAATTATTTTGTTAACACGTTAAGTTATGATGCTCAGGTAGAGTTGCCGTTCTCTAAATTTATAAGGATGGACTCGACGGATCCTAATAACCATTATGATGATCATTTAAATGATATCTTGTATTACTACGAAGATGAAGTAGCAACTAATGAAGAGTTCTTGTTTATATTTGATTTTGCTAATGCTAATGTTGATAGTTCATTATTAAATGTTACTAATAATATTGGTATTGAATTACAAAAACAAAATGGTACTACTTTACGTACTACACTAGGTATTAAACAAGAAATTATGAAATATACTTTATATGAGAACTCAAATATTAACTTAAGTTTAAATGTTACTACTAGTGAAGGCAATATTAGATATGATCAAGATTACAAGATGAACTTAGCTATTGAACCTACATATCCAGATGCTGGTGGTGGTGTTAAGGTTGTAGATACTAACTACGAGTCAAGTAACATGGGTTTAAATATTACTTTAGTTGATAGTATGGATACTCAAATTTCTGGTGATGCTTTATCTGGTGCATCTATTACATATGATGGTAATGTTTATCATGCAGATGCAACTGGTGTATTTAGAATTAAAGTCGGAGAAAAAGTATCTAAGACTACTCCAAAACTAACATTTAATACTACTGAATCCTTACCTGTTGGAGATTATACAATATTTATTAAAGTATTTGCTTCTCAAGATGGTTTACATGATGCAAATGATATGGCAAGTAATACTCGTGAGATACCTGTTACATTACTATCTAATGATAATGTTATTAAAGTATCAGTTAATGATAAATCTAAGATAGTACATGCAAGTGATGGTAAGACTTTAAATGGTTCTAAGAATATAGTAGTTTATATTGCATCTTCAATGAGACTTAGAAATCCAAATTTAAGATTAGAGATTCAAAGAAGAAGTGTTAATAGTATTGATTCTACATCTTATAGTAATGTAACTTATGATAATTTATTTAGTACTAACTTAACTTTAATGGCTAACTCAGGAGTATTTGGTTTAGTACCTATTAATCCTAATGAATATTTTGTAACGAATAACATAGATACTACTAATAGTTTTACTTATACTTTAGCAGATAATCCTCATTCAGGCACTTATAGATTAGTATATTCTTTATATGATAATAATCAGTTAATAGATTCTGATGAAGAATATATAATAGTACTTGAAGATGAAGTATCTAATTAAGTAAACGCTATGTAAATAAGAAAGGTGTATATCACCTTTCTTTTTTGTTAAATTCTAATAGTTTATGGTATTATTATAATTGTAAGGTGGGATGTTTATGAAAGACATAGAATTACTAAAGAGTAATGGGGTAGACTTAGAACATGGTCTAGAATTATTAGGAGACCAAGAAATGTATGATGAAACTTTAGGAGATTTCATTACTGACATTGAGTCAAATTTTAATAATTTAAAGAATTATAAAGAAAGTGGAGATTTAGCTAACTATGCTATTATTGCTCATAGTTTCAAGAGTGATTCTAAATACTTAGGATTTATGAAACTTGCTGAGTTAGGACTTGCACATGAAATGGCTGGTAAAAACGGCGATAAAGCATATATAGATACTAACTTTAATGAATTTGTTCAAGAGATAGGAAGAATGTATACATTAGCTAAAAAATACCTAGGAAGGGAGTAAACTCATGGATACAAAGATTAGTTTAAGACCAGTATTTAATGAGAAAACTATTCTTATTGTAGATGATTCTAATTTAACTAGAAATCTAATTGAAAGAGTATATAAGGAACAATATAAAGTATTAATGGCTGCAGATGGAGATCAAGCTATGCAAATAATTGATGTTATGCCTGAAGGTTCTATTGCAACTATTTTACTTGATCTTAATATGCCTAATGTTAATGGTTTTGGTGTTTTAGATTACTTTAGGGAAAAAGGTTATTTAGAAAAGATTCCAGTTGTAATAATAACTGGTGAAGCTAATGCAACTGTAATAGAGAGAATTAAGAAAGGCTATAATGTAGCTGCAATATTATTAAAACCTTTCTCAGTACAACAAATAGATTCAACTGTAACTAAAGCAATTAATGAATGGAATAAATGAAGGAAGTATATAAATACTTCTTTTTCTTTTTATTTTATACGTGTTATAATTATTATATTATTAAAGGTAGGGAAGTTATGAATTTTATTATTAATAAATCAGTATACTTAGTTATTTTAAGTATTATTTATATTTTTACTTTATCTGTAATTTATTTTTCTAAAAGAAGAATGAATAATTAT
>OCTW013373904.1_pt1 | contig 17130 bp, 12 predicted proteins | sample 1539671 | NCBI WGS metagenome assembly OCTW01 (sample SAMN02144230, study PRJEB22623) | gut metagenome | biome: sheep rumen | host: Ovis aries | place: New Zealand
TGGCAGAACAACTATAACGACCCCATTCCTGGCGAGTCGTTTGAATATCCTGAGTTCAAGGGCTACTTCTCTAACGTCTCATGGATGCAACTGACGACAACAGAAGGCAAGGTGGGCATTGAGACCCTCGACGGGAAGATAGGCATATATACTCCACGCGACGGACGCGACCATCTGCTCTACACCCTGCCTGAGACAGGCATCAGCATCTTGAGAGCCATTCCTGCCGTTCGCAACAAGGTGAACACTACCGACCTCAACGGCCCGTCGGCACAGCCTTTCTGGAGCAAAGGAAAGGGACATCTTAATGCTATTTTGAGATTTGAATAATATGAGACGTCTGCTGATACTCTTCTGTATACTATGCCTCGCGATTCCGTCGCAAGGCCAAGACACCTCTCGTCCTTGGACCTTCTGGTACTGGATGTACGGAGCCGTTTCTGAGGCTGGCATCAAGGCCGACCTCAAGGCCATGAAGGACGTGGGACTGGGAGGTTGCTACCTGATGCCCATCCGCGGAGTGGGGGAGCGCCCTGAGTATCAAGGACAAGCCCAGCAGTTGACGCCCGAGTTCTGGCGAATGGTTGACGTTGCCCTTGCGCAGGCTGATTCCCTCGGTTTGGATATGGGCATCCACATCTGCGACGGCTTTGCCTTGGCAGGTGGTCCGTGGATCAAGCCTGAGGAGTCGATGCAGAAGGTGGTCTTCTGCGATACCATCGTCCAGGGTGGGAAACACCATTTCCTGATGAAGAAACCGCAGCACTATCAGGACTACTACGAGGATATTGCCGTGTATGCGGTGCCGATGAGGGGGGCCTCGGGACCCTTGGGAGAATCCAAGGGAGTGGTGGCTGGTTTTGATAAAGAGCGTAACGGGGGGAGGGTGAGCTATTCGCCGAATGTCACCATCAATGCGAAGGGCGTCTATTGTGCCGATGAGGCGTGCTGGCTGCAGTATGAGTTTGACGAACCAAGATTGGTTCGTCATATCGAGATAGAGCCCAGCGGCACCAATATCCAGAGCCAGCGACTGAAGGTGCGCGCCTCTGACGACGGTGTCGTGTTCTACGATGTCAAGCAACTGGTGCCCCCTCGTCAGGGCTGGCAAAACACCGGCTTCCTTACCACCTTTAGTATTCCGCCTACGACAGCGAAGTATTTCCGCTTCGAATGGACGCCCGAAGGTACGGAGCCTGGTGCTGAAGACCTCGATGCAGCCAAGTGGAAACCTGTGCTGAGGCTTAGGAATATTACGTTGCGCGACTATGCCCTGCTGGATAATTGGGAGGGTAAGTCGGGGGCCGTCTGGCGCATTGCCCCTGACACCCCCGAGGCCGACATCCCGAAGAGTGACTACCTCCGCAAGGAGGATATCGTGCGCAGTACTGTGCAGGGCGATTTCGTCGCCTTAACCCTCCCCGCCGGACAATGGCGTATCCTCCGCATGGGACACACTTCGACCGGACATACCAATGCAACGGCAGGTGGCGGCAAGGGCTTGGAGTGCGACAAGTTCTCGGAGGAGGCTGTGGAGAAACAGATTGATGCGTGGTTCGGACAGTTTATGCAACGCCCCCACCACAAAGTCATCAAGTATATGCACGTCGATTCGTGGGAGTGTGGCTCGCAGAACTGGAGCAGCAACTTCCTGCAGGAATTTCGCCAGCGTTGCGGCTATGACCTGCTGCCGCTGTTGCCCGTCTATGCCGGCGTTCCGATGGAGGGAGGAGACGAGACGTTGCGCGATATTCGTAGAACCATCAACGACCTCATCAACGAGGTGTTCTTCGTGACTGTCCGACAGAAGGCGAGGGAGTACGGCGTACAACTCTCCAGCGAGAGTGTGGCACCCACCATGGTTTCGGACGGTATGGAACATTACAAATACGTCGATGTGCCTATGGGCGAGTTCTGGCTGAATTCGCCTACCCACGATAAGCCCAACGACATGATGGATGCCATCAGCGGTGCCCATGTCTACGGCAAGAGCATCGTACAAGCTGAGGGATTCACCGAACTGCGCGGTGTGTGGGACGAGACGCCGGCGATAGTTAAGCCTCTGCTCGACCGCAACTTCGCCTGGGGCATGAACCGCCTCTTCTTCCACGTCAACACCCACAATCCGTGGACAGACAAGAAACCCGGTATGACGCTCGACGGCATCGGTCTCTTCTTCCAGCGCGACCAGACGTGGTTCCCCGAAGCCAAGGCCTTCGTTGACTATATCACCCGTTGTCAGCGGCTGCTGCAGATGGGTAAGCCCGTTGTGGACATTGCCGTCTTTACGGGTGAGGAGATGCCCAGTCGCGCCCTGACGCCCGACCGTGTCGTTCCCATGTTGCCGGGCATGTTTGGTGCGGAGCGTGTGACTGCCGAGCGTGAGCGGTTGGCCAATATTGGACAACCGATGGTTGAAAGTCCAGTCGGCGTACGTCATTCGGCAGGCATCATCGACCTCAAGGACTGGGTGAACCCATTGCACGGCTATCACTACGACTCGATGAACAAGAACGCCCTGCTTATCAGGCCGTTCGATTACAAGGCTTTGGTGGTGCCCACCTGGTTGCGCATATCCCCTTCCATGAGGAAGTTCATGGAACACCTGCGCCACCAAGGGGTACAGATAATTGACCAGCCCTATCAAAAAGAGGAGTTGGAGAAGGTTGGACGTGATGCCGTACTGCCCGAGGGCATTGCCTATGCCCATCGCCAGACGCAGAATGGCGATATCTATTTCCTGTCCAACCAACAGGACAAGACCATTACTTTCCAACCCGTCTTCCGGGCTCAACAGGAGCAGGCTGTCTGCTACAATCCCGTCAACGATGAGCTTATGAAGTACGACAACGGCACACTCACGCTGCCACCCTATGGTTCGCTGTTCGTGATATACGGGCAAGTGGAGGGTTTCCATAAGGGAAACAGCGTGTTTCCGTTAACGAAACAAAGTGTTTCCCTTATGGAAACACTTTGTAAGTCCTATACACTATCCTTCCGTGAAAGTGGTTTGACGCTGAAGAAGCAGCGCCTCTTCGACTGGAGCAAGCATGAGGACGACAAGATACGCTACTTCAGCGGACATTGCCGATATAGTACGACCTTTAAATATAAGGTACGCGAGGCCGATCAGGTGCTGCTCTCGCTGCCCGACGTCAAGGACATTGCCCACGTCTGGGTAAATGGTCAGGACTGCGGTATCGCCTGGACGGAGCCTTACGAGGTAGACATCACCAAGGCGCTGAAGAAGGGTAAGAACAAGTTGGAGATAGAGGTTGTCAACACGTGGCATAACGCCCTGCGCGGTGCCGACCAAGGGAAGGCTCCCTATGACGGTATCTGGACGAACGCGAAATACCGCACCAAGGGCGACGACCTGCTACCCGCTGGCTTGCTGGCAGACCCGGTGCTGAAGATAAAAAGTAAACAATAAGCAAAGATATGAAGAGAATCATTAGTGCAATCTGTGTACTCGTAGCCTTGAGTGCAAAGGCAGAGGTGAAGCTGCCCAGCTTCTTCTGTGACAACATGGTGCTGCAACAGCAGACGGAGTGTAACCTGTGGGGTACTGCTGATGCCAACAAAACCATCAGCATCATCACCTCATGGGACGGTAAGACCTATAAGGTGAAGGCCGGTGCGAACGGGAAGTTTGAGGCGAAGGTGCGTACGCCGAAGGCTGGAGGCCCGTACGACATCACGCTGAGCGACGGCAAGAAGCTGGTGCTGAGGAACATCCTCATTGGAGAGGTGTGGATCTGTGCCGGACAGTCGAACATGGATATGCAGCTGAAAGGCTATAAAGGACAACCTGTCGAAGGTGCTACGGAGGAGCTATTGAACTGCAACGACGACGACTTCCGCCTGCTCTTTGTCAAGCGCACGGCAGAGCTGACGCCGCAGTACGACATCAAGGGTGGCACGTGGCGAGTGGCAAATGCGGAGTCGGTTCGTAGCTTCTCGGCCTGTGCCTACTACTTCGGTAAGGCACTCCGCAAGACGCTGAACGTCCCCGTCGGACTAATCTGTACGGCTTATGGCGGTTCTGCCTGCGAGGCCTGGATGAAGGCCGACTGGCTGCGCGCCTTTCCACAGGTGCAGCAAACCATCACTGAGGCCGATGTAAGCAGCAGGAAACAACGCTGTCCTACTGCCCTATACAACGGACAACTCTATCCGCTGATAGGATATACCCTGCGTGGTGCCATCTGGTATCAGGGTGAGGACAATATTCCGCGCTATAGTTTTTATGCCGACCTGCTGAAGGCGATGGTCGAGGGCTGGCGCAGCGAATGGAAACAAGGCGACTTCCCTTTCTACTTCTGTCAGATAGCCCCCTTCGACTACTCCATCATCCAGTGGCAGGGTAGTCAGTATTTGCGCGAGCAGCAGTTAAAGGCAGAGGAAATCATTTCCAATAGTCGTATGGCTGTACTGATGGACGCTGGCCTGGAGTATGGCATCCATCCCCGCAAGAAGCGTCAGGCCGGCGAGCGTTTGGCATTGTTGGCACTCAGCAATACCTACGGCGTCAAGGGCTTGCCCGAGTTTGCCAAATATAAAGAGGTGGCGTTCCAAAACGACACTGCCGTTGTGAGCTTCGACCGTTCCAAGGAGTGGGTCTACTTCGAGCACGGCACAACCTCCAAGAACTTCGAAGTGGCTGGCAGCGACCGTGTCTTTTATCCTGCTACGAAGGTGTGGACCAGTCGCAATAAGGTCTATGTGCTGTGCGACCAGGTGAAGCAACCCGTTGCCGTGCGCTATGCTTTCAAGGACTGGGTGGAGGGCGACCTGATGCACGACGGCCTGCCTGTTTCCTCGTTCCGTACCGATAACTGGACAGACGCGCCCCAGACCGTTCACCCGTCTGGAAAAGACTACAATAACCCCCAATAAATGCGCTCACTACGCCAGGAAGGGATTCATGAAAAGTAAAAAGAGTTGTATCGTATGAACAGAAGAAGATATCTTATCGCAGGTCTATTGTTTTTAGCCACCATTCTTAACGGTAGCCCCCTCTTTGGAAGGGGGATGGGGGATGTCTCCGTTGCAGGGCTATTCCCCTTGGAGGGTAGTGGCCGTCAGGTGTGGAACTTCAACGCCGGCTGGCGCTTTCACTTAGGCGACATGTCGGGAGCAGAGGCTACCGCTTTCGATGATAAGTCGTGGGAGGTGGTCAGCACACCGCATACTGTCCAGCTCATGCCTGCCGAGGCCAGCGGTTGCCGCAACTATCAGGGCATCGTGTGGTATCGCAAGCACTTCCGTTTGCCCAAGGAGTGCGAAGGCCGCGATGTCACCTTGCACTTCGAGGCTATTATGGGCAAACAGACCCTCTACGTCAACGGCCAAAAGGTTAAAGACCATGAAGGCGGCTACCTGCCCATCACGCTCAACCTCACCGCCCTCGGCTATACAGTGGGCGACGATTTAGTCGTCGCCATCAAAGCCGACAACAGCGACGACAAGACCTACCCTCCTGGCAAGAAGCAGATGACGCTCGACTTCGCATATCATGGCGGCATTTATCGTGACGTGTGGCTCATCGCCAAAAACAAGGTGGCTATTACCGATGCCATTGAGGAAAACAAGGTGGCCGGCGGCGGCATCTTTGTACATTATGACAACATCAGCGAGAAAAGTGCAGAGGTGTTTGTCAACACCGAGGTGCGCAACATCGATACCCGTCCCCGCACCGTCACCGTAGAAAACGCCCTCGCCCCGATGCCTGTCGGAAATGCCCTTGCCCCGAATACTGCGGCAAAAAAACTCGCCCCGAATACTGTGGGTGGAGGTTCTGCCTCCACCAAGCTGCGCTTACAGCCCGGCGAGACGCGTACCGTCACCCAGCGCTTCGTGGTAAAGAACCCCAGACTTTGGTCACCTGAAAGCCCCTCCTTATATTATATTAGTACGCGCGTAAAGGATGGAAAGACCAGCCTCGACGGTGGCATTACTCGTATCGGCATCCGCAGCTTCGAGTTCGTCAACGCCTCTTCACCTGTTTCTGCCGTCCCTGGTCTCACTTCTACAGCCACCGTTCCCGAGGGGCGTATCCCCGGCTTCTACCTCAATGGCAAGAAGTACCATCAACTTATTGGTGCCAACCGCCATCAGGACTTCGCTTATGTGGGTAACGCCCTTCCTAACTCGCAACAATGGCGCGATGCCAAGCGCCTGCGTGACCTGGGCTTTACCATTATCCGCACGGCGCACTATCCGCAGGATCCTTCCTTCATGGATGCCTGTGACGAGCTGGGCCTCTTCATCATCGTGGCTACTCCCGGATGGCAATATTGGAACAAGGATCCGCAGTTTGCGGCAAAGGTACATCAGAATACCCGTTCTATCATCCGCCGCGACCGTAACCACCCTTGTGTCTTGATGTGGGAACCCATCTTGAACGAGACACGATATCCGGAGAACTTCGCCCTTGAGGCTCTGCAGATTACCAAGGACGAGTATCCGTATCCCTATCGTCCTGTGGCTGCTGCTGATATGCATTCCGCCGGTGTTGCCGATAACTACGACGTGCTCTATGGTTGGCCGGGCGATGACTTCAAGGCCGACAAACCCAAGCAGCCCATCTTCACTCGTGAGTTTGGCGAGCTGGTCGACGACTGGTACGCCCATAACAACCTGAACCGAGCCTCCCGTTCGTGGGGTGAGCGTCCCATGCTGGTGCAAGCCATGAGTCTGCATCGGAGCACGTTGGAGCTCTTCAAGACTACCGGCCAGTTCATCGGCGGTTGCCAATGGCACCCCTTCGACCATCAGCGCGGCTACCATCCTGATCCCTACTGGGGCGGTGACTACGACGCTTTCCGTCAGCCCAAGACCGCAGCTGCCATGTTTGCCGCCACCCTTACCCCTGCCACACCCCTCATCCCCGCTACTGGTAGCTCCGTCACCATTCCCGAGGGTTCTCCCAAGGGCATCGTCACCATTGCCCACGAGATGACGCAGTTCTCCGACAGGGATGTTACCGTCTTCTCCAATTGCGACAGCGTACGATTGACAATGTACGAGGGTGAGCATTGCTGGATTGAGCCCGTCAGACAAGGTGTGGCCGTCTTCAAGGATGCGTGGGACTTCTTCGAAGCCCGTGATTACAGCTATACCAAGCGTAAGTGGCAGTCGGTCAAGATGGTTGCTGAGGGTATCATCAACGGCAAAACCGTCTGTCGTGAGGAGAAGATGCCCTCACGCCGCAGTACTAAGTTGCGTCTCCGTGCTGACGAGATGGGCAAACAGCTTGTTGCCGACGGTTCCGATTTCATCGTCGTGGTATGCGAGGTGACGGACGACAATGGTAACGTGCGTCGTTTGGCCAAGGAGAATATCCGCTTTACGGTTGAGGGCGAAGGTTCTATCATTGGTGACGCCTCCATCAACGCTAATCCGCGGGCTGTCGAGTGGGGTAGTGCCCCTGTGTTGATTCGCTCAACGAAGAACGCAGGAAAGATTAAGATTAAGGCCGAGGTACAGTTCCCCGGTACACATGCTCCCACCCCTGCCGAGCTGGTGATAGAGAGCATCCCCTCTGACCTGCCCATGTGCTACGACCCCAATGAAGTAACCCTGCGCTCGCAGTCGACGGTTTCCCCGTCGACCACACCCGTCGGCACCACGCTTTCCGACACTGAGAAGCAGAAGATGCTCCAAGAGGTTGAAGCCCAGCAAGCTGACTTTGGCCTGCAGAAATAACAATCAACAGCATTTGTATTCATCATGGACAGCGTCGTACTGAAAGACCTCAGCATAGGTTATACCGCCAAGAAACGACAAAGGGTGGTGGCCAGCGGCTTGAACGCAACCATCTGTAGTGGACAGTTGACATGCCTGTTGGGACGCAACGGCATTGGTAAGTCGACGCTGCTGCGAACCTTGGCAGCCTTCCAGCCGGCTCTGTCGGGTGATATCCTATTGGCGACGGACACCTCTCTCACTTCTCACCCCACAGCCCTCGCCCCTCACTTGTCACCGCTCACCTCTTTGAACGAGCAGGAGCGAAGTCATTTAATTGGTATTGTGCTGACGGAGAAACCGCATGTTCGCAACATGTCCGTCTGGGAGATGATAGCGATGGGACGCGCTCCGTATACAGGCTTCTGGGGAGGGTTGTCGGACGAGGATGAGGACATCGTTCGACAAGCAATGGGTCTGACGGGCATTGATGACCTGAAAGAGCGCATGATACAGACACTCAGCGACGGCGAGCGCCAGAAGGTGATGATAGCCAAGGCATTGGCTCAACAGACGCCGATTATCTATCTGGACGAGCCGACAGCCTTCCTCGACTTCCCCAGCAAGGTGGAGATGATGCAGTTGCTGCGCCGGTTGGCGATAGAACAACAGAAGACCATCTTCCTGTCGACGCACGACGTGGAGTTAGCGCTCCAGTTGGCTGACCGTCTCTGGGTGATGGACTCTGACGGTCTTCATGTCGGCATGCCAAAAGAATTGGCTGTCAACGGGGTGCTGGGTCGTTTCATAGAACACGACGGCATCCGCTTTGACAGCCAGACCTTAACGATTCGCGTATCGAAGTAGGTTACTCCTCAACCGAGAAGTCGTCCTTGCCTACCCCGCAGATGGGGCATACCCAGTCTTCGGGAATGTCTTCAAACGCTGTTCCAGGAGCAATACCGCTGTCGGGATCGCCTACTTCGGGGTCATACACGTAACCACAGGTGTCGCAAATGTACTTTTTCATTGTTGTAATTGTTTTAGTGTTAATATAGGATAGGTGACCCTCTCTAACAGGTCACTTGATGTTCAAGTTCTTGAGTGTCTTCTCGACGATAGTCTCCGGCAGGATGTTGTTCAGGCAGGCAAAGTCGCCGCGCAGGCAGGGTTTCTGCCCGAAGATGCTGCACGGACGGCAGTCCAGCTCTACCTGTACCACGTTGTCTTCGCTCTGTCCCCAGCCCATGAAACCGGCATAGGGGTGTGTGGCTCCCCAGATGCTAACAACCGGAGTGCCTACGAGCGATGCCAAATGCATGTTTGACGAGTCCATCGAAATCATCACCTCCAGATGGCTCATAAGTATCAGCTCCTGACGGATGGATTCCACCAATGGTGCTACATAGGTACATTGGGGATGCTGCTTGCACCAGCGGGTGAAATACTCCTCTTCACGTTCGCCGCGTCCGAAGAAGAAGATACGTCCCTGAGGTACGCGCTGCAACAACTGCTCCAGCACTTGCTCCATCTTTTCCGGAGGGTAGGACTTACCCTCATGGGCGGCAAAGGGAGCCATGCCAATCCAGCGCTCGCCCTCTTTTTTGACGTTGAGGCCGTCGGCCAGTGTGCTCAGGTCGCCCTTGCCTTCGGGGAATACGCTTGTAAACTGGATGTCTACGGGATAGCCCAGCTTCTGGAACACCTCCAGATAGTTCTGGAACGACGTAGGCTGCTGCTCCAGACGCTTGTGCGATGCCGATGTAATGCGGCGACGCCCCTTGCGGTGCTTATCAATATGTTCGGTGCGATAGTGGTTCAGGTTGAAGCGCAAACGCAGATAGCCCGAACGCAGTACGCCATGCAGGTCGGCTACGGCGGTAAACTGTTTGGCAGCCAGTCGACGGTACAGGGCGTTCAGCCCGCTTATGCCGTGATATTCGTGTTTGACATCAGCCTCCATGAAGTTGACGTTAGGTGCCAAGTCGGTAAACAGCGAACGGGCAAATCCTCGGCTCAGTACCGTAAAGCGTACGTCAGGGTACTTTTGCGCCAGTGAGTAGACTACAGGTACTACCATCGCCACGTCGCCTAACGCAGAAAACCGAATGATTAAGATGTGCTCTTTTCTCATGTCTTACGTCTTACATCTCTTGTCTCATCTCTTACTCCCTCTCCTTGGGAGAGGGTCGGGGTGAGGTCTCACCTCTTACTTCTTGTAAAGTATGGGGTTGGTGGCAGGATCGTTGTACATCTTCATCTGCCGATACACCTTCATGTACTTGCGTCCGGCCTCGATGTCCTCCAGCAACTGGTCGATGGCTGTTGACAGGTCAACCTGTTGCTCAAGCAGGACGTCCAACTTGCCCTGACACTTCTGAATGTGCCCAGCATCAGCATCAGTACGCTCCGTCTGCTCTTTCATGTGCCATATCTTCAGCGCCAGGATGCTCAGTCGGTCAACGGCCCATGCAGGACTCTCCGTGTTCAGTCGGGCATCAGCTTGTACCTTGACGCCGCTGTATAACTGGCGGAAGTAGCTGTCAATCTCCTCCACCAAGTCTGTGCGGTCTTGGTTGGAACGGTCAATGCGGCGCTTCAGTGCCAGTGCCTCGATGGGGTCGATGTGCGGGTCGCGGATGATATCCTCCAAATGCCACTGGACGGTGTCAATCCAGCATTTCAGATAAAGACTGCGCTCTATGGAACCTTGCTCATAGGGATTGTTAATGGGTGTGTCCACATGGTCCTTCAGGTGATAGTCACGAATAGCCTGTTGGAATATTTGGTTTGCTTTTTCTGTGAATGACATAGTGTTATTGTGTAGTTTTATGTCTGCAAAGATACAAATAATAATTGATAATTACACATTGCTCATGGATAATTTAAATATATTTTGTAACTTTGCACACAAAACAAGGCGAAAATGAAGATAATAGTAGACGATAAGATACCTTATATCGAGGAAAAGTTGCACCTTTTGGCCGACGAGGTGGTGGCTTTGCCCGGTGCCAAGATTAGTGCCGACGATGTCCGTGATGCCGATGCCTTGATAGTCCGTACCCGTACCCGTTGTGACGAAAAGCTGCTCAAGGGGAGCAAGGTGCAGTTCGTGGCTACGGCGACCATCGGCTTCGACCATATTGATGCCGAATACCTCCGTCGTGCGGGTATCTGGTGGACCAACTGTCCCGGGTGCAATAGCGGCTCTGTGGCGCAGTATGTGGAAAGCTCGCTGCTGTTGCTGCAGTCAGAGCTGGGTGTCGACCTGCGCCATTCGACTATCGGTATTGTGGGTTGTGGTCATGTGGGAAGTAAAGTATATGCCGTTGCCCAGCGACTGGGCATGAGGGTGCTGGTATGTGACCCACCCTTGGCAGCATCCACCCCTCAACAAACATCCACCACCCACCATCCATCACCCACCACCTTCGTCTCAATGGATGTCCTCTACCGCGAAGCTGACATCATAACCTTCCATGTCCCCTTGACGCGTAGTGGACAATATGCCACCTACCATCTGGCCGATGAAGGTTTCTTCCGTCGCCTGCAGCGTACACCTATTATTATAAATACCAGTCGTGGCGAGGTGGTCAGCGGCGATGCCCTGTTGCAGGCGCTCGATGAGGGACGAGTGCGTGATGCCGTTCTCGACGTTTGGGAACACGAACCCCAGTTGGACGTCCATCTGCTGCAACGTGTCTTTATCGGTACGCCACATATTGCAGGCTATTCGGCCGATGGTAAGGTAAATGCCGACAATATGGTCATTGATGCCTTGTGCCACCATTTCCGCCTGCCCCATCCAGGGCGTATTGTGCCACCTCCTTTGGAAACCAAGATACCTGAGTACGGTGCTTCTGCCGATAGTCCTCTGGCTTTCTATGACCCTCGAACGGACAGCAACCGTCTCAAGTCCGACCCCGCACAGTTTGAGCATTTGCGCAACCATTACCCTTTGCGCCGTGAACCGTATTAATTAGCGAAAGGATGGTTGGCAAAGAGCAATCCAATATTTAAGAACAATGTAGAACGAGAGGGTATCATTTTATGCTAACGGATGAAGAACGGAAGGACTTGATAGAATATAGTATTGAGAAATCCTACAATGTTTTTGCAAAATACCGTTAGTCCTTCAAGCAACCGATAGGAAGAACATACACACCATCCTTCCTTCGGTATGCGTATTTACCCACACCAATTATTACCGCCATAAATGACGGGGCGGGCATCTTGTCTGTATCTATATTGTTGGCGAGTTCTATCATGCTGGCTGCGCCTTCGTTAATATTATCTTCACCACCAAGTTTTACTTCAAGAAGTGCATAACTGCCGTTGCGACGATGAAGAACTGTGTCACATTCAAGTCCATTGCCGTCTCTGTAATGGTACAACTGACCATCCAGCGCTTCTGCATACACACGCAAATCGCGCACAGCCATATCCTCGAAGAAAAGACCAAATGATTGTAAATCGTTGACGAGATCTTTAGGACCAAGCCCTAATGCAGCAGTGCCAATGCTTGGGTCAACAAAGTGCCTGGTATCACCTGTCCTTATTGCTGCCTTACTGCGAATATTTGGATTCCAAGCGGCAAGATCCTCAATGACAAAGAGTTTCTTCAATGCCTTGATATAGTCGGCAACGGTATCTTCATCCAATGTACTTGCATCATTCGAAAGCATATCCTTTCGTATGGTAGAGTACGACACCTGCTGGGAGATATTTCGGGCATACGAACGGAGAAGCAACCTTGCACGTTCTGGACTCCTTTTTACTTTATCCACACGTTGTATGTCTCTATTGATGACTGAATCTACATAGTCAAATGTCTGGTCAAGTGCAACTTTTGGTGATATCAGGGTAGCCCACGGCCATCCGCCTCGGCAGGTAAGATATGCAAGATCGTCTATCTCTAATTTGTTTTCTTGGACATCTGGTGTATTGCCAGCAAACAAGTCGGTTAGGCTGACAGAGCCTGTTGATTCGCCCGATTCGAACAGACTCATTGGACGCATCATTACACGGGCATACCTTCCTGTTCCGCTATGGATGGTTTCGTCCGCATCAGGAAGTACAGATGAGCCTGTAAGAATAAACTGCGATGGTTCGCCGCGTTTATCCACCTCACTTCTTATGGAATCCCAAATAGGTGGCAAGGCTTGCCATTCGTCTATTAGGCGAGGTGTAGCACCTTCCAGTAGCGACTTAGGACTTATCTCTATCATCTGAGAACTCTGCTTTAACACAGAAGCATCCCCCAAGTCTAGCACACTTTTAGCCAATTGCTTAGCGGTTGTTGTTTTGCCGCACCACTTGGGACCTTCTATCAAGACTGCTCCCTTGCCAAGAACTTTACGTTCAAGAATTCTGTCTGCTATTCGATGTTTATACTCTGCCATAACCTTAAATCTTCTGCATGCAAAGGTACACCTTTTATTTGATTAAACCAAACTTTTTATGGATTTTCGGTGATTTGAGGCAAATCTATTCGGTGATTTGTGGCGAATTTATTCGGTTATTTGTGGCAAATCTGTTCGGTAATATCACTTGAGTCGGCTCGATCGATCGTTTGAGTCGGCTCAACAAATCTAATGAGCATACGGGAGTAAGACATAGGGGAAACAAAAAAACGCCTGTAAAAGGAGTTTTACAGGACGTTCTTTGTAGCGGGAGGGGGACCCGAACCCTCGACCTCCGGATTATGAATCCGACGCTCTAACCAGCTGAGCTACCCCGCCATCATGGCTGCTTGCGCAGTCGATTCCTCTCGAAATCGGCTGCAAAGGTACAATAAGTTTTTCAATTACCCAAACTTTTTTAGGAAAAAACGTTGTGCTTTCGATTTTTTTTTGTACTTTTGCCCTGTGAAGTAAAACGAAAACATACTAAAAACCGATATAGATTATGCAGAAATTGACCTTTGAATATCCGCTGAACACCCGTTCGCCCCGTATTGTTTGGGATATGATAAGCAATGCCGCAGGCATGCAGAAGTGGTTGGCCGACAAGGTCATCGAGGAGTCGGACCACGAGACCATCACCTTCACCTGGGGACAACCCTGGACGGAACGGGACACCAAGCAGTCGCGCATCCTTGAAATCGAGAAGCAAGACCACATTCGCATGTTGTGGGATTACCATGAAGATACCCCCGAGGCCTATTGGGAAATGCGCATTGTGGAGAGCAAGGAGACAGGCCATCTGACGTTGTTGGTAACCGATTTTGCCGCTGATGACGACGAGGAGTCTGACTTGCAAGGCATTTGGGAAGACAACTTTGAGCGTCTGCATCGCGTCAGCGGATTGTAGGATTTCAAGTCCACGAAGCATATTATTGAACCACGCATTACACGAATAGATATTGCCCGCCTCACTTCTTCTTATTCTATGAATTGCGGCGATTTAACTAATAATAATGGGTAAAATTCGTGTTATTCGTGGTTTTTTTATAATTTTGCAGGCTGAAACATGTTTCGCATCAAGAAATTAGACCTGTTTATCGCCAAACAGTTCGGTTTGCTGTTTATGGCGACTTTCTTCATCTGCCAATTTGTGCTGATGATGCAATTCCTGTGGCGGTATGTCGACGAACTGATAGGCAAGGGCTTGTCGATGGAGATACTGGCACAGTTCTTTTGGTACATGGGTCTGATGTTGATGCCGCAAGCTTTTCCGTTAGCCATCCTGCTGTCGTCGCTCATCGCCTTTGGCAACCTGGGCGAGAGTTCGGAGTTGACGGCCATTAAGGCTGCAGGTGTTTCGCTGATGCAAGCCATGCGCTCCTTGATAGTCATTACCATTGCCATTGCGTGCATCTCTTTCTTCTTTCAGGAAGTCATCGGTCCGCGAGCCTTTATCTCCTTCCAGCAGCTGTTGCTCTCGATGAAGCAGAAGAATCCCGAGGTGGAAATTCCTGAGGGCATCTTCTACGACGGTATTCCGGGTGCTAACCTCTATGTGGCCGAGAAAGATATGGAGCGGGGCATGCTGTACGGCGTCATGATTTACCGAATGAACGGTGGCTATGAGGATGCTGCCGTTATCTTGGCTGATTCGGGACGCATTCAGGCTACTGCCGACAAGAAACACCTGCTGTTGACGCTTTATAGCGGTGAGTGGTTTGAGAATATGCAGCAGTCGGGCATTAACGTCCAGACCAGCGTGCCCTATCGTCGTGAGACATTTGCCACCAAGCATATCCTGCAAGACTTTGACGACGGTTTCAATATGGCCGAGGTGGGTGGTATTGCCGCTGACGCCCGTTCGAAGGGATTAGGTCGCATCCTCCACGATCTGGACTCCATCCATGAGTTCAACGACTCTGTGGGCCATGCCTACTATAACGAGGGCAGGCAGTTGATGTTTAACCTGCCTGTCTTGTCTAAAACCGACTCATTGAAACTGGTGGCACAGATGAAAAGCGGCGAGCTGGTGGATATAGACTCGGCCTATCAGCAATTGCCTCCCGCCAAGAAGCAGAGCGTGATACGAATGGCTTGTAGCGACGGCCAGCAGGTATCGAGCAACATCGAATACAAGGTGGAATACTCCGAATGGCTGAACCGCGATGACCGCATGCACCAGATGGAGGCCATCAATAAGTTCACGCTGTCATTGTCGTGCATCATCTTCTTCTTTATCGGTGCTCCCTTGGGAGCCATCATCCGAAAGGGAGGCCTGGGCGTGCCTGTCATCATCAGTGTCATCGTGTTTATCGTGTTCTACATTCTCGACAACACCGGCATGCGAATGGCCCGTGCCGACGAATGGAATGTATGGTTTGGCAAACTGCTCGGAACAGCGGTGCTGTCGCCCATTGCCATCTTCTTTACCTTTAAGGCCAACAAGGATTCTACGGTGTTCAATGTCGATATGTATAAGAACATCATGATGCAGGTGCTTGGCCTACGCATGAAGCGCCACATCCAGCGCAAGGAGGTTATCATCGAGGATCCGAAGTATCTATTGGATGCCGAGATGCTGCGTAACGTCGACAGGGAGATTGCGGCTTACCAGCAGGCACACAACCTGCTCAGCTGGCCCAGTCCCATCAAGGTGTTCTTCCGTCCTGGCGACGATCATGCCATCGAGCATCTGACCAATGTCTTGGAGGTGGCCATAGAAGACCTGTCGGCAACTCGCAACAACTATGTGCTGATGAAGATAAACCAGTATCCCATCATTGCAGTCCGAGCCCATACACGTCCCTTCGAGCGTCGTTGGCTGAATGCAGTTACAGGACTGTTTATACCCGCCGGTATCTTCTTCTATTTCCGCATGTTGCGCTTCCGCTTCCGTCTGCAGCGCGACCTGCAGCAGATACACCGCGTCAGTGCCAAGCTCATCCCACGCGTCGAGCAATTGGCTTCACAGCAGGGTGTCGTTGACGACTTCTTGTTTATTAAAGACGATGAAGACATATAGTATCAACCCTTAAGGCCCTTTAGGCTCATAAGGCCCATGGGCCCCATAAAATAACAATAAGAATATGGAAACAATCAAATTGAATACCATTGGCGAGGCACTGGCCGACTTCCGGGACGGCAAGTTCGTCATTGTGGTGGATGATGAAGACCGTGAAAACGAAGGCGACCTGATTTGTGCCGCTGAGAAAATAACACCCGAGATGGTGAACTTCATGCTGAAGAATGCCCGTGGCGTGCTCTGTGCACCTGTAACCATCAGCCGTGCTGAGGAGCTGGAATTGCCCCATCAGGTGCAAGACAACACCTCGCTGCTGGGCACACCTTTTACGGTGACTGTCGACAAGATAGAAGGCTGCTCGACAGGTGTGTCAGCACACGACCGTGCCGCAACCATCCGTGCCTTGGGAGACCCCACGTCGACCTCCAAGACTTTCGGTCGTCCTGGACACATCAGTCCGCTGTATGCTCAGGACAATGGTGTGCTGCGCCGTTCCGGACATACGGAGGCTGCCATTGACCTCTGTAAGCTGAGCGGACTGTACCCTGCAGGAGCGTTGATAGAGATTATGAACGACGATGGTACGATGGCTCGCATGCCCCAGCTGTACCAGTTTGCCCAGGAGCATCAGCTGAAACTCATCACCATCAAGGACCTCATAGCCTACCGCCTGCAGAAGGAAAGCCTGGTGGAGAAAGGCGAAGAGGTGGATATGCCCACGGAATATGGCCACTTCCGACTCATCCCCTTCCGTCAGAAGTCCAACGGTTTGGAGCACATGGCACTCATCAAGGGCGAGTGGCGCGAGGACGAACCAGTGCTGGTGCGTGTGCATTCCAGTTGCATGACGGGCGATATCCTCGGCTCGAAGCGTTGCGACTGTGGTGAACAGTTGCACAAGGCCATGCAGATGATTGAGAAAGAGGGTAGAGGTGTCATCGTCTATATGCAGCAGGAAGGCCGCGGCATCGGACTGATGAACAAGATTGCCGCCTATAAGTTGCAGGAGGAAGG
>OCTW013404897.1_pt1 | contig 17123 bp, 20 predicted proteins | sample 1539671 | NCBI WGS metagenome assembly OCTW01 (sample SAMN02144230, study PRJEB22623) | gut metagenome | biome: sheep rumen | host: Ovis aries | place: New Zealand
CATTTCTGAACGAACAGAGCTGGAACGAGCAAAACAAAAGACGGCAGAATGGGTAGAGTGGGTAAATAAAGCCCTCAGAGCCTTGACAGACACCGACAGGCATTTGCTTGACGTGTTTTACATCAACAGGCACAAAGGATATGTAGAGCGGCTCTGTGAGGAAATGAACATTGAGAAGTCGCAGGTGTACAATCGAAAGAATGCTGCACTGCGGAAATTTACAATTTCACTGTACGGCGTTACCGAGACATAACGCAAAGTTGGAAAAAAACTGGGCGATTTTCGAAAAAGCATCTGCTATACTGGTAGTGTCCAAAAGGTGAACGAAGCGGCGGGATGGGAATCTGCTGCTTGCACCGCAAACACATTGGTTCCTTTTTTCTCCAATATAAAACAACACATACTTTACTTGTTTCCCTGGCAGCCGGGAAAGACCGGCAATACGCTGCTGTAGCTTCAGTGGTAGAGCAGCCGACTTGTAATCGGCAGGGCGTTGGTTCAAATCCAACCTGCAGCTCCAATGACATTTTTGTCATGGCATATTAAATCTCCTTTCAGCGGGCCGCTCCAATCGGGGCGGCTTTGCTGTATAAAGAAAAAGCCGAGGATTACTCCCCGGCTTTTAACCTGATAATGATTTGTTGATTTTCGGAATCAATCACTTTTTCCAGTGGAAGAGGCTTGCCATTGTCATCAAGAAAACCAACTGTGCGCACTTCTGTACAGCCAAGGTTCACAGAATAACTTGAAACATAACCGTTTCCGCCTTTTTTTTGAGAAAGTTTGATGGGTTTTATTTGCATATTTAACGTTCCTTTCGGTTATTCAGACAGAAACATAAGAACAACAGAGCAAACTTCACAATATCCAAAATTGACGGATGAGAAAAGTCTCCATCGAGAATATTCAGCACGACAAGAGCGGACAACAAAAAGTTTATAGATTTTTTGTTCATATTTTTCTCAGAATGTGGTATAATAAAATCCCTTGAAGGGGGAGGGAGACTTTGCTCCCTCCGGGGACTTACTTCTTTTTCTTGTGCTTTTTCTTCTTGGTAAGCTGTCGGGCTGTCAAGATTAAGACAAGAATTTCAAGTAAGTCCTTTGCTATTTCTAGCAAATAGTGGATTTCATCCATTCTGTTTACCTCCTTTCCATGATTTAATTATATCATTACGTTACGTAAAAGTCAAGCAATTCTTAACAAAAAGTTCAAAAATATTCAATTATTTCAACCGACTGCGGATTTCGTGGGCGGTTTTGTTATGCACAGAAGAAAGGCGGGTGAGTGGCATGACAGAAAAACGAAAGAGATTTGCAGAGGAATATCTATTTGACTTTAATGCTACTCAGGCGGCTATTCGAGCTGGGTATTCGGAACGGACGGCGTATTCAATTGGACAGCGATTGTTGAAGGATGTTGAAGTAAAAACCTATATAGATGCCGCTTTGGCACGTTTGCAGGCGGAAAATGTTGCAGATGCCCAAGAGGTTATGGAATACCTGACAAGTGTTATGCGCGGCGAATCTCAGTCAAGCGTACTGTGCTTGATAGGCGATGGGATGCAGGAAACAATAGAAAAACGTCCTGATGAAAAGGAACGGCTGAAGGCTGCTGAATTGCTTGGCAAACGATATGGCTTGTATACGGATAAGGTAGACATAGATGCTGACATGGAATTGAATATCAGCATTGACTACGGTGACGATACAGGATGAACGTTGTAATACAGGCAAATGCATGCTTTCGTAATGCCGATCAGAGCTGCAAGAGATACATCGTGATGAAAGGTTCGGCAGGATCGGGAAAATCTGTAGATACTGCGCAACACTATATCTTGCGCTTGATGCAGGACAAAGGACGCAATCTATTGTGCATTCGGAAAGCAGATGTCACAAATAGAGATAGCACTTTCGCGGAATTACAGAGCGCTATTTTTCGTATGTTCGGAGAGCAATACAAAAAATACTGGTACATAAACAGCTCAAACATGTTGCTGGAGTGTAAGTCAAACCATAATCAAGTGATTTTCCGCGGCGTAAATGATGATAAACAGCGAGAAAAGCTGAAATCTATTACATTTAAGCGCGGCAAGCTAACGGATGTTTGGATTGAAGAAGCAACAGAGATTACGCAGTCAGACTTTGAAATTATTGATGACCGCTTGCGAGGAGAACTGCCAGCAGGGCAGTTTTATCAAATCCGGTTAACGTTCAATCCGGTGTCAGCGCATCACTGGATTAAGAGAGTGTTCTTTGACCGCACAGATCCAGATGTTCTGACACATCAATCAACATATCAAGGCAATCGCTTTATTGACGAGGCATATCATCGCCGAATGCTCCGACGCAAAGAAGTAGATCCGGAAGGATACCAGATTTATGGACTTGGCGAATGGGGAGAAGTCGGAGGACTTATACTCAAAAATTATGTTGTTGAAGATTTTGACCGAGAACCAGAACGCTTTGACTACATGGTTAACGCACAGGACTTTGGTTTCAATCACGCTGATTGCATTGGCGCAGTCGGTTTTAAAGACGGAGAACTATATTTGTGCCGGGAACTGTACATTTTTGAGCGCGACACCGAAGAAATTATACAGCTCGCAGAGGGAAAGTTTGAAAAACATCTGACCATGTACTGCGACAGCGCAGAGCCGGACCGAATTAAAATGTGGAAAAAGGCGGGCTATCGAGCCGTGCCCGTAAAGAAAGAACCGGGCAGCGTACATGCACAAATTGATTACCTAAAACAGCACAAAATCCACATCCATCCCAGCTGCGTGAATACCATCAAGGAGATTCAGCAATGGAAGTGGCAACGAAACGAAAAGACAGGAGAATATCTTGACGAACCGGTGCCGTTTTTTGATGATGCCATGGCGATGCTAAGATATTCTATCGAGCGTGAGCGACGCGGCAAAGCAAAGCTAAAAACATTCAAAGGAGGGATTTAATGAACAGCGCAAGGCGTCCGTATCTGTTGCCAGAGCCGCTTCTGTGCAGCATAGACAAGGTGGCAAGTGGCGTCACGATGACACTAGTTGAAGAATACATTCGTAAACATGAGCAGCGTATGCCTCGCTATATTTACCTTGAAAACCTGTACAAAGGATTTCACGATGTGTACAACCAACCGGAAAAACCACAGTGGAAACCGGACAATCGGCTGGCGGTAAATTTTCCGCGTTATGTAACAGATACATTCTTGGGCTTTACGTATGGTATCCCAATTAAAAAGTCACATCCGGACGAAGCAGTAAATGAAGCTATCAAAGCCTTCGAGCGGGATAATGAAATTACGGATCACGAATATGAACTGGCCAAGAAATGCTGTATTTACGGCCATGCCTGGGAATACCTGTATCAAGATGAAGAAGCAAGAACTAAAATGGTTGCTTGCACGCCGAAGGAAGTATTTACAGTTTACGACGACACGGTACAAAATAGGGCGCTGTTTTCTGTGAGATATGGCGCACACGAAAACGGCGTGACAAAATACGGAGAAGTGATGACGCGGGATGAAATTATCGTGTTTGACGATGGAAAGATAAAAGAACGGCGTTTGAATCCGTATGGCAGAATTCCGGTTGTTGAATGGCAGTTAAACACAGAACGCATTGGGCTGTACGAAGAAGTAGCGGGATTGGTAGAAGCGTTCAACCACACGATAGGAGAAAAAGCGAATGATGTGGACGCTTTTGCCGAAGCATATCTTGCGGTTTTAGGAGCCGAACTTGATGAGGACGGAATCTATAAAATTCGCGACAATCGCATCATCAATTTGTATGGCACAGATGATGCAAAAGATATTTTAGTGCAGTTCCTTCAGAAACCAACAGCGGACGGAACACAGGAAAATCTATTAGATAGACTGGAACAATTGATTTACAGAATCTCTATGGTATCTGATATTTCAGATGAGACGTTCGGAAGTGCGACTTCCGGCACGGCACTGGCATTCAAGCTGCTGCCAATGTCTAATTTAGCGGCAGGATTTGACCGCAAGGTGGAAAAGTCGCTGCGAAAAAGATACAAGCTGTTCTGTTCGCTATCCACAAATGTATCTGATCGGGACGCATGGCGGGATATTAAGATTCAAACATCGCGCAATTTGCCGAAGAATGTACAAGAAGAAGCACAGACTGCTGCGCAGCTGGAAGGCATTGTATCAAAAGAGACGCAGCTATCTGTACTGTCTATCGTTTCGGATCCAAAAGACGAAATAGACCGTATGGAACAAGAACAGAACCGGCGCGAGGAATCGGTTGTGGATCGGCGCATGTTTGGAGGTGTGACCGGCGGCGATGACCAGTCAGGAGTATTGGAGACAGAGAGAGGCGGCACAACGGAAGAAAAATTTAACGAGTGAAGCAGAATATCAAAAAGAGATTCAGCGCATTTACACGGAAATGTTGGATAGCATTCAGCAGGAAATAGATTCTTTTTACGCAAAGTATGCCGAAAAAGAAGGTATCACACTGGCGCAAGCGAAGCAGCGTGTATCCAGATTGGATATTGAAGAGTATCAGCGGAAAGCAGCCAAGTATGTGAAAGATAGAGATTTCAGCGATCAGGCAAATGCAGAAATGCGGTTGTATAATCTGACGATGAAGATAAACCGGCTGGAAATGCTGAAAGCCAACATTGGAATGGAGCTGGTTGAGAGCTTCGATGAGTTGCAGAAATTTTTCGGTGAGAAATTAACCAATCGAGCGCTTGATGAGTTTGAACGATTAGCGGGGATTTTCGGCGATACTGTGCAAAATAACGCTAAGCGGGCCGCAACGATTGTAAATGCATCCTTTCATCATGCAACGTTTTCAGATCGAATCTGGATGTATCAGGATGTATTGAAGTCTGAATTATCAAAACTGTTAGAACAAGGAATGATTCAAGGTAAAGGGTCTCGCGAACTTGCTCGCAGTTTGCGCAGGGTATTTGACACATCTCGTTCAGACGCAGAGCGATTGATGTCTACGGAGCTTCGGCGTGTACAGACCGAGGCGGCAAAACAGTCGTATGAAGCGAATGAAAACGATGAATATGAGTTTATGACTGCAAATGCGCAGGGGCCTTGTGATGTCTGTAAGAAGCTGAACGGAAAAACATTTAAGGTCAAAGACATGTTGCCAGGCAAGAACGCACCGCCAATGCATCCGCGCTGTCATTGCTGCACAGCCCCGCATTGGGATGAAGCCAAGTTCCAAGCGTATCTGAGAGAAGAAAATCGAAAAATGCATCAAAGAGACGGGGCAAAAAAGGTTGCAGAGAACAGCAGGCGTGGTATAATAAAAGAAATCAATGGATTTTTAATAGGAAAAAGTCTTGGGGCAAAAGCTAAGAATTATGATGTTGAAGACAAAGCAACAGGTGTCATTTACCGTTTCGTGGAAGGAACAAGAATACAAAATCCTAAGGTGTTCGCAGGATATAAAGGCGTGAAACCATTATATCAGGAAACGTTAGAAGGACTTAAAAGCGAATATCCACAGAGTTCGGATAAATGGCAACACTGTAAAGGCATCGGATGGTTAGATGTGGATGGGGAAGAAATTAAAGCAGAAGTTCATTGGTTTCAAGAACCGAGCGTAGGAAAGGTGAAATTCAAAGTGAAGAGGTGGTTAGATGAAGATTAAATATTGTGGTGAAACATCCCCACTAGAATTAACGAAAGGCAGAATTTATGATGTAATAGCGATTGAAAAAGGCTGGTATCGAATTGTTGATGATAGTGGCGAAGATTATCTTTACCCACCTCAGATTTTTGAACAAGTAAATGAGTAAAAACCCGCCAATCTTCGGAAAGGCGGTTTTCTTATACCTAAAACAGAATAACAAGGCTATTGCATAAAACGGACGCACAATCAGCGTTGCAGTAAACCAATAGCCTTTTATTATGCTCAAAAAAGGAGTGGTGTGAATTGATTGTAGTAACGGCAAGCAGTAATCGGATTACAGCAACCGGACACGCGAGATATGCGCAACAAGGGAAAGATATTGTTTGTGCAGCTGTATCGGCACTAACACTGAGCTTGGTGCATGCTTTGCACGATTTGACGCCCGGATTGGCTTGCAGCGCTGAAGATGACGGCAATGTAGAAATCAATATTATGCATCCGACAAACAAAACAGACTTACTTGTTGCTGCATATGTAATTGGCATTAGAGATGTAGCGGAATCATTTCCTGCGCATGTTAAATTGGTCGAAGCCCTGACGACGGTAAAACAGGGGGATGCATGGTCCAGCGAATGACCGAAAACTTTTGGGAGGAACAATTATGAAACACAAGAATTACAGATGGCATTTGAATTTGCAGTTATTTGCCGAAGAGCCGGATGCGGCAAATGGTAGCACTGCTGATCCAGATGCGAATCCGGAATCGCAGAAAGAAGATCCATCGGATCCAGAAAAAAAGTACACGGACAAGGATGTTGATGCAATTGTCAGCAAGAAGTTTGCAAAGTGGAAGGTCGAGCAGGAAGCGGCTGTGAAGACTGCAAAAGCAGAAGCGGAAAAGCTGGCAAAGATGAATGCGGAACAGAAGCAGAAGTATGAGTTGGAAAAGCTGCAGAAGGAAAATGATGAACTGAAAGCTGCTGCCGCAAAGGTTGAACTCGGTCGCACTGCAACGAGCATCCTGAGAGAACACAAGATTGATGCAACACAGGACATTCTGGACTTTGTGGTCGGCACAGATGCTGAAGACACAAAGGGAAGAATTGATCGGTTCGTGTCGATCATCAATGCACAGATCAAGGCGGCAGAAGTTTCAAAAGCGACCGGAAGCACGCCGAGATCGTATCAAAACAACGGCAATGTCATGTCCGAAATTGACAAGCGCATTGCGAAATATAAGTGAAGGAGCAAAACATGAAAAACATGAATCTTCAGCTGTTTACAGCTGGTGAAAACAATGATCTTCCAGCGCGCAATTATCAGCTCGAATTTAAGAATCTGCTGCAGGCAGTATTTGCAAAGGAAAGTTACTTTGCAGACTTCTTCGGCGGCGCTATCGAAGCGTTGGATGGCGTACAGGAGAATGAAACCGCCTTTTACGTAAAGACTAGCGATATTCCGGTTGTTACCGGCACAGCTTACGACAAGACTGCGACGAAGGCGTTTGGAACAGGCACCGGTAGTTCGTCTCGATTCGGTCAGCGAACAGAGATTATTTACAGCAACACACCGGCAAAGTACACTTGGGGATGGACGTTCCACGAAGGCATTGATCGACACACGGTTAACAACGATTTTGAAGCCGCAATTGCAGACCGGCTGGAACTGCAGGCAAGAGCAAAGACCGCGGCGTTTAATGCAGCACACAGCAAGTTTATTTCCGCTTCCGCGGGAAAGACATTGAATCTGGCTGATTACACTGCGGATAATGTGCTTGCGCTGGCTGACAGCCTGGATGAATACTTCACCGACATCGAAGCTGTTGGCGAAAGGATGATGAAAGTCAATCCGAAGCTGTACAATGCAATCGTAAACATGGCGGTCACTACCAGCAGCAAGGGCAGCTCGGTAAATATTGACCAGAACGGTCTGGTGAGCTTTAAGGGATTCAAGATTAAGGAGATTCCATCAAACAAGTTCCAGACAAAAGAATGCTGCTATGCTTATATCGCAGGCTGTGCGAAGGCGTACACAGGCATCAACACCGCCCGAACAATCGAATCTGAAGATTTTGACGGCGTAGCGCTGCAGGGAGCTGGCAAGGCGGGCGAATTTATCCTGCCAGACAACAAGAAGGCCGTTGTCAAGGTTACATTTACCGGAGCATAAGGAGAATAATATATGAGTTACAAAGTTATTCACTATTTCACAGACTTGTCTGACAAGGCACACCCGTATGAAGTTGGTGATACATATCCGCGGTCGGGCGTAAAGCCGACAAAGAAGCGTATCGAAGAGCTGCTTGGCAATAAGAATATGCAGAACACGCCGCTGATCGAGCATGTTGACGATACAGAGAAGTGCAACGATGACGCTTGATAATGTAAGAATCTTACTGGGCATCACGGACGGCACGCAAGATGAAATTTTAGAGACTATTTTGCGTGCCGTGCAAGCTCGGTTAAAAGTGCTGCTTGGCGGCGTCGATGTCATTCCGGAACAGCTAGAATACATTGCCGAGGAAGTAACCGTTATACGATACAATCGTGTCGGGTCGGAAGGCATGTCCGCTCACACCGTCGAAGGAGAGAGCATTTCTTATTCAGACAATGATTTCTCCGGATTTATGACTGACATCGAAGCATGGCAAGACGAACAGAAAAACACCAAGCGCGGAAGAGTGAGATTCTTATGAGATATGATACACCGATCTATTTTCGGCAAATCATCCGTGGAAAATACGATAAAGCTACAGGTGATTATGCAGAAGATGATGTGATAGAAACTGTGCGTTTTGCAAGCGTGATGGACACCCGTACCGAAACAATGAATCTTGTGTACGGTGAAATCCGACAAGGCAGCATCACAGCGCATATTCAAAATCATTATTTAGATGAATTCGATAACATTCGAGTTGGAGACGCGATTTATAGAGTAGACTATAGCAGAAAGATGCGGATCAAGCAGTCGTTCGTGTTATCGGAGGTGCAATAATGGCGGACATAAAATTAGTTGGAGTTGCTGAATTGGATAAGGCGTTGAAAAAGCGTGTGAATATGGAAGCTGTAAAAACTGTGGTGCGGAAGAATGGAGATCAGCTAAACAAAGCCATGAAAGCAAACGCAGGCACAGCGTTTGTGAAAGGATACTCAACAGGCGACACGGCTGGCAGCATTAACACAGAACTTTCTGATGCCGGCATGACCGCAACTGTATCACCGACTACAGATTATGCGCCTTATCCGGAATTTGGAACACGCTTTATGGCTCCGGAACCGTATGTGCGTCCTGCGTTTGAAAAGCAAGCAGTGCAATTCAAAAAAGATATGAAAACGCTGACGAGGTGATGAAATGAGCGCAGATCCGCAACAGGAGCTTTTCTCCGCCTTGCTGGTGACAATAAAAGAACAAGGATACGATGTGTATGATGGCGCGATGCCATCTGTAAACACGCCGTATCCTTTTGTTTATTTAGCAGACAGTCAACAGATTGACGATGAGAATAAGTCTGCAATTTTTGGAAACGTGTATCAAACAATACACGTTTGGCATAATAGCCCGACAAAACGCGGAACTATATCGGCAATGATTGGAACGTTGAAATCTCTGTGTCGGCAGCTACACTATACACCATCGTTTGCATGGAACGTAAGCGGTGTAGATCAGAGAATCTTGACAGACACCACAACGGCATCACCGTTGCTGCACGGGGTGTTGTACATGACATTCAAATTTTGCGGGAGGTAACAAAAATGAAAATTGATCTGCAGAAATTTGCAGAAGCGGTTCAGGGCAAAAAGATTGTGTACCTGTACCGCATTCTTGAAAACGCAGCAGCAAAAGACGGTGCGGCGTTGGCTTTTACAACGGAAAATAGCCGCACAAAGTCTAAAGACGCAGACAGTACAGCAACAAAAGACGGCAGCATTCGCACGCCGAGCACGACAGAGGTAGAGATTACAGCAACTTCTATTTTGTCAAAAGGTGACACGCTGATTGACGAACTGGAAGATGCGATGGATAACGACAAGCTCATTGAAATTTGGGAAGCAAATCTGGCTGAACCGGTTACGAGCAAGGCAAATCAGTTCAAAGGACGCTATTTTCAGGGATTTCTTACTGAGATCGAGAGAACGTCTAATGCGGAGGATTTCGTAGAAGTATCGCTGACATTTGGCATTAACGGAAGCGGAAAGACTGGGAGCGTAACAGTTACTGCAGCGCAGCAAGAGACCGCTGAGTACGTATTCAAGGACACGCCTAAAACCGGCGCATAAGGAGGAGTAAAACATGTTTGAATTGACGATCGAAAACGAAGTATATCAGTTTAATGCAGGCATGGGATTTGTCAAAGAAATCAATAAGACAGTACAGATTCCCGTTGACGGAGCGCCGAGTGTGAAACAAAACGCAGGAGTGCGTTATAAGATTGGACAGCTGCTTGACGGCGATGTAGAAGCACTTGTGGATGTGCTGGACGTTGCAAATAAAGGACAGAGCTTGCGTGCAACTCGCACTTTGCTGGAAAAATACATCGAAGACGAAAGCACGGACATCGACAAACTGTTTGAGGATGTGCTCGATTTTTTATCGAATGCGAATTGTACAAAGAAGGCGGTGCGAGAGCTTCGGAAAGTTGCAGAGAAGCGGATGGAGCAGATGCAGAGCTAACTTGGGAAGAATGGTATCGAGAGGCGGCAGTTAACTGCTTTCGATATTGCGGCGTCCGTACATTGCGCGAATTTGACGAAATCACTATACCGGAATATCGGATGATGATGGAAGCAGCGGCATTGCGTGAAGTCGATAAAGACTATCGCAACCATTTGCAAGCGTTCTTGAACTTTGCTGTGAAGGCGACAAAAAAAGCAGGAAAGAACAAGAGCAAACCAGTATATAGCCGGTTCAATAAATTCTTTGATTACGAACAGGCTGTAGAAAACGTAAGGTGCACGGGGAAGCGCAAAGACCGATTCGAAGGATTGAAAGACTATTTGAGAAGGAGGGTAGATTGATGGCGGAGAGTTTCAGTGTACAAGCAATCTTATCAGCAAACGACAAGAATTTTTCAGCAGGAATCAAAAGCGCATCGTCTGCCCTCAATGGGCTGAAGTCGTCCATCACAGGCGGCTTGGGATTTGGAATCTTAGCCGGCGTTGGTCAGCAGGCATTCAGTGCTATATCAGGCAGCGTAACAGGGCTGGTTGGCGAAATCAATAGCTCGAATGCCGCGTGGAAAACGTTCAGTGCCAATATGGAAATGGCAGGCAAAGGAAAAGATGAAATTGCCAGCGTCAAGAGCGAATTACAATCCTTTGCCGAACAAACAATTTACAGCGCCAGCGATATGGCGTCTACATACTCGCAGCTGGCTGCGGTCGGTACGAAGAACACCACGCAACTGGTAAAAGGTTTTGGCGGCTTGGCTGCGGCGTCTGAAAACCCAAAACAGGCAATGAAAACGCTGTCTCAGCAGGCAACACAAATGGCCGCAAAACCAAAGGTCGCATGGGAAGACTTTAAGTTGATGTTGGAACAGACGCCAGCGGGCATTTCTCAGATTGCAAAATCAATGGGAATGACTACGGCAGAGCTTGTTAAGAATGTGCAAGACGGCAAGGTGAAGACAGAAGATTTTTTCGACGCAATCGCGAAGGTTGGCACGAATGACAGCTTCACCAAACTGGCTACACAGTACAAAACAGTAGACCAAGCAATGGATGGCTTACAAGAAACAGTATCTAACAAGTTGTCACCGGCGTTTGACGTGCTATCTACGGCTGGAATCAATGCTATTAGCGGAATTGTAGATGCAGTTGGTTCCTTGGATGCTTCAGGGCTTGCCGATAAAACGTCAGCGGTGCTGGAAAGTGCCGGAAAATATTGGAATGTATTCAAAGACGATGTAAAAGAGGTTGGCGCTGCGTTTGGCAGTGCTATTTCGGCAATTAAGTCATCTATGGGAGATCTTAACGGTTCGTTTGGTTCGATCGAAAGCGTAAATACTTTCTCAGATGCGCTGGGAGTAGCAACAGGAGCACTGACAACTTTTGCGGGATTTCTCGAAGAACACTCGGATGCTGTTGCAAAACTAATCACACTTTTGCCTAAGTTGTTCCTTGCCTATCAAGGCTTCAAGATTATCAGAACGGTTGCTCCGTTTGTGGGCACGTTTTCTGGGGCGATCTTAAAATTGACGGCAGGTGGCGTTGGAAAAATTGCGGGTAAACTTCTTGGTATAGCCGCGGGAGAAAAGGCTGCGGGAAGCGCGGCGAAAACAAACTCTAAACAGATGCTTGCAGCCGCAAAGTCGTTTGCGCTGATGGGAGTAGCCGTTTTGGCAATCAGTGCAGGGTTTGCGTTATTGGCGTATTCGGCCATCTCAGTAGCAAATGCGGGGCCGGCTGCGATTGCTGTTTTATTTGGAATGATTGCCGCAGTGGTGGCACTCGGCGCGGGCATGGCTATAATGTTGAATTCGATTAAAGCAAGCCCTGCAAAATTAACAGCTATTTCGACAGCAATGTTGGCTCTCGGTGCAGCTGTTGTTTTGGTATCTGCGGGCTTTGCTATCTTGACGGCATCTGCTATTAGCCTAGCAAATGCGGGACCGTTGGCAATTGCAGTCATGGTTGGTATGGTTGCGGCAATCGCGGGACTTGCGGTTGGGGCCGCTGCTTTGGGACCAGCGTTGACCGCAGGCGCAATCGGTTTCATAGCGTTCGGCGCAGGAATCGCCTTGGTTGGCGTTGGTGCATTAGCTGCTGCCGCTGCACTGTCGGTTATAGCCTCTGTGCTTCCGACTGTGGTTGAGTATGGTGCGAGCGGTGCGGTTTCTGTTGCAGCGCTTGGTGTATCTATGATTGCATTTGCAGCTGGCGCGGCACTGGCTGGCGCGGGTGCACTTGTTTTAGGTGCGGGGCTTTTGGTAGTCGGTGCAGGTGCTCTTGTTGCAGCAGCAGGTGTGTTGGCTCTCGGCGCAGCTGTAATCGTTTTAGGTGCAGGCGTACTTGTCACAGCGGCTGGCGTGACTTTGCTCGGCGCAGCACTTCCAGTAGTGGGCGCAGGAGCGCTTGCTGCTGCGGCGGGGGTTGCTACTTTGTCTGCGGCGGAACTGGTGCTTGTTGCGGCACTGATAGCTGGAACAGGTAGTCTTATTGCATTTGGCGCCGCCGTAGTGGCATCAACCGTTGGCATCGCTGCGTTTGGTGCGGCTATGCTGGTGGCTGCTGGTGGATCGGTCGCTATGGCGGCTGCGCTTGTCGCTGTGAATGCGTCAATGAAATCAATATCCAGCAACGCAAAGTCTGCACAAACGTCTATCAGTGCGATGCAAGGCTCAATCAGCGTTGTTCAGTCTGGACTGAATGGTCTTGGAAGCATTGCGCAGAGTGCAGTGAACAAACTGATAAGTACATTTGATACCGGAGCAAGTCGAGCGAAAAGTTCCGGACAAAAGATTGGCACCAACGTACAAAGCGGTGTAAGAAGTGGCACAAATCAATTGCCTACCATTGCCGCACAGGCTATGTCGAGGTTCAACGCTGCAATCGGCTCGGGTGGTGCGCGAGCGGTATCTACGTCGAGAAACATGACACGCAGTATTGTTTCTAGCATGAACAGCGCGTCCAGCGGCGCATATAGCGCCGGACGAAACATCGGCGTGGGATTGGCAAACGGCATGGAATCGCAGCTAGGACGCGTTCGAGCTGCAGCAGCACAACTGGCAGCTGCAGCGGAAGCTGCTATCCGCGCAGAAGCTAAAATTCATTCTCCGTCGCGTGTAGCTTATGGACTTGGCGAGTACTACGGTGAAGGCTATGTCTATGGCATCAAGGGCTGCATTGTCGCAGCACACCACGTGGCGGCTGAATTGGTAAGCGCACCGGCACCTGCAAGTATACCCGCAAACTTGGGAGACAATATAACGCTATATGATGCATATAAATACAACTCGGATGCAACATATACAATCGTTGTTCCTCTGGATATTGACGGGCGGGAAGTTGCAAAAGCAACTGCGGCATATACAAAGTCGGAGCTGGAAACACATCAACGTCGAGAAGAACGAAGGAAGGGGCGTAAATGAGCTATAGTTTTATAGACACAACGGAACTGCAGAACATAGAACAGTTGCTTCCGGAGGAAGCGCTGCAGTTCAATGGCGTATGGCTGGATCAAGCGATACCGGGATTTCGCACGCTGACTGTTGCGGGACGAGAATCGGTAGAAAGCGAGATTAAGACGAACTCTATTGACGCACAAGATGGAGTAAATTATCAGTATGCACGCTACCTGCCGCGCACAATTACTGTTGCTTTTCGGCTAGAAGCTCGGGATTCATACGAATTCCGAGCTCTGTTTAATGAACTCAACCGATTACTGTTGAAACGTCAAGGTCAGATTGTTTTTGCTGATGAGCCAGATAAATATTTTGTTGGTACAATGACAAATATATCAAATGTTCCGCCTGGCAGAAATGTCGTTACAGGCGAGATCGAGTTTTACTGCCCGAACCCTGTGAAATATTCGCTTGAAGAAACTGTAATATCATCGAATACTTTCAAGTCGCTAGAATTCGCATACCAAGGTAGCTATCCTGTTTATCCTGTCTTGTCTGCTGTTATGGCACAAGACTGCGGTTATGTAACATTTTTTCACCATTTGAGCGCGCCAAAAATTTTCGATGAAAACGGTAAACTTGTGATTGTACCGTCTGGCGTAGACGCGAGCATAATAATTGGAAATCCAGAAGAAATAGACGGTCAGCCGTATTATGCCGATGAAGATTTGGTTAAGATTGTAACTTTTTCTACGTCTGAGTTGAATGGTTGGCCAAAGAACACAGCTACACCTGTAGTGACGTCTAAGTATACTGTCAGCGGCAGTGTTGGCATAACATCTATGACGGAATATGTCGATAGTAGTGCGAAGCGGACAGGTGTTGTATCAGCGACTAACTATGGAACACCGGGAGATGGAGCAGTTTGGTGTGGTCCCACGATGACACGTGCGATTCCTACAGATTCCAACGGAGACGATGGCGCGTTGAATTTTTCGCTGACATTTAAGAATTATTTCTTTTCAGATGATGTGACGGACCTTGGGATTTTTCAACTAAACGTTTACGGAACTTCATCTTCTGCAATAACACAAGGCACGAAAAAGCATATTGCTGGCATTACATTCTATAGAAATGGTGCAGGCAGTGGAAACATAGAAGGTCAACTTTCTGTAAACGGCTCGGTTGTAAAGACGTTTTCGTTCACAATGTCACAATACAACTGCTTCACAGGGTTTGACAGCCGACACATCTCTATTTTCAAGCGTTTTGGCGATACGATTATATTTGAACTGCCGACTGAAAATCGAGCGGGTTGGGAAAGATTTGGCTTTACGAGCGATGCGCTGGGAAAGGTGAAGGCAACCGAAATTGATGTATTCTTCGGCAAATGCGGTTCGGCGTCTACTATGCGGACGAACGCATTGCGATCGCTGAAATTTAGCAAGTATGGTGTTGAAAAAACAATTGATGAACCGAATTTATTTTCTAAAGGCGATGTGGTGACGGCGGATTGCTCGACAGGAACAATATATGTCAACGGTCAACAAAGAGATGATTTGGGTGATATTGACAATAACTGGGAAGATTTTTGTATCCGGCCAGGGGACACTGACAGTGTCTCAGCGGCTTGCTCAAACTGGGTAAAAGAAAATCCTGAGTATATCGTTCGGTTTCAGGAGGCATATTTGTGATTATATATTTTGCGAACAGATACATGTCGCTGCTGGGAAAGGCGAGTACAAAACTTTCTGGCGGAATGCACATCCAAAACGACAAAGTGACCGATGACATAGAAGCGGACGTGAAAACACTTGAATTTGAAATTCCGTATGGGAATGATAAAGGTCGGGTTGAGAAACTTACAACGCCGGGAAACTATCTGTTGCGGTCAAGCGACTTGGAAAACGAATTTTATACAATTATCGACACCGAAACAGATACGCAGAATAGAACAGTATCGGTATATGCAGAAGATGCAGGGCTGGATCTGGTAAACCGCGAATGTGAATCGCTGGACAATACAGAATCACATCAAATTGCATGGTATATTGAAAAATTTGCATATGATAGTGGATTTGTCATAGGAATAAATGAAATCAGTGACCGGTCGCGAACATTGTCGTGGGAAGGTGAAGCGTCGGGTACAGAACGGCTTCTGTCTATTGCAACACAGTTCGACGCAGAAATATCTCTTTCGTTCGAGATAGAACGCTTTAAAGTTGTGAAAAAGCTGATAAACATCTACAAAAAGCGCGGTATGGACAACGGCGTGAAGTTGCGGCTTGGTAAAGAGCTGCGCAGGGTCATAACTAAACGATCGGTTTCGGAGTTGGCAACTGCATTGAAAGCGACAGGCGGAACGCCAGAGGGAGCGGATGCGCCGATTACGCTCTATGGACATACATATGATGACGGTGATATTTATCTCGAAGGCATGTACTTGAAATCACGGTCGGCATTGCAGACATGGAGTAGATACAATTCGGAATCCGGAAACTATACCGGACATATTTTAAAAATGTTTAACTACGATACAACAAGCCAGTCTGAACTATGTAATCGTGCGGTGAACGAGCTCAAGCGAATATCAAAAATCATCGTTACACACGAAGCGGAATTTGCAGATGTGCCGCCTAAGCTAAGAGCGGGAGATATTGTACAAGTAATCGCCGATGATACACGATACAGAGCGAGAGTGAAAAAAATTGAAACATCCGAATCGAGCCGAACAAGAACAGCAGAATTGATGGACTATGAATAAGGAGGGTAGGAATGGTTGTAAAGTTTACGCAGGTTGGAACAAATCTAATTTTGGAAAACAAAGAATCGCTTGTACAGTTTAGTAAGAATACGCCGGTCAAGGTGAAGTTAAGCGATAACGTGTTTACAAAGAATTCAGACATCACAAGTCCGACATATGCTTATTGTTTGAACTGGCAAGACCGTTATAAGCGGCAGATTGTGCAAACTCCGTTGGCATACAACAGCGATGTAGACGTGTATGTTGGAAAGGTAGGACTGGCGGCAACTCAAATTTATGGATTATCCTATGTTTCTTTATCTGCAACAGATGCAGCTAAGGAAATCACGCTAACTACAAGTGCAGCAGAAATTTACATTCCGCGCTCTGTAGATCCAGAGCTTGCACAGGTAAACACACCGGAAACGGTTGGTGGTTTGGTCGAGGATGCTGTAGCAAAATATCTGACCGAGCATCCGGCAATGACCGGTGCAACCGAGAAGGAAGCTGCGCAAATTGCGGCAAACACGGCAGCACTGGATACAAAGCTGTCAACGGACGGATATAGCACAGGTGATCTGGCGAAAATCCCTGTCGTAGACAAAAACGGAAATCTGACTGTGCGCAACGTACATATGTTGCTTGAACAGGCGGACGGCGAAGATGCGCTTGTCCTGCGCGGCGCAGTCAATCAGATT
>OCTW011600059.1_pt1 | contig 17121 bp, 21 predicted proteins | sample 1539671 | NCBI WGS metagenome assembly OCTW01 (sample SAMN02144230, study PRJEB22623) | gut metagenome | biome: sheep rumen | host: Ovis aries | place: New Zealand
GGGATTTTATGCCCAGTTTTCGGCACGCCCTCAAAAGAGAAAGCCCAAAAAGAGAAAAAACTGCTTGACAAGACTTATCCTATTTCGTTTACCTTATCTTTCGCCTTGATTACAATTTCACCGATATGAGACACATTCATTTCCAGAAAATCGAAAACTTCCGCGATCTAGGCGGATATGAAACCCGATTCGGGGAAACCCGATTCGGTGTTGTTTATCGCTCGGCCACGCTTTGCTATGCAACCAAAGAGGACATCGAAAAGCTCGCTTCCCTAGGTGTTAAGACGATCCTTGACCTACGGGAAGAAAGAACGAAGAAAAGCAACCCTGACCCAATGAAGTTTGATCCTCGTTTCAAGGTCGTTGAACTCAACGTCAATGGAAACGGCAGAATTCCAAAAGATTATAAAGATGGCATCGATAGTTATCTTGAAATGCTAGAAGATCCATCTTCGGCTAGAGCAATCTTCCAAACCATCCTTCTTTGTGAAAAGCCGATGGTGTTCCATTGCAACGCCGGAAAAGATAGAACCGGCGTATTTGCTTTTATCCTATTAATGCTTGCAGGCGTGCATAAAGACGATATCAACGCAGACTACATGCTTTCTTATCCTTGCTTAAGAGAGATGACGCATGAAACACGCGCCAACCATCCTGAGGTGCCGGAGCATTGCCTTACTCCAAACATTGAATATTTATATGATGTTTACGATGCTTTCTTTAAGCGTTACGGAAGCGCGGAAGAATACTTAACCGCGATCGGGCTTCAAGAAGAAGAGATTAACGGCCTTGCCAATTTGCTTGGAAAACAAGAAAAGTCCTGTGGGGCAGTCGTCTTCCATAAAGGGAAAGTCTTGGTCGAACATATGGCAATGGGCCATTATTCTGTTCCCAAAGGACACGTCGAGAAAGAAGACGCGGACGATTACGCAACAGCGAGAAGAGAAATCAAAGAAGAGCTTGGGCTTGAAGTAGATTTCTTGGATGGCTTTCGTCATGACGTCGTGTATTCTCCAAAAGAAGGCAGAATCAAACGCGTGATCTTCTTCGCTGCCGAAGCAAAAGGAACGGATACGGTCTGCCAAAAGGAAGAAGTGCAAGCTGCTTATTGGCTTTCGCCAGAAGATGCGCTTCGCTGCTTAACCCATAATAGCGATCGTGACCTGGTCTATAAAGCCATCGAATTCTATTTAAAGAGGAAATAGAACTTATCTATGTAACAAGAAGGGAATGAGTTTCCCTTTTTGTTTTGCCAAACATGAAAAGATTTATACCTTGCTTTTTGACTGAAAATGGGCTCGATTGATCTAAAATACAGTTCATCGTGAAATTAGAGAAAAGTCGCGAAAAGTACATTTTGGACATTTTTAGATATTTTTGAATGAAACTGAAAAGAATCGGGTCTGTATAAGGAATGCTTCTAAAAGTCGTAATTTCATATTCATATGAACTTCGACCTCACATTATTTTTATCTTGTTGTACAATTAGCCCATAATATTTGGAGGCCGTAATATATGGCAGAAGGTAGAAAAGTTTATCACGTCGCGAAACGCGAATCCGACGGCAAATGGTATGTCCGTATCCAAGGCAGTGACAAAGTTATCAAACTCTTCGACACCAAAGCCGAAGCTGAAGCTTACTGCAAAACCCTTGGTGAAAACCAAAATGGAACCATCCTTGTTCATGCATCCAAAGGCAAGAGCAAAGGAAGAATCCAAAACACCCAAGTCCACGGAAAGAAGTAATTCTTATCCATGGAAGAAACACAACGTAAAAGCAATCGGGATACGAGCATTCTTTTAGAGATTGTTCGTTTCGCTGTCATCGGTGTCTACGGCACCCTCATCGATCTTGCCGTTGAAGGCTGGGTCACTTCGATGTTTGCTGGACTCGGCACCAATGTCACGAACCACGTCCTCGTATTCTTGATTCAATTCGCCATCTCTTTGGTCGGATTCCTCGTTGCTACACCAGCCACCTGGTCGCTTACCGCGATTTGGGGCTTTAGGAATGTAAGGAAGGAAGACGAAGTCAAGGCAAAATCGCTGAAAGGATCTCTCCAATTCGCGCTTTGGTCATTCTTTGCATTGCTTCTTGGCGCAGTGATTCAATTCATTGGCTATATGACTTGCATCGAGTGGAGCGGTTGGGGTCTCGATATCCTCAACGGATTCGAGTTCTCGAAGATCTTCTCTGGAGCCGGAAGCCCAATCTTCTGGGCTTGGATCATCGTATTCGTGATCCGCACCTCCTTCACGATGGTGTTCAACTATCTCACGAGAAAGTTCATTCTCTATCGTGCACCTAAAGAAGGACAACAATAAGAAAAGGTTCTTAAGCAATCATACAAAAGCGGATAGGGTCAAAAGGTCCTCCCCGCTTTTTTTCTTATGGCCGGTACAAGCCTGCAAATAATCACTATTTTTCGAGAATAATTGCAATGCACCTCTCACCTCATCAAAAGATAATTGAATCGGTGGGTGCAATGAAAAATAAAACGCCGACATCAGTCGACGTAATATTCATGGAATTCATCGAAATGCCTAAGGCATTCTTCCGATGGATCTTCATAATGGGCAGCCATATCGAGAATAACATTCTCAGGAACCCATTTTTCTTTAATTCTCGATTTGTTGCGGACAAGGCAAATGGAGTAATCGTGAAGTCTAAGACAAATCAAAACCTTCTTATCAAATCCTTGAAGGTGCCTGGCGAAAAAGATGCGCCTTTCGTCATAAAGCATCGTGGTATCGAATGCGATGGTGACATTGTCTTTGCCTTCGATGAGTTTTTTGGCACGATTCACCATTTCTTCGTACACCAACATCATGTTGTGATTTGGTGGAAATTTGTCGTAGCCACCATAAAGCTCTTTGCGGAGATCGTCCGCGGCAATGATATGGAATTCGCCGCATGGGTGTTCCGCGGCATATCTTCTACAGAAGGTAGATTTCCCGATCGCGGCAGGGCCGCAAACCAAAACGATAGTATTCACGCTGTTATTCTATTGCAGTGGGGCGCTTCTAACCAGCATTTTTTGAGTTTCACGAGCCTTAGGGACATTTCTTGGAAAAATAACCCCTTCTATTTCTAAAACAAAGTTGTCAAAACTGCAGGGCGTCTTTATGATTAAACCATGGCAAAAACAACCAAGTCCATGGAGGACTTCCTCGAAACATTACTGATGCTCGAAGAGGCGGGCGAACCCCTTGAAACAACCCGTGTTGCCGCGCATCTTCACATCTCAAAGCCCGCTGTCCACCAGATGGGTCATGAGTTAATTAACCGTGGGCTCATCACGCGCATTGATTACGGTCCGATGAAACTCACTCCAGAAGGAAGAGAAGTGGCCAAGCAAATGCTTCATCGCCACAAAACATTAAAAAAATTCCTCATGGATCTTGGGGTTTCTGAGGAAGTCGCGGAAGTGGATTGCTGTGAGATTGAGCACGTGATATCGGAAGAAACATTCCGTGCGATCGAAGAAAAGATCAATTCCTAGCAAGATAGACAAGGGTCAAACCCTTGTTTTCTTTTTGCAAAGGAAGCAAGAATGCCTCTTTGGTTAAACGGATGATCTCCTTGCTGACGCGCTCGCAATAATCGACAGAGATAGCGGTGATATAATCCACGATGCAGGATACCGCCATAGATAGCTTGATATAAGAGTCTTCAGGAATAAACCAATTTGCTCTTTTCACTTCATCGTTGAAGGTTGATTTTGGCTGCATGCCGAAATCACGAACCATAAGCCCGGATAAGAAGAGGCTTTGTTCATCGTTGATAGAAGTGAAGCTGCCAGACAAGAAACTGCCGAGCCGATATAAATAATCACGGATATAAAAGGAAGAGATTCCAACAGAGGATAGAGTTCGTTTGATCTCATCCACGGAAATGAAGGCGTCGTTTTTCAAGAAAGATTCGCTCATCGGTCACATTCTACTAATTGAGAGAAACGCTGCAACAAAGAAATTTCTAAAAAGTTCAAAATCACTGCAAATCCCATCCAAATTAAACAATTTCTGCTTCAATCGCATTTTGTTTCGCGCTCTCGAATTTGTCCTTTTCTGCGATGCATTCTTCAATCGCTTCTAGTCTAGCCTTTGCTTCGGAGATCGCTTTGTTGCATTGATAACGAGCACGGATCTTCCCTTGCAAGCCTAAGATGCCAACGACAAGAAAGGGAATGCCGATAATGACAATCGAAAAAATAGCACCGAAAACAATCAATGCGATAGAAGGGGCGAGACTAATTGATTTCGCGATAAAAGTCTGGTTCTTAATCGTGGATTCTTGCTTTTGCTTTTCTTCTTTGAGCGTGTCTATTGTCAGACCGCGATAATATTCTTTGTAATCGGTATTTGCCATGCCCTAACGATATCACGTTTTCAACCTATGAAAAAGGAAAGCGCTCCAATAGAGGAAATGAGAAAAACAAAGAATACTTTATCAATGATAAAAATACAAAAATATGCCTAGTTCGGTATTCAAAAAAAGCGGTTTGACAATTAGACTTAAAATATGAAGAAAAAGGTTGGAATTGTAGGCGCGTCAGGAGCAGGCATCTATGCCTCTCTTTTTATCGCCCGCAGCCATCCCGAATATGAAATCTACCTCTTTGATCATAAAAACGTTCTTGGTAAGAAACTTCTAGCCACTGGAAACGGTCATTGCAATCTTCTTCCAGGGGAACTCGACCAAAAGGCTTACCGTTATCCTGACTGGTTTGAACTTGTTCGTGATGGACTCTCCGACAAAGACCTGATTCGCCTTTTATTAGAAGAAGGCATCGCTTTAAAAGAAGTGAATCATCTTTATTATCCTGAATCTTATAATGCACCCTCATTCGTTTCCTTCTTAGAGAAGAAAATCAATGAAAGAAAGATACACGTATGCCTTGAAACGGAAATCACCGATTATCAAAACAAAGGGGACGTGTATCGATTATTGACATCAAAAGGCGTCTATGAGTTAGACAAAATCGTCTTTGCCTTCGGTGGCAAGTCGCAAAGCAATTTAGGTTCTGATGGCGCGTTATTTGGGGTGCTTGAAAAGCATGGCTATCGTATCAACCCTTTATCACCGGGCCTAACTCCAATTCAGACAAAGGAAGCCACCAAACGCCTGGCCGGCATTCGTCATGAAGGAAAGTTGAAACTTGTTGTCAAAGGCAAGACCGCTTATGAAGAGAACGGAGAAATCCTTTTCAAGAAAGACGGGCTATCCGGTATCTGCGTCATGAATGCGGAATCGATTTGGGCAAGAAACGGCTTTGAGACAGCCGAACTGCACCTCGATTTCTATCCTAATCTCCGCGAGGCTGAACTGATTGATAAGCTGGATTATCTAAAATCGGTCTCGAAGAATCTCTATCTCGATAGCATGTTGGTTGGTCCGCTGAAAGACTATGTGATGGAAGGGGCGAAAAGAGTTTACGGGCAAGGCGATGTCGTTAGCGTTGCTAAAACCCTCAAAGATCTCGTGTTTCATCCTCTTCGTTGCTATGGCTTTGAAGATTCTCAAGTTACCATCGGTGGAATCGACAAAGAAGAAGTGGATGAGTATCTACAATCCAAAAAAGAAAAAGGCATCTTCTTTATCGGAGAATGCCTTGATAATGATGGCTTATGCGGCGGAAACAACCTGGCATGGTGTTTATTGACCGCGTTGAAAGCGAAGGAGGTTATATGAAATATCTGTTAGATAATTTTCATGTCGACCCCAACGATTCAATGGCCTCTTTGCGCGTCGCTGTTTCGAAAAGGCTGAACCTTCCTTCTTCCTCCTTGCGCATCGAAATCCTTTTCCGTCATCTTGAATGGTCCTTCTCTTCAAAGAAAATGGAGATGGTTTATGACCTCTGCGTCGAGACCAATGAATTTATCCGCGATACAACCATTCGTTTTCTCCCTGACCCTGAAACGAAAAGAGTGAAAGAATATTCTCGCCGTGACACCCCCGTCATTGTGGGGGCGGGCATCATCGGCCTTTCTGCGGCTTTGCATTTAGCTAGATCAGGTGCAAAACCAATCGTGTTAGAACGCGGAGAAGAAGCCTTAAATTCTAATAAAACTCTGCAAAACGACGATAGAATTACTTGTTATGGCGGTTATTTTGGACGAAACGGCGCGACCTTCGTCCATGATCGGACCGCCATCAGCGAGGACATTTTCCAACGCCTTGTGCGGGCTGGGAGAGTGCAGCCTTCCAACAAAGACCGTTATCTCTTCCTATCACCTGATGACTGCGTGTTGATTACCACAAGCTTAATCAACGATATCCGTAATCTTGGAGGCCAAGTTTTATTTGGCTGCGAATGGATTGGCTGCGATTATTTCCTCAAGCGATTGAAAGCCGTCCGGTATTTGCAAAATAACGTCGAGCAAATCATCAAAACCAAAACCCTATTGCTTGCCTGCGGTTCTATCGACCCTAATACCGCATCTTGCCTCCAAGCTTCAAAAATAGAGATGGATTCGAAGAAAAACCAGATTGGAATCATTCTTGAATACCCGCTTTCAGAATATAAAGCCGCCTTCTTAAAAGGAGCAAGAACCACTTGGCCGCACTTCTTCATCCATGAAACATTCAAAGGAAAAGACGGGCGTCCAATTCATTTTGCGGGACCATTCTTTTCCGGTTCCATTGAGCCACACGGAGAGTTTGCTGATAACGAACTACGCATCGCTTTAGCTTCCTCTAGTAGCAATAGTGCTATATTCACTTTGTTTGTAAATCTCACTGCAAAAGAAGCTAGAAACCTCTTAGGAAACGATGATAGCTCCCCGTTGTTCCATATGACTTATCGTAAGGACAAGCCCTATTCTGTGCCGGTTGAAACGGTAGGGGATTTTGCCAAAAAGAGCCAGCCATGGAAGCTTGGCAGAGCAAAAGCATCCTATAAAAAAGGCATTTTTATGGCCGATTTGCACAGTTTTTTGCAAAATCCGATTTCTGATTCCCTGCAATATGGCTTAGTTCATATCGGCCGTAATTACCCGCTTTTTACTTCCACAAGCGGATTGGTTTATGGGTTTATGGAAACTGCTGGTTCTCCCATCGACATCGATCATGAAGAGGGCTACACCAATCGACGTGGTGTTTATGCCGTTTCCAGCGTGCAAAATGCCGCTATGAATTTGAATCAATCCGTTGAGGCTGGCATTAACGCCTCAGACGTTTTGCTCGAGAAAGCCTAAAAAGTTTGGTTGACTATCTCTTTAAGATAGACTTTAATATCTCCGTTGCTTTTTCGGCCCCCGTTTTTTATTAGCCTAAATTGCAGTTTGAAAAAGAGGTTCATTATATGAAGTATTCGTCCACAGTTCGCCTCATTAACTTAGTCCTCTTCGCCCTTCTCGGCGTTGGATTTGGTTTCCTCGGCATCTACTTCGGAATCCTGGTCAGCCCATCCCTTTGGCTCCAGAATCTCCCTTTCGGAATGAAAGTTCCAGATATGTCACTCGCGCTTACCGTTATGCTTGGCGCGACAGGACTTGCAGGACTCATCGTCTGTGTCATTGGCTTCGTGAAATCCATCCTTTCCTTTGTTCGCAAAGATGATGAGATCGTTCGCCAGACCTTTGGTTGCTACATCAGCCTTGGCTATCTTGTTGCAGTCTTCTTCCTTCTCAATGCCGTCTGGCTCTATCGCTTGACCACATCGAACCTCGGATTTGATGACATCGGCTTTGCCATCGTTATCTTTGTTATCCTCGTTATCGTCGCGATGATCGCTTCTTCCATTCCGCTCGTCAAAATGTTCGGCGAAGGCGAAGGAACTAACCGCGTCATGGGCATCATCGCCCGCACCCTTGTTGCAGTTGATGTTGCCATCGCAATCCCATTCGCCGGTGCGTTCTTCACCATCAACGGAAACCGCGACATCGTTTCTCACGCTGACATCATGGCCACCAAATTCGGTGTCTATGCTTTGATCCCAGTCGTCGCTGCATTAATTGGTGTTATCGCGATGGTTGGATATGCCCGTGCCGATAAGGCCAATACCTATCGTAAAGGCAATGGCATCCTCTTCGAAACCGCCCTTTGCTTCAATGGTGCGGCCATCATCGTCGCTGGCATCCTCAACCAAGTCTATACCGATGGACCATATGCTCTTATGGCCACACACGTTAAGAGCGAGCTCTCCTCTAACCTCAGCAATGAGTTCTCCGTCTGCTCTTATATCGTCGGTGGCATCGTCGTGCTCCTTGCTCTTATCTTGGTATACTTCACCATCTTCCCACCGAAGCTTAAGAACACCAATCAAGCGTAATTCAGCGAGTCATCTTAGGCCACATCATCGTGGCCTTTTTTAATTGCTTATAAAAATCACAAAATTAAGAAAAGCCCTGCAAAAGCAAGGCGAATCAATCTAATAATAGAAACTTTTAATCCACTTGGACTTTGTCGGAATGGTACGATTTTCCAACAAAAATCACCTCGTCATAGAGATCCATAACTTCGTCATTAGGCTTCTCAAACATCGCGTACATTGAACGTACCGCATCTTCAGGAACGATTCTGCTATGGGATCTCATTCTGTTTTGAAGCAAGCAAATCTCCAAAGGAATATTAAAGACGACGAGACTGTGTTTATCAAAGTTCGGGGTATTCTTGAAATAGAATAAGCGGAAATCGTTTTTGAGGTTTGTCGAGTCGGCGATCACCGTCACATCTTCGCATTCTTCTGCGTAGCGATTGATCTCGGCAAGATAGGTTGCCCAGACTTCGGATTCGTGATCAAAGTTTTGTGCTTCGCCGGTGATGCGAACCCTGATTTCATCGGAAGCGACGATAAATACGTTCTCATGCGTTCTTGCATATTCGTTAGCCCAAGTGGACTTTCCAGATCCAGGAACGGCAGATAGAAGAATCAGGTGTTTCATGACGGGATAATGTTAGTCATTTTGACGGCTTCTTGCTAGAAGAAATAAGACCATAAGGTGAATTTTCTCATTCCCTTTGTGAATATATAAAAAATACAAAAATAAGTCATTTTGATAAGATGACACTCCCGCCTATAGGGCGGGGGTCTTTCATTGAAAGCCGAGTTTTGCTACAATATAGGTTACCTATGGAAGAATTCATTCAAATCAAAAACAAAAAGTTCGTGTTGACTTCATTAAGGGCGCAACATCCAGATCATGACACCTATATTTGCACTTGGTCTGGCAGAACCTATTGTCTTAGGACCTACCGCGAAGGCTTTGAGAAGGCGATGGCGGATTATAAACAGCTGAAGCATGCCGGCATCAACATGGCCAAAATCTGTTTCCATGACGACGTGAATCATGTCATTGTTTTTGATTATTTCCCAGAAGACGATTGCCTCACCGTTTTATCAAGAGGCCCCTTCGAAGATCGCTATTTCGAAGCGCTCTTCGCATTATATCGCTTCGCTAGATTCTCCAAAGTCGCATTGGACTGGCATCCACAGAACTTCATGCTCCGTGGATCTCAAATGTTCTATCTTCCAACCAAATGGGAACCTCTCAATGATGATAATCATCTTGAAAAAGAAGGACTCCGTCATTGGTTCTTAGGAAAAGAAGCTTTGACCGAATTGAAACGCAAAGGCTTTGATGTCTCTGGCCTTACCCAGCTTAGTGACCCCGAGGTCAATAAGGCTATGGCGTTAGTCGCGATCCGTTATTGGTAATATGAAAAACGAAATTGCTTTGTTCTCACTGACCGCGAATCCTCTTTTGGCTAAAGAAGTCGCGGATATTTTGGGCATTCCTCTTGGCAAAAGCGAAGTCACGCATTTTGCTGATGGGGAAGTCCTCGCAAGATCCCCGGATTCCGTTCGCGGAAAAGTAGTATATATCATCCAATCCACCTGCTCCCCCGTCGCGGAGAGATTGATGGAACTTCTTATCTTCATTGACGGCATCCGCAACGCAAAAGCCAAAGAAATCAATTTGGTCATCCCTTATTATGGTTTTTGCCGTCAAGACCGCGTTGCCCGCGCTGGTGAGCCAATCACCGCGAAATTAGTCGCCGATTTATTAGATACAGTAGGGGTGAACCGCGTCATCACGATGGACCTCCATACCCCGCAGACACAAGGCTTCTTCGGTTGCCCGGTCGATGACCTTAGCCCAATCCCCTTATTGGGAAAATATTTCCGTGAATCGTTCGCTAAAGCCAATATCAAGACAGAAGATGTCGTGGTCGTTTCTCCTGACCATGGTTCTATCGCGCGCGCCCGCGATATGGCGTCAGAACTTCCGGATTCAGGACTCGCCATCATTGATAAGCGTCGTCCTGCCCCGAATGTCGCCGAAGTCATGCATTTCGTTGGCAATGTGAAAGGGAAACATTGCCTCATCATTGATGATATCGTTGATACTGGCGGTACCGTCAAAGCCTGCACCGAGGCGATCCTATCTCAAGGCGCGCTTTCTGTTCGTCTTGCTGGCACCCATGCGGTCTTAAGCAAAGGCGCGAAAGAAACCCTTTCGACATGCCCGTTAAAAGACATTGCTCTCACCAATTCGATTGAGCATGATAAACCATTCTGGTCCGTCATCTCTATCGCCCCGATGATCGCGGGGGTCATACTCGCGTCCGAGGAAGGGAAACCGATTCCTGATTCCTGGATGAGCTTCTATTGATTCGATTCATCTGTGTTTTGCAGAGATTTTAAGAATTTGACTGAGAATTATCGATGATTATCGGTTCGTTGTTTTCGTCATACCTATATAATCTATCTAGATAACATTGAATGTAGCAGCTTGTTTGATTATCGGCATTAAGACTTACTCCGTTGATGCCCAATTCGATGCGGGTGTAATTGCGGAACTCAAAATACCCATAAGTGTTTTCGCCGCCGTATTGTTCTCCATTGATCTCAAAGGTCAAAAAATATCGTTGGAATCCACGTGCTCTATTATTTGCCATGTCTGCCCAATCAGTCACTTCATCAAGCTTCGCATGGAAGTTCCTGATTTCGTATTCTCCTGCTTTGGCGTCCGCTATTTTCAATTCCCTATAATGGTCAACCTTCGAACCTTTCCATGAAGAATCCGGGCTCTCTATCGTTTTGACGACATATTCGTTGCCATTTTCATATTCTTGCTGGGTTGCATATTTAATTGAAAGATCAAAATTGTCGAGAAGCACCGTGGTTTTTTCGCCGTTCGCATTTCTTAGCTCGAGCGCACCTCTAATAAAACTAGTAAAATCAGGGTGCGGCCCTTGGAGTGTTTTATCAAGCTCGTATTGCCCGGGAGTCGCAGGGGTGAGTGCGTAACGGTTGATCGGTATCCAGCAGGAAGAAAGCGAGAACGTGGAAACGAGCGCAACAAGAAACATTGCTCGCCTGTTCTTTAACGTTAGCCCGCCACCTTTGCTGCAGGGGGTTTTATCGCAGTCAGCATCCAATTGTTCCATCGCATTCAGTTTATCACCAATCGATGCTATGGAGGGATTCTTAATACAAAACTCTGGGCCGTTTGATATGGACGCTTCACTAAGCCACGAATCACAATTACATGAGCCAAATCCCAATATCTATTTATTGATATTGAAGCTCTTTTCTTTTATAAGTAAAATGTGCCGCTTATGAATCAGAATTTTTATTTAGAAATCAAACACGTCGATGCCAAAACGGGAGCCCGTTATGGCATTTTGCATACCCCTCATGGAGACGTTGAAGTCCCGATGTTCATGCCTGTAGGCACGAACGCGACCGTCAAATGTTTGTCTCCAGAACAAGTAAAAGCCTGCAATTCCGGCGTAGTTTTGGCAAATACCTATCATCTTCATCTTCGTCCAGGAGAAGAAATCGTTAGGAAAGCAGGAGGGCTTCATACCTTCATGAACTATGATGGCCCCATCCTCACCGACTCCGGCGGCTTTCAGGTATTCTCCCTTGCCTCCAGAAGAAAGATCACCGAAGAAGGCGTCACCTTCCGTAATGAATTAGACGGCGGGAAAGAATTCTTCTCCCCCGAATCCGTCATCGGCATCGAAGAAGCATTAGGGGCGGATATCATCATGTCGCTAGACGAATGCATCCCATATCCCGCGACCAAAGAATATGTCGCCCGCTCCACCGAGCGCACGCTTCGCTGGGCAAAGCGTGGCCTAGAAGCGCATAAGCGCGAGGATCAAGCCCTCTTTGGCATCGTTCAAGGTGGTGCTTTCCGCGATCTAAGAGAGCACTGCGCCAAGGAACTTGCCGCGATGGATTTCCCTGGCTATTCCATTGGGGGAACCTCCATCGGAGAGCCGAAGGAAGTTTGCTATCAGATGATTGAGGATGCGGTGCGCTATCTCCCGCTAGAGAAGCCGCGTTACCTTATGGGCGTTGGCTCCATCGACTATATCCTCAAAGGCATTGAGCAGGGCATCGATATGTTCGACTGCGTCCTCCCGACGCGCCTTGCTAGGCACGGCGCGCTTATGACCCGCCATGGCCGTATCAACATCCAAAAAGCGATGTATGCGGAGGATTTCACCCCATTAGATGAAGAATGTGACTGCTATTGCTGCCAGCATTACACCAAAGCGTATCTCCATCATTTATATAAGGTTCATGAGGATTTCGGCAAAACGCTGATGTCCATCCACAACATCCGCTTCCTCATCAAACTATGCGAAGATGCTCGAGAAGCGATCAAAAACGATACATTCGCCGAATTCAAAGAATATACCCTCGCCACATTCGGGGATAAAAGAGGCTTCTAGTTATGGATATCAATCTGTTTGATTTCAATCTTCCCGAAGAGCGCATCGCCCAATACCCGATGAAGCAGCGCGATGAATGCAAGCTCATGGTCATCGACCGCGAGCATCAAACCATCGAGCACAAACTCTTCCATGACATCATCGATTATCTCCGCCCAGGAGATGTTTTGGTGCGAAACAATACCCGTGTCATCCCCGCCCGTCTCATCGGCGAGAAAGAGGAAACCCATGGCAAAGTAGAAGTGCTTCTTTTGCATGCCTTGGAAGGCCGAAAAGACACCTGGGAATGCTTGGTCGGAAACGCCCATTCCGTGCGTGTGGGAAGCATATGCTCTTTTGGGGATGGCAGGCTCCGCTGCAAATGCGTCGAAGTGAAGCCCGAAGGCATCCGTCATATGCAATTCATCTATGAGGGCATCTTCTTAGAGGTATTGGATCAGCTTGGCCAAATGCCGCTTCCTCCTTATATCAAGCAGCAGTGTGAAGACAAAGAAGACTATCAAACCGTCTACGCGAAGATTCCTGGATCTGCCGCAGCGCCTACCGCGGGATTCCATTTCACCCCGGAATTATTTGAAAAGCTCCAGCAAAAGGGCATTGAAATCATCGATATCACCCTTCATATCGGTTTAGGTACCTTCCGCCCCGTCAAAGTGCAGGACACCAAAGACCATGTAATGCACGAAGAACGCTATCAAATTTCCAAAAACGCTGCAGAACGCCTCAATTTAGCGAAAAAAGAACATCGCAGAATCATTGCCATTGGGACGACTTCTGTCAGGACTTTAGAGTCTTGCTACGCTAAATACGGCGAATTCAAAGAATGCAACGAAAGAACCTCCATCTTCATCTCCCCGGGATATGAATATGAAGCGGTGGATGCTTTGATCACCAACTTCCATCTGCCGAAGTCTACCCTTGTGATGCTCGTATCCGCCTTCATGGGACGCAAGTGGACCCTCCATTGCTATGAAGAAGCGATCCAGCATGATTATCGTTTCTTCTCCTTCGGGGATTCGATGTTCATTTACGGCAACTATGATTATGCCGCCAAAAAGGATTTATGATCGATAAAATCAACTATCAAATATTAGCCGAGGAAGAGGTAGCAAAATTCGGTGATCAAAAACCGAAACTCCTTTTGCATGCCTGCTGTGGCCCGTGCTCTTGCTATCCGCTCACATTCCTCTGCCGATATTTCGATGTCACGATCTATTATGCGAACTCGAATATCTATCCAAGCGAGGAATACACAAGACGTCGCGATGAGCTTAAATTCGCCCTCATTAAGATTGAGGAAGAATTCGGTTTTCATGTCGAACTCATCATCCCTCCTTATGATCATGAGAAATATATGGAAGACCTTCGCCCGCTTGCCGATGAGCCTGAACGGGGCGCAAGGTGCCTTCTCTGCTACGAAAAGAGGATGGAAGAATCCTATGCCTATGCTGAAGCCCATGGCTTTGATTATTTCACCACGGTCATGACCATATCGCGCCAGAAGTCGAGCCAAGCCATGAATGAGATTGGCAAGAAACTAGAGGCCAAACACCCTCACACCAAATATTTCTACAGCGATTTCAAGAAGAAAGATGGCATCCTCAAAGGCAAAGCAATGCGGGAGCGATATGGCCTTTACAATCAGCTTTACTGCGGCTGTGAATATTCCCTAGCAAGTCGAGAAGCTTACGATAGGGCACATCCCAAAAATTAAGCCTTTTAAAATCAAAACTTTGTGCACGGTGCACAAAAATCAAACGAGACGGACTTTCTTCGATGCCGTCTTGTTTTTTCACTGCCTCCAAAACTCGAGTTTCGGTAAAATCTAGATTTTATTATATAAAGTGCAAAAAAATTGTTGACGTCTCGTACCCGTACGCGTATTCTCTTACACGCTGGCGCTTACGAAGAAAAGCGAGGTTGCTGATACACCATCAGGCGTTGTCATGAAATGGGTATCAGGTAATTCGCTTGGAGCAAGACGCCGAAAGCCTGAAAAACACATTTAGGAGGAACATTCATGGCGAAAGAAAAAGCGATCCGTGTTCGCTTATTGGCCTACGACCACGTCATTCTCGACGAATCCGTCCAGAAGATCTTGGAAGTGGCAAATAAAACCGGAGCTGGCGTGAAGGGTCCAATCCCTCTCCCAACCGAAAAGCAGGTCTACACCATTCTCCGCGCAACCTTCAAGTACAAGGATGCCCGCGAGCAATTCGAGATCCGCACCCACAAAAGATTGATCTACATCATCAATCCTACCAAAGAGACGATCGATACGCTCCGCAGACTCGATCTCCCACATGGTGTCGACATCGACATCAAACTCTAATGAAAGGAGGACCTAATTCATGAAATCCATTATCGGTAGAAAAATGGGCATGACTGAAGTCTTTGCCCCAGACGGCACGATGTATCCCGTCACCGTCATCGAGGTCCTTCCAAACGTCATCCTCGACAAGAGGACCATCGAGAAAAACGGCTATGAAGCCCTTGTCGTCGGCTATGAGGATATCGCTGAAAAGCGCCTCAGCAAGCCAGAGAAAGGCCTCTTCGCCAAAGCCGGCGTTGCTGCCAAAGCCCACATCATGGAGCTCAAAGGCGACGAAATCTATGGCAAAGCCATCGGCGAGACCCTCACCGCAGACTTGTTCGCGGCAGGCGACGTCGTCGATGTCATCGGCCACAACAAAGGCCACGGCTACAGTGGTGCCATCAAGAAATACCACTATCACATTGGACCAAAAGGCCACGGTTCCGGATATCATCGCGGAATCGGTTCCCTTGCCAACAATGGCCGCGATAACAACCGCGTCATCCCAGGCAAGAAAATGTCCGGCCACTGGGGACCAGAGCAGGTCACCGTCCAAAACGTCACCATCGTCGAGAGCAACGTTGAAAAAGGTTACATCCTCGTCAAAGGCGGCGTCCCAGGACCAAAGAAAGCGCTCGTCGTTCTCCGTAGCCCAATCAAAGTGCAATTCCGCAAACCAGAGGTCAAACCACTCGTTGATCACACTGCGGAAACGAAAGGAGAATAACGATGGCCGAAAAGAAAATCAGCCTCAAAGTCGTTAACCTAAAAGGTGAAGACGCGGGCAAGGTCGACGTCACCGCTTCCGTATTCGGAGTCAAGGACGTCAACCCACAAGTCATCCACGATGCTGTCACGGTCTATCTCGCCAACAGCCGCCAGGCTACCGCGAAGACCAAAAAGCGTCACGAAATCCACGGCACCAACAAGAAGCCATGGAGACAAAAAGGAACCGGACGCGCACGCTCAGGCGATTGCAAATCCCCAATCTGGGTCGGCGGTGGAACCGTCTTCGGACCAGATGGCATGCAAAACTACAAGCTTTCCCAAAACAAGAAAGCCCACAAGCTTGCCTTGAAAGGCGTTCTCTCCGAGAAAGTCGCATCCTCTTCCATCATCGTCGTCGATTCCCTCAAGCTTGAAGCGGTTTCGACCAAAGCCTTCGCCGAAGACCTCAAAGCCATCGGCGCTGAAGGCAAAGTCCTCGTTGTCACCAACGGCGACAATGAGAACCTCATCCTCTCTGCTCGTAACCTCGAGAAGGTCGGACTCACCGAAGTCGACAACGTCGCCGTCTATGATGTCCTTCACTTCGATCGCATCGTTATCAGCAAAGATGACATCAAGAAAATCGAGGAGGCATTGAAGTAATATGGCCGAAAAGAAGAAACCGGCAGCCGTCGAAGAAGAAGCTGCCCCAAAGGCGAAAAAACCAGCGGCCAAGAAACCCGCTGCGAAAAAGCCTGCCGCCCCAAAAGCTGAACCCGTCGCTGAAGAAGCGGTCCCAACAGCCAAGAAGCCAGCGAAGAAGAAAGCTGAAAAGGTTGAAGAAGCCAAACCTGTCGTCCGCTTCGCAAAGCCGACCGAACATGACTTCGATGTGATCATCGCCCCTCATATCACCGAGAAGACGATGGCCCTCATCCAAGATGCCAACAAAGTGACCGTCAAGGTCCTTGCCAAGGCAAACAAAATCGAGATCAAGGAAGCATTCCAACGCTTGTACCAGGTCAAGGTCGTCGATGTCAAGATCGTCAACCAGATTGAAAAGCAGACCACCCGCGGTGGCCGCTACAAAGGCACGATCGGCGCATTCAAGAAAGCCATCATCACCATTGCCGAAGGTCAAGCCATCGATCTCTTCAAAGAGTAAGGAAACACCCTTCTATATATAAATATAAATAGGTATATAGATAAAGCATCCAATATAGGAGAAACAAACAATGGCAATCAGAACTTATCGTCCATACACGAAGTCTCGCCGGGCCATGACCCAGTCGACCTTCGAGGACATCACGAAATCTTCTCCTGAGAAATCGCTCCTCGTCCCAATGAAGAAAACGGGCGGACGCAACAATCAGGGCAAGATCACCTGCCGCCACATCGGCGG
>OCTW013399885.1_pt1 | contig 17119 bp, 7 predicted proteins | sample 1539671 | NCBI WGS metagenome assembly OCTW01 (sample SAMN02144230, study PRJEB22623) | gut metagenome | biome: sheep rumen | host: Ovis aries | place: New Zealand
GTATCTATTTTATTTGCCTATGTGACCAATAAACTGATTGTCTTTGGCTCTCATTGTGACAGCTTTGGTGAAGTGCTCATAGAATGTGCTAAATTTGTAAGTGCGCGTTTATTAACGATGGTCATCGAAGTCGGCGGCGTGTATTTATTTGTGAACATCATCGGCCAGGCGGCGATGATTGGAAAACTTGAAACTCAGGTTATTGTCATTATTGGCAATTACTTTATCAGTAAATTTTTTGTGTTTAAATAGGGAAGGAGTCTATCATGTCTCAGGAAACAATCTCCCTCGTTGTACCCTGTTACAACGAAGAAGCAACCATAGAAATCTTTTATCATGAAGTCTTAAAATACGAAAAACAGATGCCAGCACAGCTGGAATTCTGCTTTGTAGATGATGGGTCATCAGATCGCACCATTGCTATTTTACGAAAGCTAGCGGCGCAGGATTCACGCGTTCACTATGTCTCATTTTCCCGTAACTTTGGGAAAGAAGCGGGCCTTTATGCGGGCTTAGAGCTTGCAACGGGTGATTACGTGGCGACAATGGATGTGGATTTACAGGATCCGCCATATTTACTGCCGGAAATGTATCGCATCGTCAAAGAAGAAGGCTATGACTGCGTTGCCACCAAACGTTCTACCCGTAAAGGGGAACCCGTCGTACGTTCTTTCTTTGCCCGGATGTTCTATCGTATCATTAACCGAATGTCAGATACCGAAATCGTCGATGGGGCACGAGATTATCGTTTTATGAGTCGTCAAATGGTCAATGCAATTATTGAAGATGGCGAATATAACCGTTTCTCTAAAGGAATCTTCTCATGGGTTGGCTTTAACACCAAATGGCTGTCTTATGAAAATATTGAACGTTCAGCAGGGCAAACCAAATGGTCATTCTGGGGCTTATTTAAATACTCTATTGAAGGTATTCTGGCTTATTCAACAGTGCCGCTTTATATCTCTTCATTTATTGGCGTAGCTTTATTTATTTTATCCATCATTGCTTTTATTTTTATCATCATAAAGAAACTTGTTTGGGGTGATCCTGTTCAGGGATGGGCTTCGATGGTTTGTATTCTGCTCTTTTTAGGCGGAATTATTCTCTTATGTTTAGGTATTATTGGTCTTTATGTCTCTAAGATCTATCTGGAAACGAAGAAGCGTCAGATTTACATTGTAAAGGAAAAGAAATGATGAAAAAACATCTTATCCCGCTTTACTCTTTACTCATTACAGCGCTGTTGATTACAAGTTATATGCTGCTAAGGGGTTATGCCCCTTTTGGCATCAAAACCCTCGCTTCGCATGATGCTTATATTCAGTACTTAGAGCTCTTTGCCCATTTTAAGGATGTCCTTGAAGGCCAAGCCTCCTTAGCATCAAGCTTTGCGAAAGGCATTGGCGGAGAGGGGATTGGTGTTTATAGCTATTACCTTGCTTCGCCCTGGTCTTTACTTGTGACGTTCTTCTCTAAAAGCAGTTTACCTGCTTTTTATAATATGTTAGTGATCATTAAGTTATCCTTAGCCTCGTCTCTGATGACTTATTATTTAGACAAACGTTTTGCCCTTAAAGGCTTATTAGCATGTCTGTTAGGCTTATCCTATGGTTTATCACAATATGGTTTGGCTCAATCCATCAGCATGATGTGGTTAGACGGCATGTACATGATGCCGCTGATTATGCTGGGGATAGACCGCTGTCTTCGTGATAAAAAGATTGCTTTATTATCCATCAGTGTAGGCTTAGCGATTATCTTTAACTGGTATGCGGGAGCGATCTGCGCTCTGATGAGCATTCTTGTCTGCGCTTTGGAATTACTTTTACAGTATTGTGATGACCATCAGTTAAAAGCCTTATTTTCATCATTAGGACGTTATATTTTTGCGATGATCGCAGGCGTGATGATCTGCGGTGTCCTTTTTATTCCTACGGTATTAGCGATGCAGACCAATAGCCGTTCGTCTTTTGATTTTTCGCTTTTAGCGCCAATCCTGAGAGCTTCGATGACTACATTGGTATCTTCTTATTATTTAGGTGCTCAGTCCACAGAGCAGGTTGTCTCCTTATATATGGGCACTTTGCCATTGGCGGGGACACTGGCAACGTTCTATGCCAGACATATCACGAAAAGCGAGAAATTGGTTATTGTTCTTTTTTTACTGATGATCGCTTTATGTTTCTACTTCCAGCCGTTTTATATGGTTTTTAGCTTATTTGTGAAACCAGGTTCTTTCTGGTGTCGTTTCTCTTATATTGGCACGGCTTCTTTAGCGATGATCACCGGCTTTTACTTCAGTCGCCGAAAGATTGATGATGCACCATTAACTTATGGCTTGCTCGCTTTTATGGGCTGTTTTCTCTTATTATCATATAAAAATATCACTGCTTTGAAAGTTACGACTTTAGCCATGATGCTGCTGATTGGTTTGCTTTATGATATGAGTAAAGATCGCAAAGTGTTTATGTTTGTCATGAGCGTATTATGCATCAGTGAACTGACGATCAATATGCATGAAATCTTTGATTTGATGAAAAATGATGAATCTGATCATTTTGCACATTATGTCAAAGAGGGCCTCAAACAAAAACAGGCCCTTACAAATTATGATGATTCCTACTATCGGATCAATCAGACAGATGGGATGTTGACAAGTCCCTTGCATACAAGCGCTTATCTCAATGATGGTTATCTCTTCCATGAACCTACTGTCACGAGTTATGTTTCGGCTCAGTCAAGTCGGACATTAGAGATGTTAGATCATCTTGGCTATCGTCAGGTCGCTTCACGCATGACGATTGTGACAAATAGTGTCTTAACCGCGGATAGTTTACTAGGTGTGAAATATGTTTTATCTAAAGCTCCTCTTGAAGGATTCAATAAAACGACAATTCCTCTTTATAATGGCCGCACAGTCTATGAGAATCCCTATGTATTGCCATTAGCTTTTACATATAAAAGTCTGCCGAAAAGGTGGTCACATCGTAATTTATTTACGTATACGAATGCTCTTTACAGCATGCTTGCAGGAAAGAAGATGACACTTTATAAAAAATGTCATTATACTAAACAAGTTGGAGATCATAAAGTCACCTATACCATCACTAAGCCTAAGGATTCTATCCTTTATGGAAATATCTATACCGCAAAACATATGCTTGGCGCATTACATTTAGGAAAGATCAAACAAGGGTATTCAAGCTTTTTAGGCCCATCAGTATTTTATGTACCGGGGAATAAAGTGACTTATACTTATCAAAAACAAGCAAAGTTTTCAGAGGATTTCTATGCTTTAGATATAAATGCGTTAAAGCAAGCCTCACAGCGCATTCAAAAAAATAAAGCGCACATTATGTATTTTAAAGATGGAAATGTGCAGGTAAAAGTGAATGCGAAAAAACAAACCTCGTTATTTTTAAGCATCCCCGCTGATGCGAACTGGGAAGCTTATGTGGATGGTAAGAAAGTGCCTATTCAAAAAGTGGATCAGACATTCATGTCTATTTCACTTATGCAGGGCTCTCATACCATTACATTAAAAGCGCATATTCGTGGCTTTATGCTTGGCCTTTGCGCATCATTAGCTGGTTTTTTACTCATTATTTTCTATTCTGTTTTACGAAAGGAGAAGCATTATGCATAAAAAGAAAAAAGGATTATATGGATTGAGTGCGCTGCTCATCCCTATGCTCTTATTGATCGGTTTCTTTGCGGTGCGCGGTTATGTGCCTTTTGGTCATAAAACCATTGTCCAAGGCGATGCCTACCGTCAGTATATTCAGCTCTTTGGTTATCTCAAAGACGTTTTAGCGGGGAAAAGCGCTCTTTCTTATAGCTTATCGAAAGGCTTAGGAGGGGAGAATATCGGTGTCTTCAGCTATTATTTAGCATCTCCTTTCAATCTCTTAGTAGTCTTTTTTCAAAAGTCTCAGCTGATTTCTTTTTATACATTACTCGTTATTTTGAAGTTAGGCTTAGCCTCATTAACGATGTATATCTATTTAACAAAACGTTTTGACAAGCTGAATTCTCTTTACGCGACACTTTTAGGCATCGGCTTTGCCTTATCGCAATATGGCATTGCTCAGTCTCGCAGCATTATGTGGTTAGATGGCATGTATATGATGCCGCTTATGATGCTTGGCGTATATCAGAGCGTCCATCAGCGTAAACCGTATTTATTAGCCATTTCTACTGGTTTAAGCATCATCTTTAACTGGTATGTCGGGGCCATCAATTGCCTCTTTAGTATTGGTGTCGCTGCCTTTGAATTACTTGCTGCTTTGGCGGATCATGAAGGCATCAAAGCCTTTTTCAAAGGCTGGCTCAATTATATCTTCGCGATGGCAGTGGGCGTTATTTTAAGCTGCGTGCTCTTTTACCCCACGTACTTAGCGATGACGACCAGCTCTCGTTCAACTTTCGATTTTAGCTACTTTGCGAGCGTTATGCGTTCTAATATGTTAAGTGTGATCCCTTATTATCGGATTGGGACGATCTCCACGGCGAAAGATGTTTCGCTTTATAGCGGGACTTTGGCTTTACTAGGCACTTTGGGCATTATTTATAGCCGTAATATCAAATTATCCAAAAAGATTATTTCCATTTTATTTATGGCTTTGATCTTACTATGCCTGTATTATCAGCCGCTTTATATGGTCTTTAGTCTTTTTGTCAATCCGGAATCATTCTGGTGTCGTTTCTCTTATATTGGCACCGCCTCATTAACGATGTTAAGCGGTCTGTATTTTAGCGAACGCAATACCGATGAAACCCCACTCATGATCGGGGCTTTCGTCTTTGTCATTGCCTTTCTGATTTTATTGCGTTATTTCCATATGCCTTGGGATGTCTATGCGCTTATTGAGGCCGGCATTATTCTAGTGGAAGCCATTATCTTAGATGTGATGAATTTCCAAATGTATGTCCCCGTTTTAAAAATCGTCACCTGCACAGCTGTTATGGCAGAATTACTCATGAATATCAATGGCATTTATCAGGTGCAAAATACGCCTGATGCGCGTATTTATCAAAACTATGTCACGCAGGGCTTAAAACAGATTGCGGCGATCCAAAAACAGGATCATTCCTTTTATCGGATCTCGCAGACGAATGGGATGGAAGTCGTGCGTAATAATCTCAATTCATTCTATGATGATGCTTACTTAATGAACTATCGCAGTTTAACGAGCTATGTTTCAACGCAAAATTCCCATACGCTCTTATTTTTAAATGCCTTAGGCTATAAAAATCAGGCTGATCGTATGTCAATTGTAAATAGCAGTATCTTAGCGGCCGACAGCTTATTAGGAGCTAAATATATCATGTCCAAAACCCCATCCAAAGGCTTAAAGAAAACAGCGATTCCTGGCTATAATGGCCGCACTGTTTATGAGAACCCTTACGTTTTCCCGCAGGCTTTTACTTATAAGAAAGCAGAAGTCTTACACTATGATGGGAATCCGTTCCGTTATGCGAATAGCTTATTCTCAATGCTTTATGGTAAGAAAATTACGCTTTATAAGGAGCTGAAATCAAAAACACAAAAGCATGGAAAATCTTATACCTATACGGTGCATTTACCAAAAAAACATCATTATGCGGTATATGGCAAGATCTTAGCGCCGCATTATATGAATGCGACTCTCAATGTCAACGGTAACTATGAAACCGATTATATGGTCTGGTTAGCTCCACAGGTTTTCCCAATTCCATACAATAAGCAGGATCAGACGGCTTCTGTCACCATGACTTATGAAAAAGAAGTGGAGACAAAAGCAGAATATTATGCCTTAGATCTCCGTGCGCTCAAAAAGGTGCAGCAAGCCCTGAAAAAACGGACACCCGCCAAATTATCGATTACAAATACCAAAATCACTGCGCAAATCGAAGGGAAAGCCGGAGAAAAACTGTATATCGGGGTGCCGGCTGATGCCAATTTAACCCTTTATATTAATGGCAAGAAAACCAAGAAAGAAAAATGTGAAGAGGCGATGATCAGCGTCCCTTTACAGGAAGGCAAGAACAACATCGTCATTACCGCTCGGGTGCGCGGCTTGAAGAAAGGTTTATTAATGAGCGTAATCGGTGTCTTGATGCTCTTGTTTTATGCCTTGATGATGCGCGGCTTACAGAGAAGGGAAGCGAGGGTATGAAGATCAAGCATATCATTGCGATCATTGCCGTGAGCTGTTTATTGGTTGCGGCGGGCATCTATCAGTATGCTCAGCATGGTCTCACTTCCATGGTCAATGAAATCTTTGGCCTGGTGAACTTATCACCAAATGAATTAACTTTAAATGTCCATGGGACGAAGCTGCTGAAACTCAATAACACAAAAGAAAAAGTGAAATGGGTCTCGGCGAATGCGAACATTGCCAGTGTCAATAAGTATGGCCGAGTCTTTGCCCATCACATTGGTGAAACGACCATTTATGCCACCACTAAAGTGGCGAGTTATAAGTGTCATGTCTTAGTGGATCGCAGCTACATTCACATGATTGACTGTGTCGGCGACAGCATCACTTATGGCACGGGCGTTGTCAAACAGCGTTCCCGCTACAGTTATCCCTCTTTATTAGATGATGCCTTTTCTTATGATGTGTATGTCCATAACTATGGGGCACCATCCCATACGATGCAGAAGGAAGCGGATCTTCCTTATGAGAAAACCGGTTTTCTTAAAAAGGTTGAACATGACCAGCCCGATGTGATTCTCTTGATGCTTGGCACTAATGATGCCAAAGATTATAACTGGAACAAGATGCGCCTGATTCGTGATTATATTGTCTTTGTGGAAAGACTGCAGAAGCTCACCAGCCATCCGGATGTCTATCTGATGATCCCTCCAGCCACCTGCATGACGCATCGCGGGAAAGCCACCCATGTCGTTGCCGATTATGTTGATGAACTGCCGGATCTGATTACCAAAATCAGCCAAATCACCCATACCCATGTGATTGATTTATACCATGTCACAAAAGGGCATAGTGATTATTACTTTGATAAAATTCATCCCAATGCTTTGGGTAATCAAAAGATCGTCCATAAAATTGTGCAAACGTTAGAAAAGGAGTATTACTTATGATGAAAAAAATGTTCACTGTCTTACTCATCATGGTCTTAATGCCGATTATACCGGTCCATGGGCAAAGCCGGATGGTCATTCGGCTTGATAACTATGCGGCTTTAAACAAAGCTTATTATGCATTTAAAGCCAAGAAACGTAAGAAATTACGCCTAAGAGAATATGATCCGCAAGTGACCAAATTATTAGAAAACGGCCAAAAGAAGAAAGTCAAAGGCTTTAAGTATAGTGCAAAAACCAATACTTTGACGATTACGAAGGTCAATAAACCAGCTTTAAAGCTCAATATTTATAATGCGGATGATTTCTTAAAAATCAAAATTGTTGGCAAAGTCCATCTGCGTAATATCGAAATGGCTGGCAAACGCAGTGTGCTCTCTTTTTCTGGCAAGAAGGGGACATTGATCTTAAGTGATCATAAACAGGTTTTTACCGATCCGCATGAAGCATTGATGACTTTTAACAACTTCAATCATATCAGTATTGCCTCATCGTTAAAGGTCAAGATGACCCGTATGAAAGTTTCACCATTACTTTCTTACTCCTATGTCGGTAAGAAAAATGCACAGATCTTAGCTTTCAAATCAATGACCAAAACAAAAAAGAGCTTCGTTGATGAAGCTCCGATGATGAGTATCATTCACCAGGGCAAAGCCCTGACGATTAACGGTTAGCTTAGGGCTAATCGTTTTTTTTTAACGATAATCGCTGAAGTGGATGACGTAACTGTTATCGTTATCGACAGACACCTTCTGGGTGAAGTTATAAGTCTGACCGCTTTGAACATTGAATAACATGATCGTACCGCTCTTGACGCTATGGCCTTTATTATCATTGATACTGTAATTGATAAAGACATGATTATCATTAGCATCCGTGCCTAAGTTTTCAACTTTCACTTTACCCGTGATGGTCGCCGACGTACTGTCATCATCTGCGGTAGAAGTTACATTGACATTTGATAAAGTGGTGACTGCTGATAGGTGATCTGAGGTATAGGTTGAGAAGGTCCCTGGCAAATCATTATCAATCGTGAAGCTGGCACTATTGTCAGTAACTGTGACGGTAATCTCAGCACTTGTCTTATTGACGTTATCTTTTAATGTTAAAGTGGCGGTGCCGGCTTTTAAACCATTTAAGATGACTGTCTTGCCGTCATCTGAAAGATTGGCACTGACAATATCTTTATCCGCATTTGTAATCGACATCTTTGACACATCAGTTTTCGTCGTATACGTTAAGGTTGTATAAGCGCCCTGGGTGAGGGTGACCTTATTTGATGACACAGCTAACGTAGCTTTTGTGGTTGTTCCTTTTTTACCAATCTTTACATAACATGAATAATATGTTTTACCAATCTTGGCGCTGACATACACATTACCATTTTTTACAGCGGTAACTTTCACGCTGTTTTTCGTCTTTTTTGATAATTTGACGCGTCCATTGGATGCCGACCACGCTGCTTTTGTCTTGGTACCAGTTAACTTTAACGTGAAACTTGTGCCCACCATCAAAGCTTTGGTTGTGCTATTTAACTTGATTGTTTGTTTTTTTGCTTTTTTCGTCGCTTTTTTCGTTGCTTTTTTCGTTGTCGCTTTCGCTGTTACTTTGGTATTTGTTTTCGTAGTGGTTTTCGCATTGACCGCACTGACTGATAAACTCATCGTACATGTCATCATGCTGGCGATCATTAATTTCTTGAATTGGTTCATAATCTAGCCTCCATTGCCCTTTATCCTAGCACCTTGCCGTCATTCTTGCAATTCACAAATAAAAATCACACAATTGCTTGTGTGATTTCTCTTTATAATAAGCCTGCAACGGCTGCGCGAACATCGTTCATTGAAGCCGTTGGTTCAAAACGCGCCACGACGTTACCTTCACGATCGACGAGGAATTTCGTAAAGTTCCATTTGATTTCTGGGTTGTTCTTATAATCTTTATCAATCTTCTTTAACATCGCGCTCATCATCACAGCTTTAGGACCTTTGCCAAAACCGTTAAAGCCTTGTTTTGATTTTAAGAATTTATAAAGATCAAGAGCATTTTCACCATTCACATCAGATTTTTTCATCTGTGGGAACTGGGTATGATATTTTAAAGTGCAGAATTCATGGATTTCTTCATCCGTGCCAGGCGTCTGACCGGCAAACTGGTTACATGGGATATCTAAGATTTCTAAGCCCTGATCATGGTAAGCTTCATACATGTCTTCTAAGTCTTTGTACTGTGGGGTAAAGCCGCAGCCAGTTGCCGTATTAACAACTAAAACAACTTTCCCGGCAAAGTCTTTCATCGATACATTTTCATTTTTATTATTTTTTACACTGTAATCATAAAATGTCATAAACATTACCTCCTTGATTGATTGCAATTTAATAGTACACAACTTAAAAGCAAGAGTCAAGTTATTTTCCTCTATCCATTTAAAAAAATGTCAAAAACCTATATAATGGTTCTAGCAATAAAAACGAGAGAAAGAGTGATTGTATAAAATGGATGCAAACAATATCAATAACCAAAATGAAAATAGGGAAGTGCAAGCCGATGCGACGAACGCGGAAGCGAAAATCGGCGCCACCTATTATTTAACGCTTAAAGAAGCGATGGAAACCGTGCAAAACGGTGAAACGATTACACTTTTACGTGATGTGCCGCTCCAGACGATCGCTAACAGCGATAGCGATCTTACTTTAGATTTAAACGGTCATCAGGTTTTTAAACATACATTAAGTTTTTCAGGTCATGCGACCATTCGCGATAGCGTAGGGGGCGGAGCTATTATTTCCGATGTTTCCAACAGCGGCACTTTAAAGAATTACGCTAAAGTTGCTGGCGTGTTGACCAACACCGGGCATTTTATGAATAGCGGCACGGTCGATAAACTGATCGGTGAAGATGGCGTTGTCCATAACACCGGGGTCATTACCAAAGGGACGCTGCGTGGCGGCGCCTACCATGGGGATTTAGATCATATTGATTATGTCATTTCGATTGGCGATGTTGTTTACGGTTCATTAGCGAGCGCCGCGAAAGATGCCAATGTGGCCGATGAAGATCTCACCATCTTCGTTCATGAACGTTCGACTTTAAAAGAAACGGTGACCCTCAAAAATCCTGATGCTGCGATCACCATTGATATGAATGGCAAAACCTTCCTCAATGGGACGATCAATATTGCCTCTAAGGTGATGGTCATCGATTCCTCAAAACGTAAAAAAGGCAATATTTTATCAAATATTGCCGTGGAACATGACGGTGAATTACATATTGAATCGACCGTTTCCGGCAACATCAACAATGAAGGCACTGTTATCAATGATGGCTTAATGGCCGGAACCAACTCGAACTTTGGCACCCTCATCAATAATGAAGAAGGGGAAGTCACCGATACCCTCATTTCCGAAGGGAAAGTGCATAATGAAGGGGAAATGGATTATCTGTATGTCCGCGGCGGCGAAGCGGATTCGACGGTCGAAATTCGTAACGTGACCGTTTTAGCGGGACATTATCAGGGCGAAGTGGCAGCCGTAGAATGTAAAGCCGCGATTGGCGATACATATTTTGGCGATGCTTTTGAAGCCATTGATATGGCCAAGACAGCCAGTGAAAAAGTGACTGTCGCGCTGTATAAAGAAACCAAGTTAAAAGAACCTCTGGTCATTGATAATCCTAAGGCGCCGATGGTTTTAGATATTCATGGTCAGGAAGTATCGGGTGAAGATATCGAAATCTGCAGCGATGTTTCCATTATCAACTCATCGGAAAAGAAAGCTGGCGCCTTATTTACTAATCTCATTGTCCGCGAGAAAGGGATGCTCCGCTTTGACGCTGACGCGACAAAGAGCGTGGAATGTTTTGGCAAGATTATTAATGATGGCGAAATGCCTTATGTCATTGTCCATGCTGGCAATGTCAATAACCATGGCACAGTCAATAAAGCCGTGCTAGAAGCCGGGGCAACGTTCACTGGTTTAGCGAAAGTCATCAACTCGGAAGCGATGATTGGCAAAACCCATTACATGACTTTTCAGGAAGCCTTGGAGGCGGCGATTACCAATGAAAACAACTGCACGTTATCTTTATTAATGGATTACAGTATTGAAAAGGAGTGGGTCTTAGCGCCTAAAGCACTGATGACCTTAAATCTCAATAACCATTCGGTCACTGGCGGACCTTTATCCATCAAAACCCAGGTTTGCCTTGATAACTCTGGCGAACAGGGCGCCTTTGAATGTCCGATTATTAATACCGGCCGTTTAGAAAACAAGGCTCCATTAATGACCACCCTAGATAACTCCGGGACCTTAATCAATGATGCTAATATTAATGAAGTCATCAATACTGGCTCCATTGAAAATGGCTTTGTCATCACGTCTCTGCAGATGCGCAGCGGGGAAGTCCTTAACAAAGGTACGATTTCTCAGGTGATCCATAATGCTGGAGAAATTAATAACCAGGGTGCGATTGACAATTTGACGATTGAAAATGAACGCGTTGAAGTCGAAGGGCATAATCCGGAAGTCACGAACGCAAATATCAAAATTGATAATGCCTATTATACGAGCTTAGAAGGGGCTATTGATGATATGAACAAAGCAGAGCAGGACGTGACGGTTGGCTTTGTGAAAGACTTAGAAATCAAACAGCCGCTGACTTTAAGCAATAAGCAGGCCAAAATTACCTTTGCCCTCAATGAGCATACTTTAAGCGGGGAAAAACTGCTCATTTTGACGCCTGTGACCTTTGTTCATGGAACGGTTGATAATGACATTGAAAACCAGTCCACCCTCGTTAACCAGGCCACGATGACCGGTTATGTCCGCAACTTAAGTGAAGCGATCAATGAAGGCACGATGGGGCGTTTAGACAATAAAGAATCTTTTACCAATAGCGGGGAAATCGATACCTTAGTGATGAAAGAAGGCACTTGTGACAATCAGGCCACAATTCGCAATTTAGCGATGGGTAAAGGAAAACTTGACAGCAGCGGCGTCATTGAAGTGATCTCGCAAAAAGGCGGGAAAATTAAGAGCAGCGGTGAAGTCGGTCACTTAGAAATAGTAGATGGGGTCTTTACCGGCAAACTAGAATCCACAAATGCGCCAATGAAATTAGGAGATACCTATTATGCGCAGGTGAAAGAAGCCATTATGGCGGCCTTAAAGACGCAGAAACCTGCAACCGTCACTTTAATTGATGATTTAACGCTTAAAGAAGAATGGATCATTCCTGAAACGAAGTTCCTTTTAACCTTTGATTTAGGCGGTCATACGCTAAGCGGGGAACGCATTACCAATAATGGCCGGTTCACCCTGCGAGAAGGCCGCGTCAATAATGTTTTTGTCAACCATGGCAAAGCAACTTTAGAAGCGCTCATGGATGGCGACATGATCAATGATGGGTCTTTAACGATTTTAGATACCTGCTCAGCGGCTATTTTAAATAAGAAGACTTTACTTAATAACGGCACGCTCAATGCTGTTAATAATGAAGGCACCCTGACAAATAGCGGGTCCCTCAAGACCCTCACAACTATTGGCACAGTGACCAACCATGAAGATGCGATTATTGATGCGCTTGTACAAAATGGCGGAACGGTAACGAATGAAGGGCTGATCCGTAATGATCAGATGAGTGCCGGCACGCTCACCACCAGCGGTGATGTGCATTACTTAAGCGAAAGCGGCGGCGCCGTTACCAACACGGGTGAAGTGGATACCCTTAATTTAACAGCCGGCGCTTACCATGGCCGTTTACATAGCACCAATGCGCCAGCCCATATTGATGAGGATTATTATCCAACCTTTGAGGCAGCTATTGATGTCGCCAATAACGCCGACAAAGATGTGACTGTTTCGGTTATTGATGGCGTGATTATTAACAATCCATTATCGATTGGCGCTAACGATCATCAGATTATCATCGATTTAGGGAAATATTCCTTATCCGGCGGTCCTTTGACGACCTCTTACAAAGTTGAATTTGTATCGATGGATGGGATGATTAAAAACCGTATCATCAACAAAGGTGATTTGGTGTTAAAGACGAATATGAATGGCGCTTTGACCAATGAAGAAAAAGTGCTCAACTATGGCATGGTAGCGAGTCTGATTAATAATGGCGATTGTGACAACCAGGGAACAGTTGCGCAGGTTGCAAACAATGGTCACTTCCTTAATAAAGCGATTTTAAAGAAAATCACCAATACGGCGGAAGTTATCAATGCCTCCCATATTGATGAAATCGTGCAAAATAACGGAACTTGTGATAACCAGAAGTTCATTGCCCATTTCTTTATGAATAAAGGGCTTTTAACCAACCAGAGCCGCGTCGTCGCTTTAAAACAGTTTGGCGGGGAAGTCGAAAATAAAGCCCAGGTTGAACACTTGGATATGGAAGCCGGTCGTTATGTTGGCCCAGTAGAGGTCAGCAATGCCATTGCGGCGATTAAAGATGTCCGTTATGCAAGATTAAATGAAGCGATCGAAGATGCCAATAAAGCGGATGAAGATACCGAAGTCTCTTTACGTGATCACGCTCAGGTCTTAGATCAGTTAACGATCGGTAATCCTGATCATGTCATCACTTTAAATACCAATCAGTCTAATGTTGTAGGGGAATTATTAACCCTCAAAAATGAAGTGCATTTCACTGGTTATGGCAAAATCACCAATGGTTTATACAATACGGGTACGTTGGTAAGTGAAGTTTTAACAACTGGCGAAGTGATGAATGAAGGCACCCTCATTAATAAAAAGAAAATGAATGGGACGGTCAATAACCGTGGCAAGATGGTCAATGAAGACAGCGTGGAATCCCTTATTAACCGCGCGATCTTAGATAATAAAGGGACGATTCAGGCCTTTACCCAGACGGCTGGGGAAACCCGTAATGAAGGCTTAATGACCGATGTGATCTTAGATGAAGGGACCTTACATAATGCCGGCACTTTATCACGCATTACCCAAAAAGGCGGGCAGTCTTTTAATACAGCGACGGTTCATACGTTATTATTAAGTCGCGGCACTTTTAAAGGCAGCGTTGAAGACACCAATGCCTTAGCACGCATTGATGATGTTTACTACCCTTATTTAGAAGATGCGATGCAGGCCGCATCAAAGGCGCAGGAAGATGTCACTGTGACTCTTAATAATGATGTCGTGGTTGGAGATGATCTGATCTTAGATAATGCGTCTCATTTATTAACGTTAGACTTAGATGAACATCGTTTAGATGGCGGGGCGATTACTTGTGATCATGACACCATGATTGTCAATGGGACAATTGGTAATAACGTTGTCAATAAAGGCACTTTAAAAGCCAATGCGACATTTGAACAAAATGTGACGAATACGGGGACATTCATGCTTGATGGCCATGTGAAAGGAACAATCACCAACAGTGAAAAATTAACTGTCAATGGATCAGCAAATGAAGTAGTCAATACCCGCTCTCTCACCAATGAAGGCATTATTGCAGCGATCCATCAGGATGAAGGCACTTTAGATAATAATGGTTCCATTGAAAAACTGACCTTAAATGGCGGCGGTCTGATTAATGGCGGCGGCAGTCATATTGCGACGATCGCCCAGCAGGATGGTTCCGTCACAAACTTTGGTGAAGTCAGTCATTTAGAAATGGCAGGGACAATGGTAGTCTTTAAAGGCAATCCGCCTGTTCAGACGAACGCTCAGGCGAAAATTTTAACGAACTATTACTTGCTTGCTTCAGCAGCGATTGATAGTGCGAACCATACCCGTGAAGGTGTCAAAGTGATTTTAAACAATGATGTGGAATTAGAGAAAGATATTCTCTTCTATAACACCGAAAAAGCGGTCATCTTAGACTTAGCGGGACACCAGTTAAGTGGCGCATCATTAACTGTCGCTAGTGAAGTTACGTTCATGGGTGAAGGAACGATTGCCAATCTGATTGATGTCACCGGCCTTTTAACAAATGAAACATCATTAGATAATGAAGTCTCAGTGCATGGTCAGCTCATTAATAAAGAACACTTAGCGAGGGTCATCGTTGATGGGGAACTGACTAACGAAAAAGGCGCAGCGATTGAATCTGCAGATTTACATCATGCTATTCTTACAAATAAAGGCCATATTGCGACCTTACATGGGGAAGAAAGTGATGTTGAAAACGAAGGTTACGTGCAAAACTTCTTTGAAGTATCGGGCACGGCGATCAATACCGGTGAAGTCAAGAATGTGACAATGGAAGCCGGTACCTTTACCGGCGCAATTAAGGATATGAGCAATGCGGCCCATATTGAAGAAACGTATTATGGCTTATTCACTGATGCCTTAAAAGCGGCGACGGATGGTGAAAAGGATGTCACCTTAGTCTTAGATCGTGATACTGAGATTGCTTATCCAACAGATTTAGGAGTGACAAGTCATCATCAGCTGACGATTGATTTTAATGGTCACAATATGACCGGGGCACCATTACAGATTGTCGATCCTGTCTCTTTCGTTTCTGATGAAGATGCCAGCGTTGATAATACGATTGAAAACCGCAGCCAGTTCACCAATGGCATTATTCTTAATAAAGAGATCAAAAACTATGAAGAGTTTGTCAACGTTGGGGCGGTTAATGGTCAGGTGGAAAACCGTGCAACGCTGCTCAATAAGAGTCATATGGCGTTAGTCATCAATGAAAAGAAACTTACTAACGAAGGTGTCATTGAACATATCACCTTCGATGAAGGACTCGTTGATAACATCGGGATTACCTCTTCGCTTGTCATGAAGAGCGGTAAGTTAAGCAATGAAGGAGAGATTACTAACTTCGTTATGAATGATGGGGAAAGTATCTCAACTGGTAAAGTAAGCAGCTTAACGATTACCGGCGGAACATTTAACGGCACGGTGGAAGAAACCAATGCCTTAGCGCGCATTGATGCCACGTATTATCCAACTTTCGAAGACGCGCTGCGCCGCTCAGAAAAGGCGGACATCGCCCATACGATTACGCTTTGCGGCGATATTGCGGTAGCTTCGCCGTTAACGATGCATCATCAGGAATCGCTGATGATTGACTTAGCGGGCTATAAGATGCAGGGGGCTGAATTAACCGCCGCCAATGATGTGCGGATTGTAGATAGTCAGCATCACGGCGCCTTATTAAATGCCTTAGTCAATAAAGGCACACTTTGTCTCGAAGTGTTAGCGCAAGGGTCCTTAACGAATACCTCATACTTTAATAACCGTGGTCATTTAACGGCTTTAGTAACAAATAATGGCACGATGACGAATGATGGGGAAATCGATCAGGTGATGAACTACCAGCGCATTGAAAACAATAGTCTGATTCATCAGCTCAATAACCAGATTGATTTAATGAATAATAAAAATGGGGTTATTGAAAACTTGGAATCTAAAGGGACGATTAAAAACAGCGGCATGATCAATAATCTGCATATGATGCAGGGCCATGTCGATAGTGACGGCGTCATTCAGACAATCACCCAGGAAAGCGGTCAGATCATCGCCAAACAAGTGGTCGATCATTTAGAAGCGATCGGCGGTCATTTCACGGGTGAAGTGAAAGAAACCAACGCCCAGGGCTCTATTGCATCCACCTATTATGCGACGTTTGATGAATTGTTAGAACAGGCCATGGCGGCCACAGAAGATGTGACAATGACCCTGAATAAAGATGTCACGTTAGATAAAGATCTCTTATTAACGAATAAAAATGCCCAGTTAACCCTTGATTTGAATCATTACAGCATGCATGGTGCTTCGATTACGACGATCAATGATGTGGTTTTAGCCAATAGTCAGGGCGTCGGTTCGCATATTGATAATGAGATTTCAAATAAGGGCACATTAAGAATTGATGTCGAAGTCAATGGCTTCATCGTCAATGATGCCACTTTACGTAACGAAGGCCGTTTACGGAAAGTGAAGAATAATGATTTACTCGTTAACCATGGTACGATCAACGAACTCATCAATAATGAAAAAACCGAAAATACTGGCAAGATGGCGATTGTCCGCAATAGCGGTC
>OCTW011293818.1_pt1 | contig 17117 bp, 30 predicted proteins | sample 1539671 | NCBI WGS metagenome assembly OCTW01 (sample SAMN02144230, study PRJEB22623) | gut metagenome | biome: sheep rumen | host: Ovis aries | place: New Zealand
ATCATCTAAAACTTTTCGCCATGATTTTTCATATATACAGCCACTAAGTAATCCTGTTCCTGACATAGTTTCAATTTTATAGTTGAAATTGTCAGAACTTAAAACCATCTCGTAATGATTATATGCTGTTGCTTCAGCTGGACTTGTATAACTGAAAACTGTTGAATCAGTCTTCATAAAGTCATCAACATTTCTATATTGTTCCAAAGGCATTTTTGTAGTATCATAAGTATTCTTAAATACAGAATTAACTGGTATAAAATACCATTCATCTGCCGAAGGAACATTACCACTTAGAAATCGTTTTTTAAAATTATTGAATAATATTGAAGACATTATCTATTCCATCTTATAGCGTAATCATCATCATCTGTAGTTGTAGTAACAACATTTGGTCTTGGTGAATCAAAAGTTATATTCATATTTATAGTATTGGCAATAGAATTTACCTGTGATGGTCTATCATAAATTGTTTCACTATCTATCCCTTTTATATCTGATTTTACTTCTTCAGATGTATCACTCACATGTTCAAAATTTTTCCAATCCTCAATAGTTTTTGAATTACCAGTTCCAAAGAAAGTTATACAAGCATTATTTATATCATCTACAGTATCTTGAATCAATTTTATATACTTTGTACTATCCAAATCAAATTTGAAAGCAAATAATAAATTAAGTTGACCATTTGAAGTTCTAATTATACTAGGACTTCCTTGTGTTGTAAATGGATTTACTATTTTTTCAGTGTCTATATAGCCATTATCTTTATTTACAACAGCATTAATACCACCTGGAATAACAATACTAAGCCTTCCTGAACCTGGTATTACTGGAACTCTATAAGTATTTGGATAATAGTCAGAATTTCTTACACTTTGGAATGAATACGAATCATATGTAGAATAGTTGCTATGATTTTGTAACATTAAAGTATTAAATTGTAAAACCGAATTATTAGCATTATTATACTCATAAGTTGGTTGGTTATTTGCCGGAATACCATCATTTACAGCATTAACATCACCAGGAAGTCTTAAACCACCATTGAGATAATAAGTTGGTCCTAAATTAAACACATATTTTGGATAGAAGTATCTATATGCAAGATAAAAATAATCAAAATTTGGTGCTTTAATCAAAGCATAAATATCTCTCAAGTCATCCCATCCATTAAAGCCATTCCATATAGATAAGTAATACATTGAAGAATCATAATCATATTTCCAGATACACCAATTCTTAAAATCTTCTAACCAGAACCAATTCTGTTTTTCTTCTTCATATTCAATCTTATTATATCCACCAAATGATGTATTATTATAAGCATAATAATCAGATGGAGTGACAAGACCGGATTTCTTTGCTCCTTCAATTAAAGCATCAATATCTACCTCTGAAGAATCACTAAATATACGAATTTCTGGTTGATATTCAAGTTGTTCTTCTTTTGTATGTTGGTATAATTGCTTATAGTTACGAATTGATAATTTTTCCCATTTAGTTGTTATAACATTAACTTGTTTAATACGAGGATACTTTACAATTATCTTATTATTACCATCTCTTAATGTTACGATATTTAAGCCATCTGTATGATAATTTATACCATCAATAAGATTTAGTTGTTCTTGTCGGTCATTAATATTTTTCCACATTACAAGATTTTTTATAGGTTCTTTGTCATTTATTACATAATCGCCTTCATCATTTAAAGGTAAAAAGTTAGAATATCCAAATAAAACAATCTTATCCTGATTATATTTTATATCAATTTTTGCTGTATCTATATAAGTATTTAATGACTGTGCTGGTGTAAGACTCGTAATTGTTCCTGTTTCTCGTCTTGGTAATACACAAATTCTATCATTTTCTCTATATTCAACAGTTAAGGTTACATCTCGTCTAAATGAATTGTCATCAACATAAAATGTCTTTGTTTGTTCATATAGATAAGCATGGTCTTCAGTTTTTTCATGTTTTTCTGTAGATAATTGTTTAAGATAAGAACCATCCCAATAAAATTCATATCCAGCATATACATCTGGAATTGGTGTATAGTTGCTATCATTTACATCTACTGGGTTATCTTCGGTTACAGTATCAGGAATATAGTTATGTGCATAGTAATCTACACCATATGGAGGCATACCACCAGTACCTAATACAGAAAAATATTCACCTACATTAAATCCAATTCTACCTTCATTCTTTCGTTTTATCTGATATCTTATAACTTTTGTTGCAACAATTTTTCCTTCTTCTGTTACATAAGTATCATCTACTGGTAATTTAGTTGTTGCCATTGTAGACTTATATCTTTGGTCTGTATTTGGATAGAACTTTGTATCAGCCAATATATGTGAATCTTTCTTAAAAGAATCCTGTTTAAAAAATCTAGCATCTTTCCAGCATTTTATTTCACCTACTAATGGATTTTCTTGTGAATATTGTGCTAAATGTGGTGGAACATTTTCTGTACCAAATCTATTTGGAGATAATTTAGGCCACCACACTACTTTCAATTCACCATTTATATAAACTACCCAATTTGATAGTATATAGCCTATACCAACTTCATTAAATAATTCCGGTGAATATAAAGCATCATAATCATATCCATTTGTTGTTTTACTCACTCTATACAATACATAAACTTTATTTGACTGATAGACCTTACCATCAGCAGTATTATAAACATCGTATATAGGCAATTCTTCACACAAAGTACATAAATCACCATTACGAGCCACTGTATTATTTGTTGCATCTATTGTATAATATACTGATTTTCCTAATTCTCGTAAATTATCTATAAGTAAACCATTACTATCAACATCATATGAATATACGGTATTAATAAAATTAAGTGAATTATTTGAGCTTGTTGGATTATCCAAAGTATCTTGTATTTCTTGATAATATGTTGATAATTCTCTTTCAAATATGAATGATTCATAACTATCAGTCCAAGACTTATCCCACGATGGAGAATCATACCTTAATCCTGAGGACTCATATACAAACTTAAATTCTCTCCATATTTCAGTATTACCATTATGACCGATATATTGTATAAGTCTATATTTTGTATTATCATCTGGGTCAACAATTATAGTTAAAATACTTATACTATCTAGTAACTGATTATCATCATTTAGCCAACCGTATCTAACATCAGTATTAGACATATCATATAAGCCTAGAACGTTAGAGTACATTCTATTAAATAAACAATTATTAACTACAACATTCTTTATATATTCAAAGTAATTTAAACTGTTTGCTTTCAAATTAATTTTATAGTGTAAAGGAACAGTCCCAGATGAAGATGGTGTATATAAATCACTTGACCTATCATGAGTCCAAGTAATTGAATTATCTTCATTATTATATGGTAATACTATAAATGCTGATACATCACAATATGCATTGAATTCTGAATACCATGCTTTATTACTTATATTTGAATTTAATAGTTCATATTCTCCCTGTGATACTAAATCGTCGGCAGCATTATATTCATTTGTCTTATAAAAGATTTTATTGTTTATAATTGTATATTTAAACTTATAGCTCATAACAATATATTTATGAACACATATTTAAATATTTACAGATGTTGTTATAGTAGGAAATTCTTGTTCCTTATAGTATGTCATTCTCTCATGCCAGTGTTTCATTAAATAGTTCTCAATTACACGGCCAGTTCTAGTCTTATAACTCAAATCATCTGCAATATCATATAGGATAATCTGGTCTTTTGTCTTATGTTTACGAAGACCTCTACCAATGGACTGTAGAACTTTAATCTTTGATTTACTATTGGCAAATAGAATTACATCGTGCAATTTAGGCATATTTATACCAGTAGAACAAGTTGCATAAGTAGCCAATAATATTGTTCCATCTTCATTCTCAATACCAGTTCGGATTTCACCTCTTTCTTTACCACTAACAGCACCCGTAATTGTACTTATTTTCTTACCAGGATAATTAGTTGCAAACCATTCCTGCATTAGTTTAACATGTTTCAAATGGTTCACCAATATAAGAATATTGTGTTTATCATCTGTATGGTCTATAATCATTTTTAAGACCTTATTTCTATCCTCATATTCTTCAACCATTTTAACTTCTTCAGGATAGCTTCTGCCTTTATTCTGCAATACGAAATCAGATGGATATTTTGCTATAATGTTGGCAATCTTAATTTTTGTAAGTACACCAACATCAATTAATTCCTTTGATTTAAGTTCAAATATAACATCGCCCATTACAGACTTAATCTGTAATAATTCAGCTTTATCTGAAGGTAATGTACCAGTCGTACCAATCTTAAATCTAGCATTTTCACATAGTTTGGCTATTCTAGTAAGTTCCTTTCCTTTGACCGAATGTACTTCATCGATAAATAATGCATCATATTTTTCAAAGAAATCATTTTCTTTATTCTGTAAAGACTGCCATGTAGAAATCAATACAGGCTTATCAAAATATGCTTCATGACCTCCACCAAGTCTTTCAACTTCATGTTCCATATCTTCATAACCATAGTCAGTAAAATCATCAAACATCTGGTCAACAAGCATAATGTTTGGAACAATTAGAAGGATTTTCTTATAATTTTTCTTTCTAAGACAACGAATAATATTGTAAATCATTAAAGACTTACCACTAGAAGTACAACTTAGAAGAATTCCTTTATGGTTAGTCAATGCAGCACGAACTGCTCTATCTTGATAATCACGAATTTCAAATGGAGCATTCTTCATATTGTCTTTAATCTGTTCAGAATATGAATCTTCATCCAATTGTTCTTGAAGTTCAGTATCATGGAATCCTTCAAGTTGAAATGTGGTTCCTTGAGATACACACCATTTGATTAGGTCTTTAACTAATCCATAAGGTAGAATATGTGTCTTAATATTATATGCTCTATATCTCCCATCCCAAGCGCGAAGTTTATAGCGAGGATTAAACTGATATCCGTGCCATATATTCAGAATATCTCATATAAACATTATGATGAATGTCATCATCACAATCCAACTCAACTACACTTTCATTTATTTTTCTTATTACTAAGTCTATCATATTTAACCTATTATAACGAATTCAATATAGAAAAAGGATAACCAATAATAGTTATCCTTTCGTTTTATTTATATATGTAAACTTTTATTCATAGCCTAAGAAATTAATCTCAATAGCCATTTTGTTCAATTCAGCACCAAAATATTTAAAACAGTATTCAGGTCCTTTCTTTAAATATTCAGGTAAATTATACAATTTAAATTTTAAAATTCTTTCTTTATTTTTTACATGACCTTCAAGATCCAATTCATTTGTTCGGTATATTGAAATATGTACAAAATTTTCTTCACCTATACTTGCATAGACATAAGCATATTTATCATTATCTGTTTTACATATATAATCCCAGTCATCAATGTCATAATTATACGTGTGAATCATAGTTCTATAACATAATCCTTTATTTTAACTGAAATTTCTTTTCAATGTATCACCCTGTATAATACCAAGAATCTTTCTAGTAATAGCCTTTAAAATTCAACTCTATTTCCATTTTATCAAGTTCATTGTCAAAGAATTTCTTACAAAATTCAGGACCTTTCATTACAATCTGTCTTAAATTGAATCTCTTATTTGCTACACAGCAATATCTACTATTTTGACTTCTATGTTGAGGCCAATTCATATTTTTACTATCGGACCTAAATAAGGATATTGATATTATATCCGGATTCTCTTGAAATGCAACCACGAAACAATATTCATACTGTTCTATTAATGGTACATCACACCATTTTTTCCAGTCATTCAAGTCCCAGTTATATTTCTTTATCATAGGTCTATTATGTAATCGTTATAAGTTGTTTCTCTTGACTTACGTTCTAGTTGCTCACCTGTATAATCCCAGGTATCTGCATATCTATCATATTCTCCAGGATAACCATAAGGATTACATAGAATTTTTATTATATTTCCTTTTGAATTTTTATATGTACAGATTTTCTTATCGTGTATATGTCCGCATAGCCATATTGTTCCATTATCAAGTTCTTCTAGATACTTTTCTGCCTTGAAATAGAAAAATGTATTTGTATTGCTATTCCTATATTTCCAATTTATTCCTACTTCATAAGGTGCAAAATGAGTTACAATAATTTTTGGTTTTTTCTTTACAAAATCCATTAACATATTATCGTAATGGTTCCAGATTTGTTCAGGATCTTGATTAAAATAATTCCAGTAATTACCATCAAACCAGTTATTCTTCCATTTTTGTTTTATATCATAATAACCCGGTTCAACTTTCAAATCACAACTTGCCATACATCCAGCAATTCCATTTACAATATTACCTTCCAACAAATGAACATTGTCAAATGAAGAACAGTATTCTTTTATCTTCTCAATCTTTTCTTCAGATGTATTGAATTGAGCATTTGATTTAGATGGTGTAGCACCTTTTATAACCAAATCATGATTACCTAAAGTCCAGAATACTTGCAAGTACTTAGATGCTAGCCATTTTATTTGGCGAGATAATGTTAGATAATCATTTGACATGTCTCCCGCTATAATGATTGCTTCTGTGTCAGGAATTGAATATGATTTCCACTGCCATTCTAAAGTTTCAAAGACAACACTTTCTTTTGGGTCATCTCCATTAATTCTTGATGGTTTTACAGCATAAGAAAACCACATGTCAGAATGTATGTCAGATATCAGTAATGTTTTCATTCAAAATCTTTTTCTATTGTTTTTTTCTTTTTTTCAGAATCAAACATCTTAGGTATAAACTGCAGTTGATTTAAAATATTCATCATTTTGATTACAGCTTGTTCTAACTCATTATAATCGTTAAATTGGATAGAATTAGAATAATTTATCTTATATTCATTTGTATAAACATCAAAGTTAAATTCAAGACCACACCAGAATTCAGCAGTCAAATAAGTATCATTATCATATTTAACTACATCTATCAACGGTTGCCATTCATCAACATTATACTTATTTTCAGGCAAACTTCCTGTACATATTACTTCGCTATAACCAGTATCAAAAACTAAGCCATATTTTTCACATAAGGCTTTAATGTTATTTTTGGTAATTTTCATACATAATACTCCAGACTTGTTCTAGTCGTTGGTGTCTGAATACTATAATCGCTAACATCACCAGGCATATCATTCTTATGTGCATAATACAGATATTTAAATGTTCTACGTACAGCCTTAAATGCCTTATCGGACAGCATACCTTTAGTATGAACATTACATCTCACAATTATATTACCATAGTGGTCTGCAATAGCAATTGGTGTATCAAATTTTTCATAATACATTTGTAAAAAATCCTTTCAGTTTATATAAAATATATAAAAATAAATAGTGGCTGTCAATTACGAACAGCCACCATTCAGGTAAGTAAAATATTTTTTACAATTATTCGTCAGATATCTTCTTTAATCCGAGAACATCGCAGGAACGGTCAGAAATATTATGCACCAACTTCATTTCTTCATTGGTATCAAAGTTTCTCCAAATTTCAATGCAAGCATCGTCTTCAGGACCATCACCTTCACTAACTTTCTTCTGTGATACACATTTCCAATCCATTAAGATATCTTCAATATCATCGTATGTAGCACCTTTCTTAATCTTATTCAATATAGTTTGACCAGCCTTCGTCTTTGATTCTATCAAATAAGATTCATTCTTTGGCTGTTGCATCATATCCCAGAATACTGAATGATTATGAGACTGATTAGTCAAATCGTCAATAAAATCAGAATCAACCAAGTCATAATATTTAAAATCCCAGGTCTTATTATCAAAGCCACAGCAATCAATGTCTATATCTCTATAACAATCAACATCAATAGTTCCATCACCACCACATTCAGAACATGTTTCTTCTCTTCTTACAGTTTCACCATCTTCATCTTCTTCTTCATATTCATCGTAGCCAGAACCACCACAGTAATTACATGACTTACATAGATAAATCTGTGAAACACCATTGGCAATAAATTTGGCGGCTTCAACTGCTTTTTCATTATTGTCAGTTTCTTCAGCAAGAGCTTTAACCCAAGCATCCATAGAACCATAAACATCAATTACATCGTCAATGTATCCATTGAAACAAGCTTGTGCCATACCACCATTACATATTTGATAGTGCAAATGACCAAGCCAATCTACGGCAGATAAATCTTCTTTATTCATAATTAAAAACCTCTATACATTATTTATAATATTGTCAAATTCTACTGATAAGGTCTGTTCTAGGTCATTCAATTCTAGGAATGCCCAGACGTCATTTCTAATTTCAACCAATGATTTTGCATATTCAATAGTTTCAGCATCTTGTGAATGATATTTCTTTATTATTGCATTTATAAATGCTTTATCTCTAAGTTTATCATTTTCAAATATATAACCTTTCTCTATACAAGCTTTATTGAATTTGGATTTACATTTTCTAATGAATTTTGATTCAGTATGTTCTATATCTTTATCTCTATATATTATATTATTAATATTATTATCTTTTAAATTATTTTTAAAATCATCTATTACACACATGTTACAGGAAGACGATTGCTGTGTCAGTGGAATAGATTTTAACTCGTACTCCTTATTCAATTCTTCCTCGTAAGTTTCAGTATAAACTTTTTCTTCAGGAAATGGTAAATGTTCATGAACCATTAGGTTTTCAGGATCTTTACTAAATAAGAATTCTTTTGTTTTCTTACAAGTATCTTTATGTATGATATTTCTATAACAATCAAAGAATTCAGACAATGTATTTTTTAAACTGTCTATTTCATTTAGAGATAGTATATCAAGTTTATGTCGCATCTTATATACTCTCAATGAAGCATAGAAATTATCCATTGAAGCAACACGTCCTTTAGTTGTTTGACTATCATACAATAAGTCAACAGATTTTGGATTTATATTTCTACCTTGAATGAATATGTCTTTTGTAATGTCTTTTAAGAACTTGATTGAATTCTTTGTGTCGGTTGCATACCAGCGGCGAGTTAAATTAAGAATATCTGTTGGTATGGATAGACAATATGTCAAGTCCCAGGTCTTTACATTCTTAAATGAATAATTGTATTCTTTTGCTCCGGTAAACTCTTATATTGAGTTTTTTAGTGAAATCATATCCTGTAATCAGGTTCTCTATATTGAATTTAGCCAATGAATTGTATGCAGGCTGAAAATGTGGATTGTATGATTCACACAAGGATATTATCTGATTTGCAGACTTATATACTGGCACTACATTCATATCATTATCGTAAGCCTTAGTTGTGAGTACTTCTATTCTTCGTTCTAGTAGCTCATTTATTGTATAGTTGTTAAGTTTAGATACAATGTTTAGATATTTCTTTATATAGTATTTTGCTAGTTTCTCATTTATGATTTTGGCAGTCCAATATTGTAGATTATGCTTTATGTCCTTAATGGTTAGTTTTGCTTTTGGGTGGTCAGGTAAGAAATGGGTCAGAATTTCTTGTGTATTATAGAAATTTACTATTAAAGAATTAAAGATAATATTTATGTGCCAATACATTTTTTCTTCCAAGTATTCAGTCTTTTCTAGAGAATAATGTACTTGTGGAAAATAATGTATATCAACGAGTCTAGCTTTTTTAGCAAAAGCTTTAATTTGTTCAGTCCTATCTATTTTATAATGAGAAAATAAAGCGATTAGGAAATTTGCCCTATTCATTGAGCCAGTTAGATTTACAGGTAATTTGCCATCATCATATTCATTATAAGACATGCTAATAGACATGTCCGGAACCCTTTTATTGGGTATCTTAGTGAACTTATACTCAAATATGTTTGTATTTTGAACTTTCATTTACAAAAAATTACCTTACCAATGTATATATGACTTTTTTAATATAGAAAAATATCTATTTATAACTTATATTTTTATATTTAATTTCTGTTTGAACTTAGTTTCATAATGACCTATACTCTATATGAAAAATGGCCAGGACTCGCAAGCCTTGACCACAGAATGGTTTATATTTAGCAGAATGTATAGTTTTATGTCTGAACAGAAATTTGGCTCAGAATGTCAGTTCTTGCAAGTATCGGTGATTAAGTTTAATGCGGCTTCTATGGTATCATCCATATCAAAATATTTGTATTGACCCAATCTACCAACGAACTCCACCTTGTCATTCTTCAAGGATTTGTATTTGTTATACAATTCCGCGTTTCTGGCATTGTTTATTGGGTAATAGGGTATATCACCTACCTTCCAATCTTCGGGGTATTCCAAAGTTTCTGTACCTCTAAACAGGTATTTCTCATAATCAAATTTATCTAATCTATCCTGATTAAAATACCAATGTTGGATTCTTCTTGTATATGGTCTTTTACTATCTGTAAAGTTCATAACAGCTACACCTTGTAATTGTGAAGGAGCGGTCATTAAATGGCTTTCAAATCGCAATCCACGATATTCAAGTGTGCCAAAACGATATTCATAATATTCATCAATACAACCCGAGTAATAAACTTTGTCTGCTAGACTTTCATAGTATTCTTTATCTTTCATAAAGTCCGCATTTAGAAGAATGTCAGCACCTTCAAACATTTTTTCAATCATCTTGGTATAACCTTCTTCAGGAATACCTTGATACTTGTCATTGAAATAATTGTTATTGTAAGTAAATCTTAAAGGTAGTCTTTTTATAATGTCGGGTGAAAGTTCTTTACACGATTTACCCCATTGTTTTTCTGTATATCCTTTGATTAGTTTTTCATATATAGTAGTTCCTACCATTTTTATTGCTTGTTCTTCAAGGTTCTTTGGTTCTTTAATGTTTGCTTTTTCAATTTCTCGGTTTATAATTTTCTTTGCTTTGGCAGGTGTAGAAACATTGAATATTTTAGAAAAAGTATTCATATTGAATGGCAAATTATAGATTTCGCCATTGTAATTTGCTATTGGAGAGTTAATGTAATTGTTGAATGTAGTAAATTGGTTTACGAACTTCCAAACTTCTTCATTTGAGGTATGGAAAATGTGGGCACCGTACTGATGAACGGTATCGCCACCATAAGAATCTTCGTCATAGCAATTACCTGCTATGTGTTTTCTCTTTTCTACTACTAGAACAGATTTACCTTGTTTTATAAAATTGTATGCGAGAACTGCATTGAATAAGCCAGCTCCAACTAATAATATGTCATAATGTTGTTTCATAATTTTATTCCTTTAACTTCAATATATTAAAATGATTTGAGAATGTGAACTATCATCACCCTAAATGGTGATAGCTTCTTTTTCGTTGACATTTTTAGTTTTTGCTAAAAATGAATCGGAGGCCTGTTCCAGACACTCAGCTCTTTGTGTTGAGCCAAACATTTTTACATTCTTTGCAGCATGAATGTCCCTATCCATAGAATAACCACATTCACAATTATATGTCCTTTCATTTAAACTTATTTTATTACTTGATTTTGTCTCCTTAATCTAGTTTCTATTAAGGAATGTCGTATTTGATTTTTTTTCTTCTTCTGTTAATTGTTTTCTAGCCATATATTGTATATATTTGACTAATATAGCATTTTTAAATTTTTATGTCAACATTTTTATATATTTTTATTGTGCTGACTAACCACTTGTCTGAAGTAATAGTAGCTTGTGTAAGCACTCCATAGTCAAATATGAGTATGTATAAAGCAAAAACCACCTTGTTTAAAGGTGGTTTACAAATATGTTTTGTTATTAGTTGCAACGAGTGGTGTGAACCCAGTGAGTAAAACCATCAATTTGAGCATAAGCAAAATCATCAAAACCAAAGTTAATGTTACCAACAATGGAATTAACACGATTCACAACAACATCATCATGAACATATTTACTAGCAAGCACAGAGGAAATTTTGTCAATGGAAACACAAGTCCAAGTTTCAACATTGTTAAAAGCAGTAGGACATTTAGCCATCAGTTGATTATAGGTATCAGTTTGTTTGCAATCACCAAGTTCACCAATCTGCATAGTGTAAAGAACATCCGGATTAGCATTGTCAGGAACATAGGTGAAATCATCACCAGAAACACCATTTTCAGCACAACCAATAAGGATAATTGTGAGAATGAGAAGGAGAAGTTTTTTCATTGTGTTTGCCTCGTTGTTGTTGTTTTGTTTTTTCTATAATTAAATATAGTAATTTATATGCAAACTGTCAATAAGATAATGTTTAATAAATGTAAAATTTTTTTAACAATCGGTTAAAAAATCATCATTTATGCTATTTTTTCTAATTTTAATAGATTCTAGTTTAATTTTCTTTATACATTCAAGCAATAAGTTAATTATTTCTTCAACTGACATATTATGTACATAATAGCTTTCTTCAAGTGATACATTGCCATCATCATAGATTTTAAAGAATAATCCATTGTAATAGATTCCAAAATTATAATCTACACAATAATCATCAATAATATACTTATATAATACAGCCGGATATGTTGTCTTAGTTTCTTTAACATAAACCATTCCTGTCTTATTAGCCAAATAATTAAACAATTCATCTATTTGATTTTTATATCGGTCAAGCCGTAATTTTTCATCAATCATAAGAAATCCTGTTCTATATCATATTTTCTACTATCAATAAGTATTTGCTTGTTAATTTTGATATTTTCAAGAATTTTAGAAATAACATCTTCAACTGTATGTTCAGATACATCTTTAGTTATTTGTATAGGATTTTTAATTGCTAATATATACTTATCATCCCTATATACTAACAATATATTATAATTGTCTTGACTAGGCCCAAAATATATGTGTTCAAAATAACAATTTTCATGTGCGTGATAGACAAATTTTGTCTCCAAAGCGATATATTTTAACACTTCTGTCACATCAGTTTCAGTTTTGAATTCTGACAAATGAGAATTAACATTAATCATTTTTCTTAACTAATAATGGAACTATAAAACCGGAAATACATCCAGCAATAAAGAATAAAACTAGACTAAGTTTGATATTAAATATATTTTCAATAGCAATTAAAATAAAGGTACTTGTAAAAGTACAAGTAATAAGAACTAGTATATATTTAATAATATACATTGTCATTTTTCCTTAGATTTGGTCTTCTTTACATGTTTGACCTTTAGCTGTTTGTCATTAATGTCTAAAACGAGCATAGGTGCACTATAAGTATCATTATTATTAGCCATATTTTATCCTTTTACTTGAACATTTTAAGAATAGCCATTATAGCAGATTCTTCAGATTTGGTTAAATTCTTATCCTTGTAGGTAATTCGTGGGTTGCTAATTTCACAAGCAAGTTCCTGGATATGATGATAAGTCTTCACATAAAAATCTTTATCAAACTTAATATTGCAAATTGCTCGCTCATTAACATACAATGAAATTGTTACATTGTCTCTACCAATGAATAAATTGAATGTTCCAGCATCAAAGAATTCATTGAGAACATGAAGTGTATCGTTGAATTTGTCTAGTGTCATTGTTTACCTAATTTTAATCAAATTTAACATTTTTTAAAAGTTTTGTCAATAACTTTTTTATTATACTTGTAAAATATTTTTTACACAAAAATTGGTTAAATATTTTTATATTGTTTCAATTAAAATCAAGGAGCCTAAATGTTTAACTGGTTTAAGAAAGTAAAAGAAACAATAAATCCACCAAGTCTATATGACAAAGTCAAGAAATATCTTGAAGAAAATGCACCGGACATTCTAGAAAATTATACAATGACATATCATCCATCGGAGATATTAAATTCGTATATTCATTTTGAAAATAAATTCTATAAGGAAAATAAGAAATGGACTGAAGATGATACATTTGGTTTTAGACTTCGTGATATTGGTGGAGATATTATAAGTGAATATAGCACACTTAAAGGCTGCGGGACATTTTCCAAGACATTTATTTCAGATTCATTTTTTGAATGTGATATGAAAAAGATTGATTCATTTTTTGAAAAATTGAGAAATATAGATAAAGAATTTAGAGAATGTTTTGCTGAAGCACGAAAGTATTTTGATGCATTAAATGACAATGGTTTAAAAGGTTTCCATTTCTCTATTAACTGTTATGAAGGAAAAGTTGATAATATAACTGTTGTACCTGGAAACTTCAAGAAATTCTTGGAATTTGTAAAACCACAGTTAAAAACTGAAAAAGAATTTAAAGAATATGAAGAATACTGCTACAAACGATTTAAAGATGAAGGCGCCAGTAATTATGATGCATATACACCTTCCGTTTCTATGGATGTTCCAGATACTTGGAGGGAAACTTTGAGCGAACAAGAAAAGATTGATAATGACCCAGAATATATTTCTGCAAATACACAATGTAAAGATGTCCTAGATAGAATTGCTAAGACTGTTGTAGAGGAATAATGAAAGAATATATTTATGATTTGTTAGAAATCGCCATAGTAGTTTTATTTGCTATGATTGGTCTTGTTTTAATCGTTAATTATGGATAATATATGTTCGGTATAGTAAAAAATAAATATCTTGTTGGCACTCTATGTGGTGGTTTACAAGAATTTGAAGGTAGATGGGAATGGGATGGCCCATTTGAAATAATTGAAGCAACATCAAAATCAAAAGCAGAAAAGATTTATAATAAAAAGAATAACTGTAATTATTTTTATGGTTCAGTAATGGCTGTAATTATTTGTGGTGTTCCTTTTGATATTAATAAGTATGCATCAAGACAAGAAATTAACGAAATTCTTATGGAGTTAAAATGAAACCATTTAATTACTATCTTCATAGGGTTACTTATAATTGTAATACTAAATCTGCACATTTTCTAACAATAGAAAATGAAGATACAACTGATAAAATTACAAAAATATTGGGTAATGAACTTAAATCTATTGACGAAATTATAATGATAAGGAAATATGGAGTATAATTATGACACTAGATGAAGCAATACAACACTGTGAAGAAAAATCTCAATGTGGCTCTTCTTGTGGAATGGAACACAAACAACTTGCAGAATGGTTAAAGGAATTAAAAATTCTTCGTGAAGAATACGAAATTAAAAGTCGTATTTTGTATAATGTTCCATCAGATATAATTGCTGATATAGAAGAAGAACTTGGTTTAAATAAAGAATAATTATGATAAACAAATATGTTGTTAGTCCAATTAAATTTATATTAAGATTATCTTTTTTTAATTTTATTACTTGGATTTCTTTAGTAATTGCACTTTTAATTGTTGACAAATCCGAAACTTGTACATATATTAGTTATATACTCATAAACATTTTTATTTTTACTTGGATATACATTTTAAGCCATTCTGATAACTGATATGAAAACCAACAAGAAAGACAGAATAATAGAACAAATTTTTATATAAGTGGATAAGTAGTAATATGACCGCAGAAGAAGCAAGAAACAGTAGATATTCGCCGGAAGACGAAAAGCCAGGACACAAAAATACGTTCAACCTGCTAGTAAGCGATTATATCAATGATATAGAATGCAAGATAAGAAAGGTCATGCATTATACTGACACAGCGATTTACTCAATAAAAGATTTGTGTAACCGCACAGACATAGTGGATGAAATTGTACGTCAACTTAAAGAATCTGGATTTGAAGTGACAGCAGAAGTAGAATGTAATGTTGAGTTAGATATATTCTGGCATGACTTGTATATTACGTGGAGAAAATAAAAAATGAAACTTTCTATTATTGCAACACGAGGTTTATATTTCATAAACAAGACAGATAACAATGGTAAAAAATTCCATTGTGTTTGGGAATATAAGTGGAAAACTCCACACGAATACCAGCAGAACTATGATGTCCGACTTGGTTATCATTCATTAGAATTGGCCGAAGAAGCTTATAAACATATAAAAGAATGGTATGAAAAGCCAAAATTTATAAAATTAAAAGAAGAAACCATAAATGAATGTACAACATTTACATTAGAATTAGAGAAGTCAATAGTTAGTGCTTCTAAGGGAGCAGGTACAACGGTATAACATTAATTACTTAACTATTCTTTAAATCTATTAAATAAATCCGGAATAGACTATGATAATGTATAGAGGAATAATATGATACCACAACACATATCAAATATCATTGAAGAACTTCAAAAAGCAACCAATTATGAACTTAATGATGAAATAGAAAAAACTGTTTCAAACTGGTATGACAAGTTTATTAAAAATAAGTTCGTTTGTCCTGTTTGTAATGGTAATGGTTACACAATAGAAAAAATAATGAAAGAAGATCCATTTTCTGGATGGCCTTATGAGGATGGCACACAAAAAGTAAGTTGTAAAGTATGCAACGGAAATGGTTGGACTAAAAAGAAACTTAAACCAATAACAAAAATTGTTGGATATGATGAAATATAAAGAACTAAAATAGGATAACTATGAGTGATTATAGAGAAACATTTTTCATAATAACCAGTCATGAAGTCAATGGTCTATCACGAACAGCATATCAAGTTGCTGATAAGTTTCAAATAGATTGTAAGATAGACAGGGAAGTTATACAGACTGGATGGTTCAGTAAACGATACGAATACCAAATTACGTATTCTGGTGATAAGGATAAAGTAACAAAAGCAATTCTTGTTATGCGCGATAGTACAGAAGCATATAATGCTAAAATCAATGCATTGCAAGGAGTAACCGAGTGTGATAGTGGGTGGTAAATATGACAGTTTTTGCTTTATATTACAAAATGTTTAGAGACAAAAAAGACCTAATGAAGTTCTTTGATACAAGAGAACAAGCAGAATCATATATTAGGTCTGACAAATATTGGGGTAGTCCTTTTGACGAAAACAATACAGAATATAGGGAAAATCAAATAAAAGAAAAATACGAAATTGTGGAAATGCCATTATCCGAAGTTCTTAATATATTGCTAGATGCAAGTAAAGAATTAGATGCAAGATTTGATAGTTTGGAGTAAATATGACACACGATATAAACTTTTGGAAAAAACTTTGTCAAGATATGGTTGATGTATTGGGTAATGACCCATATATGGCTGCT
>OCTW011608959.1_pt1 | contig 17116 bp, 9 predicted proteins | sample 1539671 | NCBI WGS metagenome assembly OCTW01 (sample SAMN02144230, study PRJEB22623) | gut metagenome | biome: sheep rumen | host: Ovis aries | place: New Zealand
CTTTATGTGTTTATAAGTCTTATTTTTGTATGTTTATTATCTACTTCTATAGTATGTGCTGCAGACAATACAACAGAAACAACAGATGATAATGCCGATGTTTCTGAAAGTATGGATGTTGAGGATACAACTACGCAAAACACTAACATTGAAACTGGTACTCTTTATGATTTCAGGAATGATTTGGTTGAAAATGATTGTAATATAAGCTTAAAACGTAATTATGAGCTAACTGTTGGACCTGATTCAGGATATGTGTCTGATGGAATTGTACTTAATAATTCTGATATATTCATTGAAGGAAATAACTATACCATTAATCTGAATAGTTTAAGTCGTTTATTTAGTGCATACAACTCTACAGTAGTTATTAATAATTTAAATATTAGAAACACTAAAGGATGTGCAATTAGGGCTAGTGGTTCAGATATAACTACTAATCATGTTAATTTCATAAACAATGATGTAGAGAATTCCAGTGCTGTTGTATCATTTGGAAGTTCATATAAAAGTAATTTTGATACTTTCACAAACCTTAAAGATGATTGGGGTTCTGCGGTGTCCGCATTATCTGGAAGTAGTCTCGTCTTAAATAATGCAACATTTAACTTAAACCACAAGCAAGTATGGGGTAGTGTGTACATATCTGATTCTGAAGCTATCGTAGCTAACACTACATTTGCTAATATGAAATCCAAGTATTCAACGGCCATTTACGACTCAAACAGTACACTTCTTGTTTCAAACTGTACTTTTATTAATTTGAATGCTGAAGAAACTGCTGGAGCAATAGCAGTGAAGGATACTGATGAAGTTGTAGTAATTGATAACTGTAAATTCATCAATGTTACATCAATTAAGAACGCTGGAGCTTTATACGCTGACATAAATGGTATGAGTGGAGTTAAAGATGGTAAAGTATTAGTAAACAGCACTACATTTGATGGATGTGGTTCACTATTTGGTGGAGCAATTTTACATTTAGGTGGAGGTTTAATGATTTTAAATTCTACTTTAACTGACAATTTTGCTATCATTAATGGTGGAGCAGTTTATGCATCATCTGCTATACTTACTGTAATAAATTCTACCTTTGAAGACAATTCTGTTGAAGAAGAATTTGAAGATTACAATAAGGGAGGAGCAATCTACTTCGATAATGGAGAGTTAACTATTGATAGCTCCACATTCAAAGGTAATACTGCTTTGGAAGGAACAGATCTTTATCTTTACGATTCAGAATATGATATTTCAAACTCATACTTTGCAGGTAACATATCATCAATGTTTGATGAAGAAGACTCTGTACTTAAAAACAACACATTCCTTGGAAAAAATTCTTTCAATGAAACAGATTATGTTTATGTATACCAATCATCAGGAAGTCAAATTAACTACAGTCCAATATATCTTGATGAATCATTAGCTAATGCAACTTCCTTTGATTTAAGAGATTATGGCCTTGTAACTCCAGTAAAAGATCAGGGAGATATGGGTGCTTGCTGGGCATTTGGTGTAACAGGTGCACTTGAATCAGCATACCTAAAAGCATCAAATAAAACAGCTTTGCTTGATATTTCGGAATCAAACATTCAAGATTCAGGATTAACCTATTATATGTTCGGAATGGAAGATACTTATGAAGGATCTTACAGAACAGTTGGTACATCATATATGCTAAGTTGGTTAGGTGTAACAACATCTGCTGACAACACATATGATGAACTTGGAAAAATCAGTCCAATATATGATAACGGAACCAAATATCATATTCATAGGATAGTACTCTTGGAGCCACGTCAAAATCTTACAGATAATCAGAAATTTAAGGATGCTCTTGTAAAATATGGTGCTCTCGGAGTAAGTGTTCATGGAGCTTCAAAAGAAGATTCAACTTTCAATGAGGATACAAATGCCGCATATTACTATAATGAAACATTTGGTTTAGGAACTGATCACTCAGTAACACTTGTCGGATGGAACGATTCATTCTCAAGATCTAACTTTGTAACAACACCGCCTGGTGATGGTGCATGGATAATTAAAAACAGCTGGGGATCTGAATGGGCAGATGAAGGATACTATTATGTGTCATATTATGATACTGCTTTTGGAACATCAAAATTACCTGTAGCTTTCATTATTGATAATAATCATGATTATGAGAAAAACTATCAGTATGATATCATATCAAATGTAGAATTCAATGAATATACTCAAGATACAAGCTACGCTAATAAGTTTAAAAGTATTGGAAGAGACCTCATAGCAGCTGTCGGAACCTACTTTAATGATACTGGAGTAAACTACAAAATAGAAATATTTGTTAATGACATATTAGTACATACTCAGACTGGAGTATCCAAATATCCTGGTTATGATACTATATCATTAAACAAATATGTGGCAGTCAATGAAAACGATACATTCGTCGCACAAATCTCTGCTGGTAGAAACATTCCAATATCAAATAATACAAGACAATACTACCAAGAAGGAGTATCATTTATCGGACCGGAAGGTACTGTTAATGAGGATATTTCTAAAAGTGGAGCAGTTGTCTGTGTGAAAGTATACACAATACCTGATAATTCATCCATGGTAATAGAATATTCACAGAATATTGTTCAAGTCCAATACTTTGACGAAGAGGCTAATCCACTATCAAATGCAAATGTAATTATCAGAGTTAACGGTTATGAATATCTTGCAACAACAGATGAAGATGGAGTAGCAACATTTATGTTGAATTTACCTGGAGGAAAAAACACTGTTACAGTGATAAACCCGGTTAATGGTGAAGAAGAAAACATTACAATAACCATACCTTCAGATAATGAAAAACCTGTTAAAACATACAACTACAATGTTAAAAAGGTTTCCAATGTTAAAGAAGTTAAAAATTCTAAAACTTTACACAAATCATACAAGGTATCAGTTAATGATAAAGTTGTATATGAAGGAAGATACTTCACTATCCAAACATTAAATGACATATTTGGCCAAAACTTTACAAAAGGACATTTAGTTGTTTATCTTGATGGTAAAGTAGTTTTCAATGCTACAGTCGGTGATGATATATCTACAATTATTTTCGAAATAATTGAGAGCTTACTTGGTAATCATGAGCTTAAAGTAGAGTTTACAGTTGGAAACAACACACAAAGCTATGAACAAAACATAACTATATACTAAAATCCCCCTTTTTTCTATTTTTTTATATTTAAACATTCAATGAATTATTTTTTACACTTTAATATCTTAACTATTCTTTTTTCAGATCATTTGCTAATTTTAATCAATTTTTTGTATGGGTGCTGAAATAATGATTGTGTTTTTTTGATGATAATCTTTTTTTATATAATGTAAATTATACTTTAATGTATATATTTATACACTATACATTTAAATAATACATTGATGTAATATATTATTAGTTAAAAAAGTGGTGATTAAATGAATAGAAGGGAATGTTTTTGGCACATTGAAAAGCCTAATTAACGAACCTAAAACAATGGAAATGGAAATAAACAATCCTTTTAAGTCAATTTTTATTCGTTAAGTTTAATCTTTAACGAACTTTATTTAGCAATATTAGTGCTGGAGTTTCAATGGATATTGATCTTTTAGTATGGATTGAAATTAAAGATTTTGTCTATAAATTACGTGAAAATAATAATATAATGTGTAAAATGTTTATGCCTGTATTAAAAATGGGTTAGATTTATAATAATGTCTGTTAAATGATATTATCTTTAGATATAATCTGGAATAGATATGGATAATATATTTGGTCATAATTTAAGAAGTTGTTGATTAATATTTGTCTTGGAATATGCTTCTCTTATTATAAAATATTCTATTTTTTTTTAGTGAATAATATAATCACTATAATTTAACCCAATGTTAATACTAAGTCTTAATAATTTTCATTGTAAGTAATTTTAAGTAATCTAACTCAATAGGGACAATTTCAATAGTAGATTCATAACAGAACATTTAACTATTGAAATTATTGAAAGTTTCAGGATAACATTGCATAAAAGTAGAATTTACCGATAAAGACAACAATACTCTCTTTGAAGAAAGCATGTTTATAGAATAATACTCTTTTTTTACTTTTTTATGAATTTTATATCCAAATTTAAGTTAATTCTCTTTTCTTCCTGTGATGATATTCCTGTGGAGGTGATAATCATAATTTTTCTCTGATTTTTTTACAGAAGGATTTTTTTTATTAAATTTGCTTTTTTTGTATACTTACATGTATATTGACTTTAACAAGTTTATAATAAAACATAGTTTTTGGAAGGTTAATATTAAAAAAAGGTTTTACATTATTTTTTTTCTAGGTCTATTTTTAAATAAATTTAAATATTTTATTAAATATACACATATCATATGATATTTTAGATGATTACTATGAAACATAAAAAATATATATTGTATTTTTGTATCGTCGTAATTTTTTTAATTTCTATCACTACAATATCTGCTAATGATTTAAACACGAGTGAAGATTATGATAGTCTGCAAGATATTGAGGACTCGTCATACACTGATCTTCACACGAAAATTGCGGCTGAAAAAACAAGTTTTACATTTGAAAATGATTATAAGTTCAATGAGGAAGTTGACAAGAATTATTCTGGTGGAATTAATATAACCAAGAATAATTTCGTGATTAACGGTAACAATCATGTGATTGACTGTAACAATCAGGCCAGAGCATTTGATATAAGTGGAAAAAAAGTTGAAATAAACAATTTAGTTATTAAAAATGCTTTTTACGGCAATGGTTCAGCAATTAGAGTAACCTCAGGATTAACATTAAACAATGTTACATTCATTAATTGTACCGGCGACAACAGAACATATTATGGAGGGGCTGTTTATTCCTATAACACCTCGTTAAATGTTAATAACTGTAATTTCATTGACAACAGTGGGGATAATGGTGCTTCAATCACATCCATCAGTTCCACTGTCAAAGTTGCAAATTCCACATTTATTAGCAGCAGCGATAACATCATTAAGGGTCAAATCTTTTTGGAAAACTCAAGATTAACTGTTGATAATTCCAATTTCCTGAACACTACTTCAAAATATGCGGCAGCAATATTTTTAAGAAATGATGGAAAATTGAAAATCAGCAATACCAAATTCAAAAACCTTTATGCATATAAAACTGCGGGTGCTATTGGAGCAAAAGTTATTGAAGATTTAACAATCAATAACTGTGAATTTGACAATGTTACCAGTCAAAACAATGCTGGTGCTATTTTCACGGATTCATTTGGAGACGGTTCTGTTTTCAGAAGTGATGTGAACATTAATAACACATCATTCAATAATTGTTTTTCCGATTTTGGAGGAGCTATCCTACAGTTGGACGGTAATCTGAATATTAACAATACAAATTTCACATCCAACCATGCAAGTTATGAGGGTGGTGCAATTTATACAAGTTATACAAATGTAAATATCTTTAATTCCAAATTCAATTCCAACAGTCTGATGGATGATGTATCATATGGTGGTGCATGTTACTTTGATCAGGGCGAAATATTCCTTGAATCAAATAAGTTTGTAAACAATAGCGCTTCTGAGGGATTATCAATTTATGGATATGATACTACTTTAAGCTTAACTAAAAATTACTTTAACAATCCATCTGCTGGAATAAGCATATGCACTGTATATGGAGAAGTTGAAGAGGACTCTGATAATGATTACACATCTGATGTCAAATCATTCAACAATACCAATAACTTCTATAATTTTGAAAATAGGGTAAAGGCAATTTCAATAATCAACAACACATTATCATTTGATAAGATGCCTGAGGCATTTGATTTAAGAAAATATGGATGGGTTACTCCGGTTAAAGATCAGGGATTCATGGGATCCTGCTGGGCATTTGGAAACATGGCAGCACTGGAATCATCACTGCTTAGATATACAAATACTACCTATTCCTTATCTGTTAACAATATGCAAAATTCAATGCTTATGTATTCAAAATATGGTGTGGACACCATTAAGGAAGGAGGAAATCCATATACCTCTGTTGGGTATTTAATCGATTGGCTTGGAGTTTTCCCTGATGAGTTTGATGGTTATGACGAACTGGGTAAAATATCTTCATTGTACATAACTCCTGATGATATTCATATTCAAAACGTGGTCATTCTTCCTCCAATAAAAAATGCTGCGGACAGGGATTTAATAAAAAGTGCCTTAATCAAGTATGGTGCTGTAGCAGTCAGTCATTGTGCAAATTTAGATACAAGCAAATATTTCAACAAATCAAGTTCTGCACAATATTGTTATGATACAAAGGATTCAACCCATAGGGTTTGTATCGTTGGATGGGATGACAATTATTCCAGGTATAATTTCCTTAAAACTCCTGAAGGCGATGGTGCATGGATAATTAAAAACAGTTGGGGAACTCAATGGGGAGATGAAGGATACTTCTACCTGTCCTATTATGACCCTTCACTTGCTGACAAGGAAAGTGTCTGTTACATTATTGACAACGACCAGTATACCCGTATTTACCAGCATGATGTTGGTGGAGATTCCAAATGGTTACCTGAAAGCAAATATTATGCCAGTGTTTTCACGGCAGATGATGACGAAATTATTGGTGCTGTCGGAACAATATTCAATGAAAGCGGCAGAGAATATGAATTCACCGTATCAGTAAACGATGTTGAAGTACATACCCAAAAGGGAACAAGCAAATTCGGTGGATATGAAACAATCAAATTGGATAAATATGTGCCGGTTAAAAAAGGCGACGTGTTTAAGGTCACATTTAAAAACACGGCCTGTGTAGCTCATGATCTTAGAATACATCCACAATATGGTCAGTCATTTGTAAGTGATGATACTAAGGATTGGGAAGACCTTGCAAAGGTATACTTTGTAGCTATCCTTAAGGCATATGCACTTCCTAAAGTTAACACCGACATCACATCAGATGATGTTCATGGCGTAACCGGTGAAAAAACCAGTGCCACAATTAAAGTAACTGATGAAGATGGTAATCAGATAACTGACGCAAACGCTACCCTAACAGTCAATGGAAAGAATTATACTGGCAAAATTGTAAATGGTACTGTAACATTTAATAACATAAAATTAAATGCCGGAAATTATACGGGTATCATGACATATTCCGGTAACGGCATCTATAATCCGTCAAGTACAACAGTGAACGTGGAGATTAATAAAAATCCGAATAAGCCTGCAGACAGTGACAATAAGAAATCATCAAATAACAGAAACCCTGGAGCAAACATCATAGATAATAATGGAAAACATCCTTTAAATGGTGCTGCAACAATAATTATTGATGGCAACAAAGATACTGCCCAAATAAGTAATGCTACAGCTACAAGTGATGCAGTTTTACCAGAAAATATGGGTAACAATACTACCGAAGTTGAAAACCAGAGTGAAATATCAGACAATAAAACGAACGATACGAATCAGTTACTTGATTCACAGACGGGAAACCTAATGTTAATTGCATTATTAGCATTGATATGTTTAATACCAATCATTTTATATAGACGTAAAAAAGAATAATTTTACGCCTATTACCCTTTTTTTAATTTCTTTTTATATATTTATCATCATAAATCTATTAAATCTGTATTACTTGTTTATTTTCATTTAATTTATCATCCAATTTATAGTATTTTATTGTTTTTAGTTTTTAGGTCAATTTTTATTCGTTAAGTTTAATCTTTAACGAACCTGAACGAGTTTTTAAATCAATTTGATGTAGTGGGCAAAACAATACAAATCATAAACAGAAATAATTTTTTTTAAAGAGGGTTCTGCACAAAAACACAAAAAAGAAGAATATATATATTTGTAGATACAAAACATTAAGTATACAGTTAAAAGTAGGTTTAGCCAAATAATAGGTTATTAATCCAAGACAAAATTAGGTTGGTTATATAAAATAACTGCCATCTTTTTGAAATGGTTATCAAACCTCCTTTTCAACTATTGCTTTTTATAGGATATAATCTTATTTAAAACCAACAGCCTTTAAGTGATTTAACTCCCCACTATTTCTGTATACTTTTTTGTTTAGTATCATACAAGCAGTTAATTTTTACTTGTACAATATTATATATGTTTTCATAGTATTTAACTGTTTTTATTCTCATTTTGCAATAATTCAAAAACATTTAATAATTTTCAAGACAAATAACTAATTTTAATGTGTTTTTATTAACATTTAGCCAATAAAAGAAAAGAATATGTTGATTTAAGACAGAATAAATTAATTCACTAACTCATGAAATTCGATAAAATAAAATTAAATAAAATACACCCTTCAAATCTAAATATATTCGTTATCTTGAATCTTTAACGAACCCTTTGTAATTTTCTTTATTTTACCTGTTTAAAATAGTTTCCTGCCATTTTTTCAAGTATTACTTGGACATCATATTAATATTACTAAAAGAGGGTAGGTTTCCTACTTTTACCATTTAATTTTAAAACTTTTATATTCTTCATTGTTTTCAATAGATTTTTTAATCATTTTTACTTGTTTTTCTATTATTTCATAATATGTTAATTCCCTTTCTCGATAGTTTATTTTTTTATGTGTCTTATCCATTATGGTTTTTGTTAGAATATATTTTGATTCTTTTTTTAAAAGGTTTGTTCTTTGATCTATATCGTCTTCTGTAATTTGTTTTCTGTTGACTAATGAGAATACTGTTTTATCTACTATCTGTTGTCTGAATTCTTCTATTTTTTCAAAATTATTAAATAAAACATATAATCAAATATAAATAATATAACAATTATATTCATATATAATTAATTAACATTAGTATAATCAGGTGTTTGGAAAATGGCTATGAAAACTATACGAGTTTCTGAAGAAATTCATACAAAACTTTCTCATTTAGGATTAAAATCTGAAACTTATAATGATATAATTGGAAGATTAATCTCTGCATATGAAGAAGAATATTTAGATGATTTTAGTGATGAAGAAGCTGCTTATTATAATGAAAGAATTAAACAATTTGAAAATGGAAACTATGAAGGAACTAGAAAAGTTGATTTAAATGCAATCAAAGAGAAAAGACATAGATGAACCCATTTATGAAATCTTTGAAGATAAAAAAGCAATAAAATTTCTAGATAAACATTTAAATGATATCAATTTACAAAATCGTATAGAAGATAAATATTACTGGTTATCTATAAATCCATATAAAGAAGCTCAAAACTCTTTTAAAAGTAAAAAATGCCCTAAATGTAAAAAAACCAGAATGGGAAATTATAGAATCATCTATTTCATTCATGAATCTAAAAAAGAAATAGAAATAATTGACATAGGACTACGAAAAAATATTTATAAAAAATGGGATTAATTTCCTTATTATTCTAGTCCCTATTAATCCATTATTTTTACTTTTTATGAACATTACAATAAGATTTATCTAAGGAATATGATGGGATAACTTATCAAATTCTCCTATGTGGACTAAACGTAATTATTCCGTTGTTTGCAGAAAGCATTGCGGGTCATGATGCAACAACTGCTAGATTAATAGTACTACCACCTACTTTTAGTCTAAACAACTTCGTTATCTTAAATCTTTAACTAACTTAGACAAGTCAGGTTTTCCTTCCTTAAATTCTGAAAACCTTTTCTTACCAAAAAACATGTCTCTAATAATCTGTAAAACCCATTTTCTATTAATTATTCTAAGAGATAACTCAACAGGACATTCTGTTATCTCAGATTCAAAAAAAGTCATAAGTATTTATCCATCTAATCTTTTATTAAATATTTATTGTTTCCTCTTTTAATAAGTATTAGTAATACCAATGACACTAAATCATATAAACTTTTTATAAGATAATGAGGGTATTAATGTAAATTATCCACTAAAACAATAACTAATAGTAAAACAGTCATACCTGATTGTATTTTAATTATTTATTTTTTCTTCCATTCTGTGTACAGTTTCTATTCTTCATAGTATTGCTAGGTTTAGTACTATGCTTTGGTAAAACTGATGTAATGAAATAAAAATAAATCCTTAGGGATGTAGTAAAATATATTGCTGCTCATGCAAAGCGGGTAAAAAAAAATAAGAAGGGAATGTTTATAGGATGTTTATGTCTTTTTGGTAAGTGTTGTCACCTTCAACAACTTTTAGCACGTGTTGTCCTTTGTATTCATCAAGAATCTGGAATAATACTTCAGATGAATCATCAGAAACTGTGCCGTTGAAAACAAGTATGCCGTCAATGTAAATTAACAAGGTTTTATTATTAAATTCCTCATTAAACACGTTGTTAAGCCATGATAAAGTAACATTAAAACCTACTTTTAAAGTTAAACTATCTGAAAGACTACTTTTTGCAGTACTTTTAACAAAGCTTTTTGCAGGGATTGTTGCTTTAATAACCTTTGATTTAACAATATTATTGGATGATGATTTTGTGTTATTGTCCTGTTCTGCAGTGTTAGCATTGTTGACATAGAATGTTGTTTCGTTACTTGCAATTACATCATAGGTTGCTGTAACCAATACTTTTCCAGCTTCTTTTGGAGTGTAATTGTAACTGTATTTTCCATTTTCATCAGTTGTCACGTTTTTGAATGAAAATTTGTAGTTAGATGATGTTCCTTCTTCGATAAGTACATCTATGCTACGATTTGTCAATGGATTATTATTGTTATCTGTTAAAATACCTGAAATTAAAACACTTTCACCAAGCTTTATTTGTCTAGGAATAACATCTACTGTTATTGTTCCATTATATTCATTATCGGATGTGTTATCTTCCTCGTTTATAACGCTACTATCATTTAATGGAATATTTAATGATAATCTCGTTTCATTGAAACCAGGATTATACGTATAGTCGTTTCCGGAATATTCAACGTACATCATAGGATACTCAATATTATCCTTATTGAAAGTCATGTAAAATGTTGCTACTCCATCCACCACATCATATACTCTTTCATCAGGGACAGTTATTGGATTTATCATGTTGCCTTTGCCGTCATCCACTTCAGTCTGTTCTCCGAAGTATAGGCATATGCTTCCATCGTTTACTTTGTCTCCATTTTCATCGTTAACGTATATGTTTACAGGTATGTTCTCTCCGATAAATCCTTCAATCTTTCCAAAACTTACGGTGGTGTCCATCTTATTTGTTGAATCAGTTACATCATCTTCATCAGGAATGGTTTTTAGGCCATTGAAAGTGTTATTTGAACAGTCCTGACTGACAACATCACTTAATCCATTTAAATCCTCATCAGCAATAACATTATTTTTCAGTTCAACGTTTCCGCCGGATATGAAATCAAGGGTTTCATAAATATCTGAATTTATGATGCTTAATCTGGCAGTATCATCATTGATAAATTTTCCTTCTTCATCAACAGAATCTATTGTCGAATTATCTATAATTATGTTTCCATGATTATCACATACAAAATCTTGATGTAAAGCATCTTTTAAAACAGAATTATTGAATATGACAGTTCCATAGTTTAGAATATCATAACGTTCCAAGTTCACGTTATTAAATGTTAAAGTATAACCTTCGCCAACTTCTATGATTCCACAATATATTGTGTCATCCCCGAATGCAGATGAATCCATGGAAATATGATTCAAATCCTCATAAGTTAAATCGGCACCCAGATCCATGGTTATATTGTTTGCATTGATTATAACGTTTTTATAACTCTGGTTACGGTCCTCGATGCCTTTGCTTACTGTAGGATAATATGACCAGCTGTTTCTATGGTTTTTATCATTTCCTAGATTAATAAGCAGGACTTCATCATCGACAAAACTGTCCTGATTCACATTAATAATAAGACTATCAGCACCAGTTTTGGCATCATTAACTATGGAATTTATTTCACCAGTACTTTTAGCCGTGTATTCAACGCTATTGTCACTGGAATCTGATTTAATATCCATAGATGAAGACTTTTTAGCAATATCAGAGCCTGCACCAGTTGAATTGTCTGCTGCAGAAACCAAACCAATTGTAAGCATAACTATAAAAATTAACAAAAACAAGTACCTAATGTTTTTCAAATGTTTTACCTCCCTTTTAATCAATTAATAAAAAAAAACAGTTAATCTTTAATCAATTAACTAATTATCTTTATAAATTTAATCATATTTAAAAATAACCATTATGATTAATTGATAAATGTAAATATGATTATACGTCGATTCAAATTGGAAAATAAAGATATGCAATAATTTTAAAACAATAATCTTAAAAGAAAATGTATATGAAGTTTTACAATATTTATTTCTGGAATATTTTTTTAAATAGAATCCGTAATTCTTTTTTTAACCTCAAATAGATATTAATATTTTTTTATAAATTAAAACTTTTTCATAAAAACTGTTTTTCATTAATCATTTTATAATAAAAAAGGTTATAAAGTAATCAATATTCCAAATCCTTATTCTGATTAAACAATATATTACTATGAAAGTATATGGTCTTTGATTACATAGATAATAGTATAAATAAACGGAGGTTGATATAATTTTTTAACTAAAAATAAGAAAGTTGGCAAAAAGGCAATTTTATTTTTACTGCTTACAATTTTCTTAATTTTAAGTGTATCCGTCACTTTTGCTGCTGATAACGATACTGATGATGTTACTCTATCAGAAAACAGTCAGCATAACCTGATTGGTTCAGCAAGCAAGGTTAAGACTGATAATAGTTTCACAAAGCTTAGTGAAAACATTAATTCGTCAAGCGAAACTCTCGTGCTGGACAAAAACTACAAGTATTCCGGTAAAGACAATAAGGATGGTATCATTGTTCAAAAGAGCAATTATGTTATAGACGGAAAAGGCCATACCATTGATGCTAACGGTAAAGCAAGAATATTTGACATCTACGGTAAAAACGTAGTTCTGAAGAACATGGTGCTGGCAAATGCCAATCATTACAGTGGAACAGCCATTTTCATCAATAACGCATCTGAGGTTACAACCATAAATGTAACTTTTAAAAACTGTAAAACAACGGGATCAGGTGTTGTATATGTTGAATCCTCAACATATAACAGTGAAAATGACAAGTATCTCGACTGCAGAAGTAAAGAAAATGGTGTAATCACTTCATATTGTTCCAATGTTAATATTAAGAATGACTTTATGAAGTCAAAATACAAACTTACCAAAGGATTTATTGCCAGTTTCGATAATTCCATAATAAATGTGGAAGATTCAACATTCATAAATACGTCATCAGAGTATTGTACGGCAATATTGGGTGATGATGAAGTGAACATTAAAAACTCCAGGTTCATTAACTTAAACAGTGACTTGACAGGTGGAGCCATAATACTTAAAAGCGTGTCAAAGAAATTTGAAGTTGACAACTGTCTGTTCAATAATGTTACCTGTGAAAGAAACGGTGGAGCAATATTTGTAGACATTGACGGAACAGAATATCATCCAGGTTATTCAAAAATTACAAACACCAACTTTACAAATTGTAGAGGCGGATTTGGAGGAGCAATTCTTCAGTTAGCTGGAAAACTGGATGTGAACAATTGCAGATTCATAAACAACCGGGCAATTTATGATGGTGGTGCAATATATACCTCACTGACAGCCTGTACAGTTAGAAATTCACTGTTCAAGAATAATAAAAATATTATTTCCGAATACGGCGGATCTGCAATATATGCTGATGAATCAAACTTATACCTGTATACATCAACATTTGAATCCAATAGCGGACAAGGTGCAGTATACGTTTACGATACAAAATATGATATTAAATCAAACATTTTCAAAGCAAACAATATGGCTGTATACGGCGTATTCAGTCTTGGAAATTTCTCCAAAAACAATCAATTGAACAAGGATAATGTATCCTTAAAAAACAGTGACTATGCAACATATGTTACTGAAGAAGGTATTAAGTTTAGAATAGTAAATCCGATACCACAAGTTACAAAACTGCCTGCAAGCTATGACTATCGTAAACTTGGATATGTTACAAAGGTTAAAAACCAGGGTGCAAAAAATTCATGCTGGTCATTTGCAACTTGTGCAGCAATAGAATCATCCATACTTAAAACAACTAACGTATCTTATGATTTTTCAGAAAATATCATATTCAACAGTATGTTAAGGTATTCCAAATACGGTTCATTAAACGTGTCTGAACTTGCAAAATTCGATACACCAACCGGAAGCTTATTAAGTTGGCTGGGTACATATCCGTCAGACTATGACAGCTATGACGAATATGGAAAAATTACCGATTACTCAACTGTTGAAGATACCGTGCACATACAGGATATGATGATTCTGGAACCTGCAAAAAATGTGAAGAATATAAAATCATTCAAGGAAGCCCTTTACAAATATGGAGGTATCTATACAATTATAGCTGCTGATTATAATAATGAACACAAATACAACAAAAATACTGCAGCTTTCTATGATGAAAAGCCGTATCCAACAAGCCATGCAGTAACGATAGTTGGATGGGATGATAACTACAGCAAAAATAACTTTGCAACAACACCTCCAGGAGACGGAGCATGGATTGTTAAAAACAGTTATGGTACAGATTGGGGAGATAATGGATATTACTATATATCATACTATGATCAGACACTCCTTCAACAGAATGGAATTGTATACATAATCAATAATACAATGAATTACAACAAAAACTACCAGATAGATATAATGGGAAGTGCAGATGATTACCTGATACCTAATCATCAAAGTGTAATATATTATATGAACAATTACACCATGGTAGATGATGACTATCTTGCAGCTGTAGGAACATACTTTGACGAAAAAGGAATCAACTATGACATAGCAATATATGTTAACGATAAAGTTAAACTTGTTCAGTCAGGTACAAGTCCATTTGTAGGATTCCATACAATAAAACTGAACAAGTACATTCCGGTAAAAGCCAACGATAAGGTTGCAGTGAAAATAAGAAGTAATCATGCACCAATACAGGTGGAAAACAGACAATACATTCAGCAGGGAGTCACATGCTACTCCTTAAATAACTGGAATTGGATTGATCTTGGTAAAAAAGATCAGGCAGCATGTATTAAATTATACACCGTTGATGCATCTTCAGTTAAAACTTCCCATAATGATAATTCCAAAATAGGTTTCTCAGTAAAATTATATGACACCCTAGGTAAAAACCTTAAGAATGCAGACGTAACCGTGAAGGTAAACAACAAAGAATACAACGTAAAAACCAATGATCTGGGAGAGGCAACAGTAAATGCTCCTCTTAAAAACAACAAAAACGAGATAATTATTACAAACCCCGACACTGAAGAAACATTCTATGACTACATAGAATTCGAAGATGAAGACATTGAAACATATGACAACACGAAAACAGTAAATCAACCTAAAACTCATCAAAAAACTATTAATAACCATCCGGTGAAAGTTGAACATCCATATAAGAAAAGCGTTGCAACAGGTACTGTCAACTACCTCAACCTTTCAAGATTAAACGATATCTTCAATCAAAACTTTACAAACGGACATCTTTTGGTATATATCGATGGTGAACTTGTATTCAACGGTACAACAACAGACGACCTTTCACTGGTCATATGTAACCTGCTAAAGTTTATATCTGGTAACCATGAAATAAAAGTAGTGTTCACGGACAATAAAAGAAATACCAACAATTATACCGAAAACATAAACGTATAACACATCAAATGCAGATTTTCGTATTAATTGAAAAATAAAAAAATATAAAAAAATAAACATTTCCTTAATCATTGCTAAATAATTATTTAAAATATTAAAAATAAAAATATATTTAGAAATTAGGGAGGAAAAAAATGGCACAAAAGAACATGATTATTGCCATAGTTCTTCTATATTAATTACAGGATTAGGATTAATCTATGATGGTTTAGTAAAAAGAGGAATAGTTTCATTTGTAGTAGCATTGATTTTCAGCTTATTAAGCCGTACAGTATCTTCATTATTCGCAATTATTGGATTAATATGGGCATTATACATAATATATGATACATATCAATGTACAAACGCTATTAATAATAACCAAGCTATACCATTATTTTTAACACAAGTAGAATTAGAATAATTCTACAAATCTTTTTTTTAAATCACATCATTTTTTTGTTAATTTTAAAACCTGCTATTTTTTATGTCCAAATTTCTTCGTTTTCTATGGTCTTTAACGAATTTTCCGGATAAAAAAAAGATAATTTAAGATATCTTATATATATGTATAAATATGATTGTATCTGATGTTTGTGTGGTTTTTTCTAGATTTGTTTTTATTTGGTCACTTTCTTCTTTGGATATTTTTCCGATATGTGCATTTTTATTGATTTGATTAAATCCGTATGTTGTGAATAAATTTTGTATTTTTTCTTTGTCTTTTTTGTATTTGATTTTTGTAAGGATTATCGTGTTCATATTTTTATGTTTATTATTCTAAATTATAATAAAATAGTAGTATTTAAACGCAAGATTTTTAGAATTTGTTACATTATATTTTTCTTCGAAACTTTGTTAAAATAGTGAATTTAAAGTAGTTGATGTATATGTATTATGTTATTTTTTGTGTTTAAGGTATACTTTTTTTGATTATTTTTCGATTTTTCACATGAAAAAATTTTTCAATTTTATTTCGTTAAACCGTGGTATAGCGAAGTAAAAAATATAATGCAAAAATGAACATGAAAAATGACATAAACAGTTTATCGATTCAAGATCATAAAAAAAATTTTAAGTATAATTAATTAATATAAGTATAATTAATTAGTATTAGTATAAGAAGTTTATGAAAAATAAAAATAAAAGATAAATATACTAAGTCCAAAGAACTAGACTTAACAGATTATTTATAAACAAATTAATACGGATAATGTCCATCCATTTCTTTTTTGTAATTCAACCAGGTTTTCAACATATTATCCGATAATTCATATTTATTATAATAATGATCTATAATTCCCCTATTGTTTAATATATCCACATATTTTAAAATAGTAGTCTTAGAATACGGC
>OCTW013408108.1_pt1 | contig 17110 bp, 15 predicted proteins | sample 1539671 | NCBI WGS metagenome assembly OCTW01 (sample SAMN02144230, study PRJEB22623) | gut metagenome | biome: sheep rumen | host: Ovis aries | place: New Zealand
CATTAAGAACAATTCGTGATTAAAATTAAGAGCAATTAGGATAATTCGTTTCTTTATCGAAAGGACTTGGCATAATTGGAATAATTTATTTCTGAAGTAAGAACAAATTTTCATTTCATTTCGATGAAAACGCACGCGCCGCCTTCAGAAATAGAAGCGCAGGCCACCTTGCAGCATGAATGTCCCGATGTCGAGGCTTTTTCCGCGCTCATTGCTTACCACGACCTCGTCGGGCTTGCTGAATGTTCCCATCACGAAACCCGCATCCATTCCGATGGCGATGTGGCGTGTCAGCATCCAGTCAATGCCGCCCCCGAAGTTGAGTCCCGGCCCGGCATGGCTATGGAAGTTGTCTATGTGGTAGTTGGCAACGCCCAGTCCTATCTGCATGGTCCACAGCCACGACGTGTGCTCCTTGAATCGGTAGCCCATGCCCAGCGTGGCTCCAGCATAGTCCATCCAGAAGCGGCCCAGGTGACTGTAGTCGCCCGTGGTGCGCACATAGGTGGCTCCCACGCTGGTGATGCCCGCGAAGAAGTGCTCGTAGGCCACACGGCCCGTCCACCCGATGTGGGGCGAGTAGTTGCCGTGGGTGGTCTTCAGTTTGTCGATGTTCCACCCCATGCCGCCGTCTATGCGGATGCGGTTCGGCGGCAGGCGCCGCACGGTGTATTCCTCGAACTGCCGCTCCTCGTTCTCCAGCGCGGCGCGGGCATACGACACGAAATCTACCGAGTCCACGTCGATCTTGCCCGTGAGCAGCATCTCGCCGTAGATCTGGTGGCAGGTACTCTTCCACACGGAGGGATTCTGGTGCTCCACTATCCGAAGCATATTGCCACCCACGCGGGCGGTCTCGCCCTTGGCTAGTGCCAGCACCTGGTGGTATTTGCAGCGGTGCGACAGCCCGTCGTCGACCACGGCCACGCGCCCCAGCCGCATGGCATCGGCAGGGACGGAGTCGCCAGGCTCGCAGACTATCACGCTGTCGGCCACTACCGACGGCGGATATTTCATCACCACGTCGGTGATGACCTTGGGCGACGTGCACGCAGAAGTGACCCACAGGCCGCCCGCCATCAATGCCGCCACAAGAGCGGTACCATAGTTCGTGTGTTTCTTTTTCATGCTTTTCATCAATGATTATGGCGGTGCAAAAGTAGGCAAAACCGCACACATGACAAAGACATCGGGCCATAAAATGACGCTATTTCGATGTTTTTTGAAGAAAAATCGTCGTTTTTGCACGCGTTACATTATTTTTTCGTAACTTAGCGCACTGAAAACCGAAATCACTCAATAAAACATAGCAACAAAACAACGACATGAAAAACAGAGCCATCCTTTCCATAGGGCTTCTGACCCTTTCGGCGTGGGCGTGGGCACAGGGCGGCGGCATCTCGCAGCAGATGCTCAGCAGCATGCAGCGCGCTCAGCAAGACGCGCCACAGAGCAAGGCCATCTTCAACGCGCTGGCCTCCAACAAGATTGACGACCTGGCGAAGAATTTCCAGAACCAGGGCGCCATAGACACCCACTTCAGCATAGAGACCGACAGGCAGAGCATTACCGACCAGCAGTCGTCGGGACGATGCTGGATGTTCAGCGGAATGAACGTCTTGCGCGCCAATTTCGCACAGCGCCAGGACTCCACCCTCGGTTTCCGTCCACTAAAGAGCGGGGTGCAGCTGGAGTTCTCGCAAGACTACCTCTTCTTCTACGACCAGCTGGAGAAAGCCAACCTCTTCCTGCAGGGCGTGATAGACACGGGCAAGAAGCCCATCGACGACCTGCGCGTGCAGTTCTTCTTCAAGTCGCCCATCAGCGACGGAGGAACCTTCTGCGGCGTGGCCGACCTTGCCGAGAAGTACGGACTGGTGCCCAAGGAGGTGATGCCGGAGACTTTCTCGGCCGACAACACCTCGAAGATGGCGCAGATCATGAAGAGCAAGCTGCGTGAACAGGGACTGGAGCTGCGCGACATGGTGAGTCGCGGTCGCAAGCCCGCCGACATTGCCAAGCGCAAGACGGAGATGCTCACCGAGGTGTACCGCATGCTCTGCCTCACGCTCGGCGAACCAGTCAGCCAGTTCACGTATGCCTTCCGCGACAGGAGCGGAAAGTCGCTGGCTCCCGCACGCCAATACACGCCGCGTGAGTTCTACGAGGCAGTGGTGGGAGGCCCCATCAACGGCACCTTCATCATGGTGATGAACGACCCGAGAAGGGAATATCACAAGACCTACGAGGTGGAATACGACCGGCACGTCTACGACGGCCACAACTGGGTTTACCTGAACCTGCCCATGGACGACATCGAACAGATGGCCATTGCATCGCTCAAAGACGGCCGCAAGCTCTACAGCAGCTACGATGTGGGCAAACAACTCGACCGCTCTCGCGGATACTGCGACCTCGACAACTATGACTATGCGTCGCTCTTCGGAACCACGTTCCCCATGGACAAGGCTCAGCGCATTGCCACCTTCGACAGCGGTTCCACGCACGCCATGACGCTCTGCGCCGTCGACCTGGACAATGCAGGGAAGGCCACGAAATGGAAGGTGGAGAACTCATGGGGCGCATCATGGGGACAGCAGGGCTGCCTTATCATGACAGACAGATGGCTTCGCGAGTATATGTTCCGACTGGTGGTGAACAAGAAATACGTTCCCGAGCAGCTGCAGAGAGAGGCACAGCAGAAGCCCATCCTCGTCATGCCCGAGGACCCGCTCTTCCAGATGGACGAAGGCGCAGAATGAAGAAGCCTGAAGCGTATCGCCCGGCTCCTCTGTCAGGCATGCAAGAAACAAGAAGTGAATTTTAAAAACATATCCGTTTAACCCTTAAATTATTCAAACGTATGGCAGCATACAAGATTATCGATGTAGAGGGCATAGGCCCCGTTTATGCAGAGAAATTGCTCGCAGCTGGTATCACAGATACCGACATTTTGCTGGAGAAGTGTGGAAAACCCGCCGGACGCAAGGCCCTGGCCGAGGAGACAGGCATCTCGCCGAAGCTCATCCTCACCTGGACGAACCATGCCGACCTCATCCGCATCAACGGCATTGGCCCGCAGTTTGCTGAACTGCTGGAGGCCGCAGGCGTTGACACCGTGAAGGAGCTGAAGCACCGCAAGCCCGAGAACCTGCAGCCCAAACTGGTGGAAATCAACGAGGAGAAGAACCTCGTGGGACGTGTTCCCGCCCTGAAAGAGGTGGAGCGCATGATTGCCGAGGCAGCCGAACTGCCCGCAGTGATGGAATACTAATCTCTGCATATCCCAACAAGAGATTGTCCCGAACGCAGTGTCTGAACCGCCCGTCGCCATCTGCGAACAGGCAGGCGGACATTGCGCAAGGGATTTTTTGTGTCCTCACGGGAGATTGAAAGGAGTGTGGGAGTTGGGAGTGTGGGAGTGTGGACGACAGTATATTGCGCGTCTTGCACAGTTAAAGGACAGGAATATCGCCCCAAACTCCTACACGACCAAACGACTAAACGACAAAAAACGACACTTGCCGGAAAAAATCGGTTTCGAGGGGTTGGGAAACTGACCCCTCGATTGTCTTATAGGCAGAAAGACAAGAAACAAAAGAATGCCAAAGAGAGAAGAAGCGATGGCGGCGCTATACCGCCAGCACTACGAAGAACTGCTGCGCCAGGCACGCATCTTGCTGCACGACGACGAAGACGCTCGCGACGCCGTCGGCGACGTGATGGAGCGTCTGCTGGCCACGGACCTGCTTCCCGACGACGACAAGCTGTTGGCCTATGCCTGGAGCAGTGTGCGCTTTGAATGCCTGAACCGGCTGAAGCGCATGAAGCTGCACGAACGTATGCGCCGCGCACTGCCGCTCGACGACGATGGCCTTTCGCCGTCGGCCGACGACCACCGCGACGAAGAAGAGCAGTTCAGAGCCTACGAGGAGTTCATCCGTTCGGGGCTCACGCCTCAGACGCAACGCATCTTCACGATGCACTATGGCCAACAGCTGAAGTACAGAGAGATCGCCCAGATGGTGGGCATCAGCGAGGCTGCCGTCTACAAGCACCTCTCCAAGGCCATTATGAAACTGAAAAACCGATTCAACCCATGAAGAAAGAAGAGAAACTGAAGCGACTTCTGGAGATGCAGGAAAGTCCGGAGCGCTTCACCGAAGAGGAAATCCGCCAGCTGATGTCTGACGATGACTGCCGGTCGTTCTACCAGCAGATGGTGAGGGCTGCCGACGCCCTGCACGCTCAGGAAGACGGCGTCTCGTCGGTCGAGAGAGTGAAGGCCCGGCCCTATTTCAAGATTGCCGCCTCGGTTGTAGGCGTGTTGATGCTCTCGGGCATCACGCTGGCCGCCTTCCATTTCGCCAGCAGCAGTTCACCGAACGACGCCATCCCCGCCGTTGAGAGCACACAGACCGACAGTCAGACCGTTGTCAGACAGGACGCAGCGAAGGACACCGCTGTCGTGGCATCGCCGAAGACCTTCGAGAACGTCGCGCTGAAAGACATCGTGAACGAGCTTGCAGCGTGCCACCATCTCACGGTGGAGGTGAAGAACAGTGCCAGCGCCGCCCTCAGACTCTACTACCCCTGGAACCCTCAGATGCCACTGCAGCAAGTGGTAGAAGAGCTGAACAGGTTTGAGAAAGTGCAGCTAACAGTCAAGGAAAACACCATCGTCATTGAGTGAGCCATGAGAAGAGCCTTTTATATTCTGCTATGCCTGGTCCTCACCATGGCCAAGGCAGAGGCGCAGCGCCTCACCAGGAGCTACACGTCGGCGTCGCTTTCCGACGTGCTTGTAGACCTGAACAAGTCGCAGACCGACAAGCGCATCAGCTTCATCTACGACGAGCTCGAAGACTTCACCGTTACCACCAGCTTCCGCAACAGTCCCATCGGCGAAGCCGTGCGCGAGGTGGTAGGCTTCTATCCGATGAAGATCACCACCACCGACAGCCTCATCACCGTGGAATGCATTCAGAAAGAGGCGATGAAAGTCATCGGCCGTGTGGTTGACGCGCAGGGAACGCCCATAGAATTCGCCAACATCTCATTGCAAAGCACCGTAGCGAAAGCTGACGACGACAGCCAAGCCGGTCCATCCACACACATACTACAGGCAGGAGCCACTGAGGCAGCCGGCGCCTTCATCAATGGCGGTGTGAGCAATGAGAACGGCGATTTCGTGATACCGTGCAAGGAACGCCGCGTGGTGGTGAAGGTGTCGTACATCGGCTACAAGACCACGACGCGCGAGGTGAGTGCAGGCCACATCGGCACCATCACGCTGCAACCGGAGACCTACACCCTGAACGGCGTCACCGTGAAAGGCGAGATTCCGCAGTACAAGATGGCGCATGGCGGCATGACTGTCGACGTGGAGCACTCCATCCTCCACGACGTAGGCACGGCCGCCGATCTGCTCTCGATGCTGCCGCTGGTGCAGGGCGCCGATGGGAAGTACACCGTGGTGGCCAAGGGCGAGCCGGAGATCTACATCAACAACAAGAAGGTACGCGACGCCAGCGAGCTCAGGCAGCTGAAGTCGGCTGACGTGAAGAGCGTGGACATCATCACCGCACCCGGAGCGCGATACAATGCCGAGGTGAACGCCGTGATAAGCATCAAGACGCTGAAGCCGCAGGGCGACGGTCTGAGCCTGCAGGCCATGAGTGAGACCTCGAAGAACAACAAATGGAACAACTACGACGACCTCACCCTGAGATACCGCACTGGCGGGCTCGAGGTGTTTGCCAATGTTGCCCTCGACAACGGTCACGCCAGCTTCGACGAGGACGTAGACCAGGAGCTGCACATCAGGAAAGACCAGTTCTTCTGCCGGGCTGAGCTGCCGATAAGGAGCAGCTGGACGCAGCTTGACTACAAGGCTGGCCTGAGCTACGACTTCAGCGCCGACCACTCCGTGGGCCTGAGCTTCTCGTCGCAGACCATTCTCTACAACAGTTTCCAGACAGAAATGCAGCAGAGATACATGAAGAACGGTGCCTTCTATGGCGACGTGCGGCTGGAAACTGACATCCGCGAGACCGACAAGCCCGTGTGGGAGCTGAACACCTACTATGTGGGAAAGGCGGGAAAGCTGGGCGTCGACATGAACGCCACACTGTTGCGTCGCGAGACGGAGGACCATCTTAACCAGCAGGAGTTTAGCAAAGAGCTCGGCAACCGTCCCATCACCACACTCAACAACGAAGACCGACGGATGGCAGCAGGCAAGCTGGTGTTGACCTATCCCGTTTGGAAGGGCACGCTGACTGGCGGTTCGGAGGCCACGTCCACACAGAGCCACGGACACAACTTCAACGAGGAGAACATCATTCCTGAGAGCGACAACGAGATGAAAGAGAAGAACATCGCCGTTTTTGCCGAGTACGAATTGCCGCTGGGGCCGTGGCGTCTGGATGCGGGACTGCGCTACGAGCACGTGTCGACCGACTATTCCTCGTTTGGCATCTGGCAGGCTGAGCCCAGCCGCACATACAATGACTGGTTCCCCAACATATCCGCCACCTGGCAGAAGGGCAGATGGAGCGCGCAGCTCAGCTACAGCAAGCGCATCACCCGCCCGCCCTACAGCATGCTGAGTTCCATGATCGTCTACGACAGTCGTATGTTCTACGAGGGCGGCAACCCGCTATTGCGCCCCTCCGTGCGCCAGAGCATCGACCTGAACGTGACCTATTCGTGGCTGACCTTTGTGACCGGCTTCACCCGCGAGCACGACCTCTTCAGTCACATCTGCCGCGTCTATGACGAGGAGAAAGAGATCGGCCTGTTCCAGCCCGTCAACTTCGACCACCAAGACCGCGTATATGCGACGCTTGTTGTTTCGCCGAAGCTGGGCTTCTGGCAACCGACGGCCACGCTCCATTACTATCAGCAGATGTTCGATGCCGAGAAATACGGTGCTCCGAAGAAGCTGAACAAGCCCGAGTTCAGCCTCGACCTCAAGAGCTGGTTCATCATCAGCTCCACAGCCAAGGCGCTGCTCCACGCCAGCTATACCGGCAGCAACCACTGGGCATTCATGTATCGCGGCAGCAACTTTGCGGTCAACGCCCGTTTGCAGAAGAGCTTCCTCAAGGGCCGACTGTCAGCAGCCTTGTATGCCAACGACATCTTCCGCACGTCGCAAAACGAGGTGACTACCTACTATGCCATCGGCAGAACGGCGCAGAGCGTCTACAGCTATACGCAGTGCGTAGGGCTGACCCTGAGCTACAACTTCAACGTTGGCCGCTCGAAATATAAAGGCACTGGCGCCGGCAATGAAGAGAAGAGCCGACTCTAATACAGAAAGCCAAAAGCCCAGAGAGGGATCTTTCCCAAGGCGGCCGACTCAATTCCGTCGGCCGCCACAAAGGCATTCTGCTGTCCAGCCAGCTGGCGGAAGCCTTTGTCTGCTCCACCTACCTCTACGACGACCTCACCATCAATGCGGAAATCCCCGCTCTTATATCCGGCGTATTCTAAGGTATGGCCTGCCGAGGCCAGTTGGTTGGCGAAGAAAGTCTCCCTGACAGTGCCCGTCTCGGGGGTCTTCGGGCAAAGCGTGTAAAGCAGATTGCTGTTGTCAAGATACATCTTGTCTGGCTTCTGCAGATCTGTCACGGTCTTCAGGTCTGTAAAAAGCCGACGCACCAGACAGGCCTCTTCCAGATGGCTCAGATACTTTAAGACCGTAGGCCGACTGATGGCTGTAGCCTTCGAGAGTTTGGAAATGTCGACCTCGTAGGGCGTCATCAGCGAAACGACTTGCAAAAGAGCCTTCACGCTCCGCGTGTTTCCCACGTCAAGATTGCGATGCTTTGTCAGTTCCACATCAACGATGTAGTTGACCACATTCTCCACACGGCTAAAGTATTCACGCTTGCCTTCGAGGAAGAAAGGATAGTAGCCATACTGCAGATACTTCGGGAAGTGCTCCAGCGGGTGGCACACTGACCGTATGTACGAGCAATAGCTGTTTGGCGATTTCAGCAGGTCATTGAGCGCTACAGGCTCGGTTTCGATCCCTGCATCAAGCCTGATGAACTCACGCATAGACAGGCCCGGCATGTCGTAAATAAGAATCCTACGCGACAAATCGGCCTGCCCGTCGTTGATCTGTATGAGTGACGAGCCACTTAAAACCACATGCAGGCCATGGTGCAAGTCGTAGATTTCCTTGATCTCACGGCTCCATCCCTTGTATTTATGTACCTCATCAATGAACAGCCATTTGCCGCCAATCTTAACGAAATTGTCTGCAACTTCAGTCAGCGTGTGGGTTGTGAAGTAATTGGTATCGGCAGAACAATACAGCACATGGCGGTCGTCTGCGCCAAAGTTTTTTCTGACGTACTGCTGAAGAAGTGTTGACTTGCCAACACCCTTCGGCCCCCTGATGACGAGGAGCCTTGCATCCCAGTTAACGTAATTCATGAAATCCCGGATGTAATTCATCGGGACACTCGAGATGTACTTGTCATGCCGTTCGAATAGTCTTTCCATACTTCTGCCTCCTGTTTTTTGTAAAACGGAATTAACACTTATGGGGCGAATGTGTAAAACCCATTTAACACATTTCGGGGAAAAGTGTAAAACGTGGATAACACGTTACGGCTGCAAATTTAAGAAAAAGTATTCAAACGCACAAGTTTCGGCGCGGGAAAAATGCTGAACAGCCGTTTTTCTACGTTGAAAGAAGAAAAATGCTGGAACGGTCTTCGGGAAAGACGGTTCCAGCATTTTCGGTTTCAGCCGGTGAGATAATTACACCAAGTGCTCGATGAGGTCGGCTCTTTCGCCGGGCAGCATGTCGATGACGGGAATCTCGATCATGGTGTAGCAGCCGGGCTGCTGCCGCATGGATGCTCGCGCCACGTTGACCAACACCTGTGCGGTCAGCGCGGGGTTGTTGATGCTCATGTTGAACTCGAAGCGCTGGTTCTGGGTTTTGCCGCTGACGCCCTTACGCACCAGGTTCACGCCGTGGCCCATGTCCTTCACCTCGTCGACGCTCTTCACGGCGAACACGTGCGTCTCGTCATTGGCGAAGTACGGGTCGGCCTTGATGGCTGCGGTGACGTCGTCGAGCTTTGCACCGTCCTCCAGCTCCACATACACCATGCGGCGGTGGATGCCTTCGCCCAGAGGGATGGTCATGGAGAGGGCATTCTTGACGCCTTCTTTCGAACGCACGCAGACGGAATGTCCCATCGACATGCCTGGTCCGAAGTTGGTGTAGCTCAAGCCCTTCGGGGCGAGGCTCTGCATGAGTGTGCGTACGATGCTGTCCGAACCGGGATCCCATCCGGCAGCTATCACGCTCACCGTTCCGGTCTGCTTGTTCAGCTCCATGAGTCGCTCACGATAGCCGCGTATGTTTGTGTGAATATCGAACGAGTCGACGGTGTTGATGCCCAGGGGCAATATCTTCTTGGCATACTCTTCGCAGGACCGTGTGGGCGTGGCAAGAATGGCCACGTCGACGTCTTTCAGCTCCGTAATGTCCTTCACCACGTCGTATGGTGCGAGTTCTGCGGGCTTGTCCTGGGCTCCGTTTCGGCGGACGACGCCAGCTATTTCAAAGTCTTCCGATGCTTCCAGGGCCTCGATGGCGAAGCGCCCGATGTTGCCGTAACCGACGACGGCTGCTCTAATCTTCTTCATGTGTTTGCTTGTTTAAAAGATGTAAATACTGTCTTTTCGGTTGCAAAAGTACACATTTTCAGTGAAACACCTTTCTTTTTGCTCAAAAATGTTATCATTTTTTATCCCAGCGGAGAACCGCTGGACACGGAGGCTCATTCTTTTGGTCAAAAAAAGTTATCGGTTTTCCATCACTTTTATGGTTTTTCCACTTCGCGACCTTGCCAGCACGATGCCGCCACAATGGCTGAGCGTGGTGGGCAGCGTCAGTTCGTCAAGCGCGCGACAACCCTCGAAAGCTTTCGCTCCCCGAGGCAGCGCAGTGGTGCGCAATTCGGTGGCCCTCTCGCGGGTTTTCAAGCAGAATGCCTAAGCCCAGGGCCTACCTCCTCACCGTTCAGGAAGACGCGGTCGATGATGGGCTGCGTGTAGGCGTATGGAATGTAGGCGAGCGAGGGGATGGGCTGCGTGATGAAGAAGCTGGCCACCTTGCCCCGGGTGATGCTGCCGTGCAAATGGGCGACGCCCATTGCTGCGGCACTGTTCAGCGTTGTGGCATTGAGGGCTTCCTCGGGCAGCAGGCGCATCTTGATGCAGGCCAGCGACACGGCGAACTTCATGTCGCCCGAGGGCGTGCTGCCTGGGTTATAGTCGGAGGCAATGGCCAGAGGCAGTCCGGCCTCGATGATGCGGCGGCCGGGCGCGAAGGGCATATTCAAGAAGAAGCTGGTGCCTGGAAGGGCTGTGGGCATGGTGCCTTCGCCCGGCCGTTCGCGGTGAGCCTGGCGCAAGAGGGCGATGTCGCGGTCGGTCATGCTCTCCAGATGGTCAACGCTCAGGGCGCCATGGGCGACGGCCACCTCCACACCACCGCTGTCGGCCAGTTCCTGTCCGTGTATCTTGGGTTTCATGCCATAGCGGGCGGCGGCTTCCAGAATGCGGGCTGTTTCGTCGGGAGTGAAGAAGCCCTCGTCGCAGAACACATCGACGAAGTCGGCCAGCTGCTGCCGCCCCACCTCGGGAATCATCTCGTTGACCACGACATCTACGTATTCCTTTTGCCGCCCTGTGAAGGCGCGACCTACGGCATGTGCGCCGAGGAACGTGCTGCGCACGGTGATGGGGCTCGTCTGCCTGATGCGGCGGGTGACGCGCAGCATCTTCAGCTCGTCGTCGGTGTTCAGCCCGTAGCCGCTCTTTATCTCCACGGCTCCGGTGCCCTTGGCGATGATTTCGTCGACGCGCTGCATGGAGCGATGGTACAGTTCGTCCTCGCTCATGTCGTGCAGTCGGTCGGCCGAGTTGAGGATGCCGCCGCCACGCCGCGCTATCTCGGCGTAGCTCAGCCCCTGAATCTTGTCCACGAACTCCTGTTCGCGGCTGTCGGCATAGACCAGGTGGGTGTGGCTATCGCAAAAGGTGGGCAGCACGGTGCCGCCGCCAGCGTCCACCACGGTTGCGCCCTCGGCCAGATGGTCAGGACCGTCGCCCTGGCCGAAGTCCTTGATCTTCCCGTCCTCCACGAGCATCCACGCCCCGCGAATCACCTCCATGTGCTTCATGTCGCTGCCACAAAGGCATTTCACGCCTGCAGGTTGCACCCCTGCCAGCATGCCTATATTCTTAACCAACAGTTGCTTCATAACGTTTTTTTATTATCGTGCCACAAATTTACGAAAACTTTTTTAATCGATACAATTATTATGGCAATAAAAGTTGTTTTTAGCTAAAACAGACTAACAAACGATAGCCGTCAGTGGCTTTTTCGTATCTTTGCATCACGTATCACACCGTCATGAGAGTAGCATTCGCCATATTGATTCTGTCCCTGATGGCACTTCGTCTGTCGGCCCAGCGCACCATCCTGGTGCTCGACGTGGAGACGCGCACGCCGGTGCCAAGGGCTTCGGTGGAGCCCGACGGCCACGCACCCACACTGACCGACTCGGTGGGCATGGCCCGTCTGCCCGAACGCTTCGACAGCCTCACCGTGAGCCACCTGGGATACGAGCGCGAACGGCTGGCCTTCAGTGAGGTTCGCGACACGGTCTATCTCTTCGCCACCGGCCACATGCTGGGCGAAGTGGTGGTCTACTCGCAGAACAACATGATGGAATCCCTGAAAAAGGACATGGCAAAGGTGGTGCTTCCCGACCCGGGACAGGCCGCGCTGAGGGTGAACATTGCCGACGTGCTGCGTTTCTTCGGATGGAAGAGCAAACGCGAACGGAAGAAAAAGAAAGTGGAAAAAATCATAAAGGAACTGGACGCCAAGCCTTTGGAGGAAGAAGAATGAGACAACTGCTGACCATCGTTCTGCTGGCCTTCTGCGGCCTTGTCGCAGCACAGCGCCAGATAGTGGTGCTCGACGCCACCACACTGCAGCCCATTCCGGGAGTCTCGGTATGGGCCGACAGCCTGCGCGCGCAGAAGACCAACGTCGAGGGCGTGGTGCAGGTGCCCGAACGCTTCGACAGCCTCACGTTCAGCCACCTGAAATACGGGCGCGAACGACTGGCGGCCCACGAGGTGGCCGACACCATGCTGATGTTCGACCGCGAACAGGAGCTGCCCGAGGTGGTGGTGCTCGGCGTGGGGCCCGACCTCATGCGGAGCCTGCGAAAGACCTACGAGCGGTCGGCACAGCCACGCGAGATGTCAATCTTCACCTTCGATCTGGGCAACATACTCGACCGACGTGGCCGGCGCGACCGGAAGCATCGCAAGCGCGCACTTGAGATACAGAGGGAGTACGACCTGAAATAAGGCCCGCCCGAACTGAGGGGGTATTGGGATTTTGGGAATGTAGGAGTCTTCTATTGTCGGTAATTGTAGAGTCCTCTGCAAGCAGAGTGCCCAAGGTCTGATGACCTTGGATGAGCGCATGAACGACAGGAGTTGCAGACATTGCAGACGTTTGTCTTATTGGCTCCAGTTAAAGAACCGCGCTAAAAGTATCGTCTGTAAATCCAGAACCCCTAAACTCCTGAACTCCAGATAGTCAAATTAAGCAAACAAAACCGCCAATACCGGCAAGGAAAACCGCCAGTTTCAAGAAACAAATCCATTGATTTCGTTCAACAAATCCATTGATTTCGTTCAACGATTCCATTGGTTTTGTTCGACGATTCCAATGGAATTGTTTCCGAAATCTGCCGCTTTTGCTTCTCTAAACCACCGTCTTTGCCGTTTGTTTTCGGCGTTTTTGCCTGCTGCAACCAGTGCATGGACGGGAAAACAATGGCGGACAGTGGCGGAACCACTGCCTACATGAAAGTCTTGGAAAGCTGGAAATGATGCAAGCTATTCGGCGACTTCGTCCGACAGGCTTTCAATCTGTCCGTCGCGAAGGCGGATAGTGCGGTCGGTGATGGCGGCGAGGCTCTCGTCGTGGGTTACAATGACGAACGTCTGCCCGAACTTGTCGCGCAGGTCGAAAAACAGCTGATGGAGCTCCTCCTTGTTCTTTGTGTCGAGGCTTCCGCTGGGCTCGTCGGCCAGGATGACCGACGGATTGTTGACCAAGGCACGCGCCACTGCCACGCGCTGCTTCTCACCTCCCGACAGTTCGGCGGGCTTGTGCGAGGCGCGGTCCTGCAGTCCCATGAAGCTGAGAAGCTCTTCTGCCCGCTTCTTAGCCTCACTATGGCTCTTGCCAGCTATGAAGGCCGGAATCATGATGTTCTCCAAAGCAGAGAACTCCGGCAGCAACTGGTGGAACTGGAAAACGAATCCGATGTGCTTGTTCCGGAAATCGCTCAGCTGGTTTTTCGACAGCGTCGACGCGTCCACTCCGTCAATCCAGAGCGAGCCGCTGTCGGGACGGTCGAGCGTACCTATGATTTGGAGCAGTGTGGTCTTGCCGGCGCCGCTGGGGCCGACTATCGAAACCACTTCCCCTTTCTTGATGTGCAGGGAGATGCCTTTCAGCACCTGGAGCGTGCCAAACGACTTGGTGATGTTTTCTGTTTTTATCATGGTGTCCTTTTGTTTTTTTACTTCCTGGAGAGCTGGCCGCAGCCCCTACCCTCGCCCACTATTTCGGCACGTGGCGGAACCAGTCGCGCAACTGGGCATAGATGCTCAGCTGCGTGGTCTTCTGCGGAGCGGCGAAGGTCATCGCATTCACGGGTTCTCCATACTGGTCGGGGTAGATGACCATGAGGTTGGGGTATTTATAGAACTGCTGGAGTTCTGATGCCAGCTTCTCGAATGCGTGTTTGTAGCTCACCGTTCCCTTACGTGCGGTGACGACGACGAACAGGTGGTCCTCCTTGATTTCGCCACAGAGGCGCGGCAGTTCGTTCCAATGCGCCATCAGCGTGTACTCCGCCCGCAGGTCGGGATAGGTGTTCTGCAGGTACTGACGTATCAGCGCCAGCGTCGACTGTTTGCTGTGGAACTGGATGCGACACTCCAGATTGCCGGCCATTCTTGCCAGTCGGCTCAGCCAACGGCTGAAACCCGGCTCAAACTCTGCCCTGCTGGGCACGGCAACCTGTATGCGGCGGATGGTGTTGAGCGGCTGCTCTGTGTGCAGGAGCATGATCTGGCGGTTCAGCTCCGTCACCAGACTCTCGGTGAACACGCCCCAAAAGCTGTCGCCCTCTTTGTGGTCTCTGTCGTGCAGGCCCATGATGATCTCGCTGGCATCATACTCCTTGAAGGCGTGCATGATGCCGTTGGCGATGTTGGCAGCAATGCGGCTCTGCGTCTGCATCCTGACGTCGGATGCCGCGGCAGCCTTCGTGGCCCGCTCCAGCAACTGGCGACCGCGGGTCTGGTTGACGGTCACGTGGTCGTCGTCGAGCACCACGTTGAGTCCGATGATGCCGCGGTTCAGCCGGCTGTTTCTCATCAGGATGGCCGCCGACACCAGCTGTTCCATGTTGCCCTGATACTTCAGCGGCAGCAGCATCTTCTCGTCGTCGGCCGTCTTCTCCTCTATGGGCGGTGCGTCTTCCAGCACAATCTTCTGAGCGGCCATCTCGGTCATGACCGACGAGATGACACAGGTGAACAGGATCATCATCACCACACCGTTGAGCATGTCGGCGTCGACGAGGTACTGACCGGGGGCCACCTCGAGCTTCATGCCCACCATGACGATGGCAATGGAACCGGCTGCGTGGGCCGAAGTCAGTCCAAACATCATGTGCCCGTTGGACAATGGCAGACGGAAAAGAAGGCCTGCCAGATAGCCGGCCACCATCTTTCCCACCGTTCCGAGTATGACGATGCACGCAACGATGTAGGCTGTGTGCCAGCTTTCAAACAGAGAGCGCAGGTTGATGAGCATGCCTACGCCGATGAGGAAATACGGGATGAAGATGGCGTTTCCGGTGAACTCAAGACGGCTCATCAGCGGAGACACATGGGGAATATACCTGTTGAGCACCAGTCCGGCAAAGAAGGCGCCGAACACGCCCTCCAGTCCAATGAGACTGGTTAGCGCCGCGCTGAGGAACAGCATGGAGAGGACGAAGATGAACTGCGTCACGGCATCGCTGTACCGCTGCAGGAACCACCTCGACAATCGCGGCATGAAATAGACCATCACTCCGGCATAGATGCCCAGCCGTGCCAGTATCTGCAGCACCAGCCACGGCCATGCCACCGACACGCCCTCGGCTCTTGACTCGAGCACGCCCACAATGACCGACAGCGACAACAGCGCCAGCAGCAGGGCTATCATGCTGGCTCCGACGCTGAGGGTGACAGAACGCTGCCGCTGCAGACCATACTTGCTGACGATGGGATAGGCTATCAGCGTGTTACTGGCCATCACGCAGCTGAGCAAAAGCGTCGCCCAGCCCGAGTAGCCCAGCAAAGGCGTTCCGGCAAAATAGACAAGGAGGAAAGGCGTGAGAAACGTCAGCAGACCGAAAAAAAGCATGGAACGCAGGTGTTTGCGGAGACCGTCGGTGTCCATTTCCAGTCCGGCCAGGAACATGATGTAGTAGAGACCCACCTGTCCAAACAGTTCGAACGACGCGTCGCGTTCCAGGATGTTGAGCCCGTACTTGCCGACAATGACGCCCGCCAGCACCATCCCGATGATGTGAGGAATGCGCAGCCGCGCCATAATCATGGGTGCCAGCAGAATCATCAGCAGCACGATAAAGAATATCCACGTACTGTCTGTGATGGGGAAATACGAGGCCAGGTCTATCATTTCAGGTGCAAAATTACATATTTTTCTGACAATATGGCGTATGATTGCGCAAAAAATTGTAATTTTGCAACCGAAAAAGCGGAATGGCCACCGCGAAGGCCTTCATGGGAATCTGCCATGAGGTCTCAACAACAAGGTTATTCAGGATTTACAAGCTTTAAAACATAAAGAAATGAAAGTTGCAATTGTGGGCGCCAGTGGCGCTGTTGGGCAGGAGTTCCTGCGTATTCTGGACCAGCGGAACTTTCCGCTGGACGAGTTGGTGTTGTTTGGTTCTGAGCGTAGCGCAGGACGGAAGTACACGTTCCGAGGCAAGGACATCGAGGTGAAGCTTCTTCAGCACAACGACGACTTCCGCGATGTTGACATTGCCTTCACATCGGCCGGAGCCGGCACATCCAAGGAGTTTGCCGACACCATCACCAAATATGGCGCCGTGATGATTGACAACAGTTCGGCCTTCCGCATGGACAACGACGTGCCCTTGGTGGTGCCTGAGTGCAACGCCGAGGACGCCCTCGACCGTCCGAGAGGCATTATTGCCAACCCCAACTGCACCACAATCATGATGGTGGTGTGTCTGCAGCCGCTGGAGAAACTGAGCCACATCAAGCGCATCCGCGTCAGCAGCTACCAGAGTGCCAGTGGAGCCGGCGCTGCCGCCATGGCCGAACTGGAGCAGCAATATGCCGAACTGGTGGAGGGAAAGCCCGTAACCGTGAAGAAATTCCCGCATCAGCTGGCCTACAATGTGATACCTCAGATTGACGTCTTCCAGCCCAACGGCTACACAAAAGAGGAGATGAAGATGTTCAATGAGACGCAGAAGATCATGCATACCGACGCCCGCTGCTCGGCCACTTGCGTCCGCGTGAGCTCTTTGCGCAGTCATAGCGAGAGCGTGTGGATTGAAACCGAGCGCCCCATCAGCGCCGAAGAGGCCCGTCAGGCACTGGCCGCCGCTCCCGGCGTCACCGTGAAGGACGACCCGTCGCAGCTCATCTACCCCATGCCGCTGGAAACGGCCGGACTCGACGACATCTATGTGGGCCGCATCCGCGAGGACCTCAGCGACGAGTGCGGACTGACCTTCTGGCTCTCGGGCGACCAGATACGCAAAGGCGCTGCGCTGAATGCCGTGCAGATAGCAGAATATCTCATCAAGGTGGGAAACGTGAAATAGTAAAGGTGGGTTCTATTAATTCCCACGGTTAAGTTTGACATTGCTGGGGGTTGTTAACCTTTTGTCATTTTTCCGGCTCTTTTTGTTCCATT
>OCTW011064812.1_pt1 | contig 17109 bp, 14 predicted proteins | sample 1539671 | NCBI WGS metagenome assembly OCTW01 (sample SAMN02144230, study PRJEB22623) | gut metagenome | biome: sheep rumen | host: Ovis aries | place: New Zealand
TGACTCTGTTCAGAAGAATATGAATATCAAGACCTGGAATGCAAGTACAGCTGTTGGTGCAAAACCGGCTAAGTTCTATGCTGCATTCTACGATATGGATACCTGTCTCGGAATTAACAATGCTGGTCAAGATGTATCATACTTTGCATTCTCTGATTACTGGTCTTATGATGACAGTAATGTAGACTCTGAAGGTACTGTAACTCCTAGCTCAGTTATTATCTACAGAGACTTTTCACCAAAGAGTAATGCTGCTGGTGGTACTAATGCTGCTGACTACTATGATACTCCATCTTCATACCTGTTTGCTGTTGCTAAGTATGCACGTTTGATTAAGGATGCTATCTCAGTTGATGGTGTTATTACGGGTTCTGATGCTACCCAAGATTATCCACAGGAACTTTGGGCTAAGTGGAGAGCAGGAGCAACAGATGAAAGAGATAACACAATTGGATGCTTAAGATCAGCTGAAACCTTCATGAATAACTACTTCTCTAATAATCTTGGAAAAGTAGGAGCATTAATGGTGAATCTGAACTATAGAAATAAGTATCTGATTCAGCCAGGTAATGGTGATGAAAGTGTTAGTACTTTAGGTTTCTCTCACCTGAACTTTGTGAAATTCAATGGTACACGTATTGCGAAAGCTACTGACTGGTTGGACGGTAGATTCCATATTCTGGATGCCTACTTTAACCTTCCTAAGTCAACATCTTCTTTCATGTACTATGATACTAACGGAGATTATGTTGCTGTTCCTGTGACTGGTGGTAATGAGGGTATTAACTACCTCCCTGAGCCCGTATATGAAACTAACACATACAACTTGGAAGGTAACTCTGATATCTTTATTCTGCAAGATATTTTCGCAGGTCAAAATGGAGTTAATCAAACAGCCGGTATTCTTAATATCAACGTTAAAGCCAAAGAATTTTCACCGTTGATTATTAATACTGCCAATACTGGAACTAGATTCTTACTTGGTGGTAAAGATAGCCTATATCATATTAGGGTTCCACTATCAGGTAACCAGACTTACTCATTCTATGGATCAGGTGCTTGGACATATCTCGATAGTATTAACTCATTCAACTTTAAAACTCTTAACGTAAGCTCTAAATATCTAGAGACTCTTAGTGGTAGCTCAAGTACTAATGCTATGACACTTGGCACTATTAACATGCCTTCACTTAAGACTCTGGAATTAACATCTCCTAACTATACTGGTACATTGTCTATAGATGGTGAAAATTATCCTAACCTTGGATCAGTAAATGTTAGCAACACTGGTATTAATCTGGACATTACAAACAGTACTATTACAACAGTGAATATCTCCAACATGAGAAATTCTTCTGTTAGTATTATTGGATGTCCTAACCTTCAAAATGTTACTTTCGGAGCTGGTGGAACAGGAACAACTAGTACAACTCTTACGAACTGTATTATTTCTCCTATGTCCAGCACTCAATTAGTGAATACTGTAACTATTAACAACAGTAAGATTAAAGAACTTACTTTGACTAATACTACATTCACTAATAATAGAACACATTTGAAGATTGTTGGTGATGAGAGTTTAACTACTTTAAATATTTCAGGTATTAGTATTCTTGAAATTAGTAACTGTAGCTCATTGAAAAATATCTTTATAACTGATCCTGAGACTCCTACTGGTGAAGGAAATCCTAATGGAGATTATCTCACACAGATTCTCTGTAATAGTTGTGGTAATAGTAGCATTAGTTTCCGTGTTGGTAGTGCTGAAGGTGCAGAAGATGTTATTGACCTGAGAAGATATACCCACTTGACTACAGTTAAATTCTCTAATATCCTAGGTTTCACTGACTGTAAGCTTCCTGCAAATGTTGGTCTTAGCAACAGTGCATTCTCAGGATCTAGCGGAATGAAAACACTTAGTGGTGAGAATATTCTCCTTAATGGAACTAGTATTTTCTCTGGCTGTGCTGCATATACAATGAAGACTGCCGAAGGAACATACACTGACTTTAAACTAAGTTCAACTCTTACCTCACTAGCTTCAATGTTTAATTCGGGTAGAGGAGGTTCTATTAATAGAGATGCTGCCAATCACTTCATTAATAATATTGTAGGAGATAGCGCTAGTAGAATTACAAATATTTCTGGCATGTTTAGTGTACAGAATATTTCCTATACACAAGCTGACCTACAATTTGACTTAGGAAGTGGAACACCAAAGAGATATATTGACCTGAGCAAGTTCACTAATGTCACAGACGTTAGTAGTGCATTCTCTTGGACAAGTATTTCTGCATTGCATCCTAAAATGTTCTCTTTCGGCTCTAATGTTAGTTCAATTTCGTTCGGATCGTTCTGTACTGGAGATAGTAGAACTTACTATGCACCAATCGATATTTTCAAAGATATTATAAACAAAATTAATATCCTTTGGAATACTACTTGGCCTAGTGAGCAGTATCAATATACTATGTGTATTGTAAATTCTTCCGGTAATACAAGAACTGATACAATTCCTTTGAAAGATCTATTACATCCATCTAGTAAAAATCCATCAAAGATCACAAGATTAGGCGGCTTTACACTGGCTACTAATCAGACTTGGGACCTTACAGATGCTTTCTCTTATGGATGGGATGCTCTTACCAGAATTGACGGTTTCCTATATAATGGTCATTCAAGACTGACAAATTGTAATAAGATATTCGTTAACGGAGCTAATACTGGTCCTACAAATCTTAAACTCCTGTATGAATGCTTTAGAGTAAACAATAGTAATGATCCTATTAACCTAGTTTCATTCCTCAATTGGTCAAGATTCGTGGCTAGCAATAGTAATGATCCTATCTCTGAACGTTCTTCAATGTGGAGTAGCGGTGATTGTTTCAATATGATCAAGTATATTCCTACTAAGGCTGAATTTAATACACTAGTTAGGACACTAATTAACTCTGGTGCTAATGCTACAAGCTTAACAGGTATTAGTAATATATTCAAGAACTGTACTGTGTTCATATCAAATGCGGGCGAGGCAACACTTAGTCTAGCAGCCACTACAAAGAATAATAACATCAAAGCTATGAACTCTACGTTCAGAAACTTTAAGATGATTTCTACGAGTGGTGAGGCTATTACTTCTGAAAACTTGAGTGGTATGATGGCAGCTGATCCTGAGTACATAACGTTTGCTGATAATCTCTTTAACTATGTTCCAAATGTTCAATCTTTCAACAGAACATTTATGAATATCAAGCTGAATAAGTCGCTACCATATAACTTCTTTGGTTTGCGATATGCTTCTGATACTGGTAATGTTTATTATGTTAAAGAATTGGATGAACATGATGAAGAAGTTTATAGCCTAGGTAAGCGTATCTACTATAACTACAATAAGAGAATTAATAACCTTTCTTACTGTTTTGCCAATGTTTCATGGAATGGCAGTGGTGACGTAAGTGCTAAGTACTTTAATGACGATCCACTTAGTCTTCCTGCAAATAGATTTATTGTCCAAAGTTCTGGCACTGTTTATACTGATGGTGATATGCAGTATTATAGAAAAGTGATAACAGACATCTATGATCCAGAGACAGGTGAAAAGACTGGTGAAGAAATCTCTTATGCAGTTCAGGGAAAGATTGGAACTAACGATGAAATTACTGATGCCTTAAATCTTAATGGTGCTAAGGAGGATGACGCTTTCACTGTAACTTTGAAGAATAATAGCACAGGAAACAATTTTGATACTAGATTCACTAACTATCCTGTAAGCGAAGAATGTAGGGATAAACTATTTATCGCTCCAGATATTTTCTATGGATGTACTACAGGAGCTAACATAACTTATTGTTTTGCCAATACTTCTGACAGCGTTGACGAATGTCTTGAAGGTATTATACCTGAACACTTGATGAAGGAATGTAAAACATCTGCTCTGACTGGTTTATTCCAAAACTTAAATATCGTTCCTAGATTCTTGAAACAACAGGGTACTGAAGGAGAAAGTATTGAAATTGCCAAGATCTATCATTTCGTTCCTGAAAACTTCACAACTTGTACCGATCTTGCTGGTGCATTTAATTTCCATATTAGATTGCCACAAGCTGCAAGAGAAGATAATAGCGGAGTAACTAGGTATAATAAATACTACCTTCTGCTCAGTAACTCTATACCAAGGAGTACTACGAGCTTGAAGAATGCATTTACTGGTGCCTATTATGATAGTTCTAGTGGTGGACAATTCCATGATTCTGTAAATAATACTTGGATCAATACTCATAACTATGATTATAATATTCGATTCAATATTATGTACAATGTAGACAGTGAAACTGATGGAATTGATATGGATCACTTCACCGTTCTTAATGTGGATGAAATTGTAACTGCTCCTCTTGCAATGATCTGTTATGGTAATTTATTCAATGAGAATTATCTATTGAATAATGCCAAAAAGACAGAAGATACATATATTATGAGAGCTTTCAACTGGACAAACGAAAATATTGTCTCTAGAAATCTCAAACTACCCCGTGCTACAGGAACTTGGGAAACTAAGTATGTTATCCACTGGGGCGGAGGAAATATGGATCTTCCAATTTGGAGCAATCAGATCGAAAGCATTGACACTTCAAGAGCTGCTTATAATTCAATGAGAAATGGTTCAACTAGGAAACTTGTAGTTGTTGACCCTTCTTAATATAACTCATGATCTCTAGGCCCTGTTGACTAATAATCTTCAAGGCTTAGAGATTTACTAAATATATTAAATTAATATGTCACATAAACTAGGCACAAACATTTCATACAAGTCTGAAGCATGGTTGGATAATAGAGTAAAAGTTGACAATAAAGATCAGCTTCTCTATTGGACTGATCCTGTTCCAGAAAGTTTTGAAGTTTGCTGTGAAGGTATTTGGTATTATTATGATCCTAATAAAACTAGGTTAGATACTGGACACTGGGTTCCTAGAGTTGCAACGGATATAAATGACATTACTGAAGAAGATGATGCTAAGAGAGGAGTTTCAGCAGGTGTTATTAGAGAAATGGCAGAAGATGTTATTAATCTAAAGAAACAAACTAGACTACTTGATAACGTTATCTATCCAGTAACTATCAAAAATCCTGTAATAGGACCTAAGTATTCATCTACTGAAGTTCAAACTTTGACAAATGATACTGAATATACTTTTGCTAAAATCCTAAACCTGATTTCAGCTCAACAATATGATGAGTACTATGATATCAATATGGATGGAGTAATTGATAATGCTGACTCAACTGCATGGACTGAGTTATATAATAAATGTGCCCAGTCTTATTCATACTCTCCAAAAGGTACTGGTTCATCATACTGGCTTGAAGTTGGTTCTTGGATTCTTCCTAAGATTACCTGGTCTGTAGCTAAGACTGGATCCGCCATTGTTCCTGAAATCTCTAATTCAGTTGTTTCAGGTCCTGTTCGTGGATACATTAATGGACTTTCATGGGTGGGAAAAGAAGGTATTCAATCTAACACAAGAGCTTCTTACACCTTTAGAATAACATCCTTTGTTGACGAAGATATTTATGCAACTGCTGATACTACAATCAACTTTGGATATAAACTCTATTCTGGTGTATCGGATGAATCATTTGGTGAAGCTGCAATATATAATCAGAGTATGTTAACTGGATTTACCTCAGAGTTTGTAACTAATGGTAAGATGAGTGCTAGAACCTTCAATTGTACTGGTGGTAAGTATCCATATATTCTGATACCAAAAGACTTCTATTCAGCAAATAACAAAACTTATGTGAATGATAACTTAATGTCTGACTTCGTTGTAAGAACTAATCCAATCCTCGTTAATAGTAGAGGAATTAATATTGCTTATGTGCTTCTTAGAACTACATACATTCAGACAGGTAGTGCAATTAAAATCGATATAAGATAATATGACAAAAGTACTTATTGATCCAGGTCATGGAGTCGACACGAAAGGTAAGCATAGTCCTGATGGAAAACTTAGAGAGTATAAGTGGGCAAGAGAAATGGCTAAGAGATTGTCAATTCGTCTCGCTCAAATGAACATTTCTTATCATATCCTAGTTCCTGAAGAGACTGATATTTCTTTAAAGGAGCGTTGTAAAAGGGCTAATGCTATTGCCAAAAAAGAAAAGTGTATCCTAGTTTCTATCCACTGTAATGCTGCAGGAGCTGATGGAAAATGGCACACTGCTCATGGATGGTCTGTATTTGTTTCTCTTAATGCCTCAGGTGCTTCAAAAGCTTTAGCCTCAATGATGGCTGTTTCTGCTGAGGGCTATGGTGTTAAGGTTAGAAAGCCAGATCAACTCCATGGATATTGGCAACAGAATCTAGCCATGTGTCGAGATACTTCCTGTCCTGCTGTACTTGTTGAAAACATGTTCCAAGATAATAAAGAGGATGTCGCTTTCTTGATGTCTGAGGAGGGTAAAGTAACTCTCTGTGAGATCATGGTTGAAGGTATTTGTAATTATCTTGGAATTCAATATAGTAATTAATAATTATGGGAACAGAAATTAAACAAATGCTCGATGAAGAGGGTGTTGGTTATTTCCCGGCAAGTATAACTGATGCTATTGGTCATAAACAAGCCAAAGCAGCATTAACTAAGTTCTTATCTGTCTATGATCTGTCTCTTCTTTGGCCTACCTCTGGAATTAATGGTGGATCCGCATATAACTTAACAAAAGCTATTGAGGTCCTAAACAATAAACTCCTAGATACACAAAAATATCCTGGAGTTAAAGCACAATTTGTTAATTCTAATAATAGACTAGAGGAGTGGCAGTTCTTTGGTAATGAATACGCATTCACTAATGAACTTGGTTGGGGACAAGTAGACTCAGCAGTATTAACGGAACTTCAGGCAACTGTTTTTCCAATTACTGTAAACTTGAACCTAAGTAAAACCCTCTTACAGACTAAGAATTCATATGATGTTGATATTACTTGGTCTGTTGAACGAAAAGGTATTAACGTCTCTGTTGATTCCATAAAGTATATAAATTCAGAGTTTACAAATGCAGTAAGAAGAACGGATACCATCTTAGAGAATACTGCAACTACTAAGACTTATACTTTTACAGGAACATATCAGGGTCTAACAAAGAGTATTACAAAAACTATTAAAATTGTAGACCCCTCATTCACTGGTATTCTTGATGCTAGTGATGCTATTACTGCTGTAGGACTTAGTAATGCAATCTATAATGGTAAAATTAGACAAACTTCAAGCCTGTTAGGGTCCAAATCTTATACATGGTCTTCTATAAGTTTGACTAACCAAAGAACTGTATTTATATTCCCAACTGCTTTTGGTACTTTATCATCAATTAAAGACGGAAATAACTTTGAATATATCAATTCCTATTCAAGGGTTAATATGACAATTGACGGTGTATCCTATTACGCTTATGTTTTAACAGATCCCGTGTCTATCACTGGATTTAAACAAATTTTTAGTTAATTAAACTATGGCATTAAAAGTAGGTGATAATTTTAGTTACCAAGGTGCGAAACCGAATTTTGAGAGAGATACTTTTGCTACCTTGAGTGCAATGAAAAGTTTCCCTACCACAAGTATAGATGAAGGACACATCTCTTTGGTCTTAGAAACTGGGAAACGATATAAATATTCTGCTTCAAATACCGTGGATGATACCCTCGGTAAATGGAGATTAGTTGTTGATACCGCACTGGACGCGACCTCTGAAAATCCTGTACAAAATAAAGTCATATATAATAAGTTTAGGTCTGACGAAGAAAGCGCTGCTCAGGCAATGGCTCTCTTGTCACAAAACTCTACAAATGCCCTCAATCAAGCCAAGGAATTTCTTCTTGGAGAGGATACTAGACAAAGAGAGGAGATTGAGGAAGAAATTATAGAGAATGAAAAAACAACCGCCGCTGCAATAGGCGAACTTAAAGAAGCTATTGAAATTAACGAACTTGTAACTGCTCAAGCCCTGAATGATAAAGTAGGTCAAGGTCGTACTATCAATGGTTATGATTTAAGTGAAGATATTATACTAACAAAAGCTGATGTTGGTTTAGATAGAGTTGATAATACAGCCGACGAAGATAAACCCATCAGTAATTTAACACAAGAGGCTCTTAATGGCAAAGTAGATGCAATGGAGGGATATTCACTGATGTCCACCTCTGAACATAATAAATTAGGGGCCTTACCAACAAAAGCAGAACTAGATGCTACTCTACAATCTGCTGCCGGAAACTTAACCGGTCATACAGAGGATAAAAATAATCCTCATGAAGTCACAGCTGAACAGGTTGGCCTAGGTAATGTTGACAATACAAGCGATGAAGATAAACCAGTCTCTACCGCTCAACAGGCTGCTTTGGATGAAAAGGTTGATAAGACGCTCAGAATAAACGGTTACGCTCTTTCTGATGGTGATGTTAGCCTTAATAAATCTGATGTAGGTCTGGGAAATGTTGACAATACTGCAGACATAGATAAACCTGTAAGCACTGCACAGAGAGAAGCCTTAGAACAGGTCGAAAAGACTGCTGCTTCAGCTCTGATTGAATTGAGAGAAGACCTTGATGAAAGTAATGAAGTAACTGCAGCCGCCCTTGGAAATCTTAATCGGACTGCAGAAATTATTAATAACTTAACTATCAATGGTCATTCTGTACTTGAAGGCCCAATTGAACTTAGCAAGGAAGATGTAGGTTTGGGGAATGTGGAAAATACTAGTGGTTCAAATCTACCTGTATCTGAAGCAATGCAACAAGCTCTGGATGAAAAGGTAGACAAAACTATTACTATTAATACACATGCCCTATCTGAAAATGTTATTCTTTCCGCTACTGATATTGGATTAGGAAACGTTGATAATACTAGTGATGCTGATAAGCCCATTAGTACAGCCACACAGAGCGCATTGGACAATAAAGTAGATAAAACTACTACGGTCAATGGTCATGCTCTTAGTGAGAACGTAATTGTAACATTATCTGATCTGGGTCTTGGTAATCTTGAAACTGTTGTAACTAATGGACAGGTTGTAAGTACGATTGGTGATGTTAGCGATAATCTCATTAATCACAAGAATGCTACAAATAACCCTCACGGAGTTACAAAAACTCAAGTAGGCCTCGGAAATGTAGATAATACTTCTGATGCCGATAAACCAATAAGTACGGCGACTCAAACTGCCTTGAACGGTAAAGTAGATAATACTACTACAATTAATGGACACGCTTTATCTAGTAATGTTACTGTTACTAAGGGAGATGTTGGTTTAGGAAATGCTGATAATACGGCTGACCTTGACAAACCTATTAGTAATGCAACTAAGGAAGTAATTCTTGATAATGAACGTACTACCGCTCAAGCACTTTCAGAAATCGAATCAACAGTTGATCAAATTGAGAAAACCATAGCTGCTGCCTTGAATGCTATGTCCATCCAGATGCAGAAAAATTGTACTGTATGGAAAGGTACTCAAGACTTGTATGATGCTATGGAAACCAAGGACGAAGACACACTTTACGTTATTGTTCCAGGAACTTCACTTCCTGTTAATAATGGCGGAGGAGAAGAAGTAACGCCACCAGAAGAAGGGGGATAAGCTATGATTATCGGAGAAGATGAAATTGTAAAAATCTACCTCGGCACTACTGAAGTTGTCAGAATGTATCTTGGTGAAACTTTAATTTACGGAGAAGAAAGTGAAAACGAGTAGATTTGTCAGTGTTCAAGATCCTGCTGGACTTTGGGCACCCATGCAACTAATTGGCGCTTCAGTTAAAATCAAATCTACTTCCATTGCTTCTGGTCTTTTTTCATATGATGCGGATTCAGTTTATACAATCGAATCTATAGGACTTAGGATGAATCACCAGGGAAAAGCTTATTCAGTTGTAAAATTGAATGAAATCTCTGGTGAATTCTCCTGGAAAGATCTTGAAGTAACTGGACTATCTTTCTACTTCTATCCAAAGGCAATCTGTGGAGAATTCTGTTCAGGTATGACAAAATGTGGTTATTCAGTTCCCGGTGGAAGAGAAGAAGATAACTACATTAAGTATGTCAAGAATGATGGTGATAACTTGACATTACGTAATGATCCGTACACCTATATTCAAGAAGAAGACGATGGTGAAATCTTAGACTAAAGATAATAATATGAAATTTAGGTATACAAGATTTGAAAAAATATATAGTAGTAGAGAGGAAGCTATTATTAAACTGAATAATACTACCCGCTACTATGCCGAAAATGTTGCCATCAGATATAAAAATGGTGACTCCTTTGAAACAATCCTCGCCCTCTTCAGAAGTGAAACTAAAGGAGACTATAGTATAAACTTCGATTCAGGGCAACAAGGATCTGGTGAAGGAGCTGGTCGTATTTTTGATATGACTAGAAAAGAAGGGGAAACAGACGTAGAAGTACTTAACCGAGCTGTTTTTGATGTGATGACTCCTAGGGAATGGGACTTGGTTATAATCCACTCTGAGGATGTTAGTGATATTTCTTATCTCTATCACGCCGGAGTATGGATTTGCCTAACTCAGGACTTGGTTTTGAATCCTCACAATTCTGCAACAGTAAAGCTTACAGTAACTAAGGACGATAATGCAGGGTCTTATGATATTACTGCAGAAGTTCCCATTGATAATAAATCATTGTACGTCGATCCCTTCACAGAAAAACTTAGGATTGGAGTAATTGATTGTGGTAGATTAAGAGACTTAAAGAACCAATGAAAAAAGCTTATAATAAAACTAAGTGGGTCGATAATAAAACTCCAGTAAATGCACAAAATCTAAATAAAATCGAAAATGCACTCTCTGAAATCTATGAGAAAGCAATCGAGAAAGATGATATTGCGCAAGGAACAGGCATAAAAATCGATACTACTAGTGAAGGAAAGAAGGAGATCTCACTTGGGGAAGGAGTCTTGATGTCATCTACCTGTACTGGTATCGAATGGTATCAAGCAATCCCTACTACGTGGGAAAAAAATAAACTCTATTTTATCCTGGACCCTCAGTCTAAAGAGCTGTCTAGGATAATGCTAAATGGTATAACAATTTTTAGAAACAATGCCTGATACACAAAGAATCAAACTTCTGAGGGAAACAGCAGATGCCCTCCTGGAAAGTAATGTTGTCCTAGGGGATGGTGAAATCTGCTTGATTGATAGCTCAGGAAATGGATATGATTCTCTGGTGATTGGAAATGGTCAGACAGAAGCTCGATCATTAAAACTTATACCATTAAATGTCTCTAAAGGTTCTGTATTCCTGGGTATGGCTAATTCCATGACAATTCCAGCCGCTACTCCAACTTGTCCAGTTTATTACTTAGCAAGTGATAGCGGAACTTATAAAGGTTTTGGAAATATAGTCATAGAACCTGGAGAAATAGTGTTTTTAGTCTACCGATACGGTGGCTGGAGCAAAATAAAAATAATCCAGGTGGATGAAGAATTAAGCGAGACTTCTACAAATCCAGTTCAAAATAAAGTTCTCTATAGAGCTCTAAAAGATCTGGAAAATAAGATCGTAGAAGGTGCAATTAAGGTTCCAGTTGATTCTGAGTTTTCCGATGAATCAGAGAATCCAATAATGAACCGTACCGTTACTCGTAAATTTAGTGAGTTTAACTGGTACGAAAATTAATATAATAAATAATTAAATAAAAAAATTCAATTTATGGCTACTATTGCTAATAAATTTTTGTATTTTTCCACAGTTGCTGCTTATAACGCAGCTAAAACGAATATTGCCAATGGCTCAATAGTATTTGTTAATCAGGAAGCCGGCGAAAATGTTGAAGCTCAACGCTTTATTGTAACTCACGGAAAAGAGTTCCACGCTAATTTAGCCGCTGATTCAATTAAGACTGCTATTGAGGCACTTGATGTAACTAATCTTACTAATAGCGATGCAACAGATCGTGGTGTTACTATTACTTTGAATGAGATTGATGGTAAGGTTACTAGTATTACTATCTCTGACTTAGGCGGCGCAAAACTTGGCTCTTATACTAAAGGTAGTGATTCCAGTGCTCTCGCCGCCGGTGATACAATTGCTGCTGCTTTAGCAAAATTGGAGAATCAAATTGCTGCAGAAGCTACTGCGCGTGCTAATGCAGACACTGCAATCAATGATAAGATTGGTACCGGCTTTGATTCTACCAACACTGTAGCTAAAGCTATTTCTGATGAAGCTACAGCCCGTGGAAATGCCGATACAGCAATTCAAGATCAGATCGGTACAGGTTTCTCTTCAGCTAGCGGTAATACAATTGCTGAGCGCGTTGTAGCTGCTGAAGGTGCTATTACTACATTGAATGGTAATAATACTGTTACTGGATCAGTAGATAAGAAAATAAAAGATGCAATTGATGCTCTTGATTATACCATTGAATCTCATACGGCCGGCAAAGCTGTTACTGCTGTATCAGAAACTAATGGTGTTATTGCCGTAACTGAAGGCAATATTGATGCTCAATATGTAAATTATACTCCTCAAGGAGAAGAGGGTGCAAAAGATACCAATAATACCAATGTTCAGACCGTTCTTGCTGAAATCTTCCAGAAGATCGCAGAGAACGAAGAAGCTGGTGAAGTAGCTGTTTACAAAGGCGAAACTAAGGTAAATGCAATTGCTGCTGATGGTGAAACCTATACTATTAAGCAGGGTACTACTGATGTTGCTACTATCAATATTGCTAAAGATATGGTAGTTAGCTCTGGTTCAGTTATCACAGCTGATGGTACAGAGACTGACGTTCCTACTGGCACTACTCTTGTAACTGGTAAGAAATACGTTCGTTTGGTTATTAAAGACTCAACTGATGGTAAGAACATTTATATTGCTGTTGATGAGCTGTATGATGACTACTCATTTACTGATAGTTCTGAGATTGATTTCACTGAGTCAAATAATGATGTAACTGCATCTATTAAGACAGGTTCTATTGCTGAAAGTAAGCTTGATTCAGCACTTCAGGCAAAAATTGCTAGTGCAAGAACTGTTCTTGTTGAAATCGCTCAGACAGATCCTGCTACTAAGCATATTACAGTAACAAAGACCGCCGGTACAGGATCAACTCCAGACTCTTATACAATCGCTGAACATGATATTGCCTCTGCAGCTGCTCTTACTCAGGAAATCTCTGATCGTCAGTCTGGCGATGCTGCTCTATTAGGTGCAAGCACAGATGCCTCTACTGCTAATACTATCTATGGTGCAAAGAAAGGTGTTGAAGAAGCAAAGGCGGCTGCTGCTGAAGCTAAGACAGTTGTAAATGCAAAGAATAGTGGTCATGTGACTGTATCTGTTGATTCTACTGCTGCTGATGGTCATGCTGTAGTGACTGTTTCTGAAAATGACATCGCTAGTGCTGCCCTGGTTGGTACTCTACCTTCTGGAGCTACTGCTACAACAGTAGTTGGTTATGCAGCTGAAATTGCATCTGATGAGGCTGATGCTGCAGAAACTGCTGCTAAGAGTTACGCAGATACAATTACTGTAAACAGCAAGGGCAAGGCTAACAATAGTCAGAACATTCTTATCGATGGCTCTGATATCGCACTTACCGGTTATACTGCTAAATCTGGTGCAGGTAATGGCGACGTTGCTGCTACTGATACAGTTAATGCAGCTATTAAAAAGGTTGAAACTAAGGTAGACAACCTAGATACTGCTAGTCCTTTCGAGTACTCTAACTCTTCAAATAAAGCTACTGTTTTGAAAGGCAGTAATCTAACCGCTCAAAACGCTAGTGAAGTAGCTGTTGGCCAATACAATGTATCAACTTCAGGAAAGACTCAATTCTCTGTTGGTATCGGTGCAGCTAATGCTCAAAAGAATGGTATTGAGGTGCAGAATGATGGTACAATTATTATCTATCCTTACACCTCTAGTGGTACTTTCTCAACTACTGCTGCTATCCTTCAAGAGATACTCCATAACGAGATTGACTGGTACGAGGGTTAAAATTTCACATAATAACTGGGATTCCTAGGGTAATAATACTATCTTAGGTTTCCCTTCCAAAATAATAAGAATAGATGGCAACTAGTTTAATTCCAAATAAATTCTTATGTTATCAGACTGAGGCTGCTTTCAAATCTGATCTTAAGAAAAACTATGTTTCGACAAAGTCTATTGTGCTTGTTCTGGATAAACAGTATATCTATTCTCATGGGAAATACTTTTATTGTGAATTTTCTCCAGAAGTACAAAAGACAATTGCTGGAGCACTAAGTGAAATAAAGGCAAAATTAACAGAAGACGAAAAAGTAACAGCTGCAGCACTGGCAACTTTAAATTCTGAAAAAATAGGAAGAGACGAATTTGACGTTGATTCTATTAAACAAGATATCAGAAATCAAGGAGCACAAACAGCCAACGCTACTAATGCCGCAATCCGTTCTGCCTTAGCTGAATTAGAGTCTGCCTTAAATGATGCAGACTTGGAAGGTAGTACACACGTTACTGCAGCCGCCTTGACCGAATTGAAAGAACAACAAGATATCGGCTTTGAAGGTCTTGCTAAAGCTGTTAATGACCTGCGTTCACAAGTAAGAGAACTTCAGGAAAAAGTAAGTAAATTAACAACAACATAATTTTACTATGATTGATTATAAAGTAGATTTTGCTCCAAAACATCAGCCTGAACTTCAATTCATTAAAACTAAAGGCGCTTTTAGTACCTGGAGAGTTTACTTCGATATTGTTGAACACGAAGAAGAACGTAGAACTGAAACCTACATCGTAAAAGAAAAGCAAATCGTTCAACATGAGGAGACCGATGAGAATGGAGAAGTGCATGTTTATGATGTTGAAGAGATTATAGAAAAAGAAGTGACCGAGGAGCTTTCTTTGTTTGAGGCTAAGTTTATTGAAGTAAGCCGCCCCAAAGATGAACAAGTTACTGCCCTCGATCTGATAAAAAGAAAAGTAATAGAGGCAATTACTGCTTATGATACTAGTAGCAATGTAAACGCCTTTGTTCTTAATGGTAGCATTGTCTGGCTAGATAAGGAAACTCGTGTTGGACTTATGAATAGCACAAATATCCAAAAAGCAGCTGGACTTGAAGAAACAGTACTATGGTTAGGTACTATTCCTATCCGTATTAATTGCGACTTAGCTATTCAACTACTGGGCGCTCTTGAAATTTATGCTCTCGATTCTTTCAATAAGACCGCTGAACATAAGAAGAATGTAGAAGCCCTGACAACTGTAGATGAAGTCGCTTCATATGATTATACTGCAGGCTATCCTGAAAAACTCGAAATTAATATCTAAGTGAGATGACCATATCTGTGATTATATCCCTGGTGATTCTAACAACTTATGTGATCTGGACAAGCGTGAAATATGGGGTCCCAGATTCAATTTCTCAGTCGTACTACAATCTTAAGTGGAGTCCTTTATTCACATTGGTGATCTGGACTTGTGGATTTTTGATATTACCTACAATAATGGATCAAACTGCCGCTGTCTCGTCCACTCAGGTAGTCCCATTTTTAGGAGTCTCTGGCCTTTTGCTAGTTGGTGCAGCACCAAGAGTTAGAGATTATGAAAGAACCATCCACATCATAGGAGCAAGTGTCGCAGGAATATTTTCACAGCTATGGATCATACTGTACGGAAATCCCTGGACTTTACTCCTATGGATCGGTCCTATGGTATTATTGATGAGTTTAATGGTACAAAGAGATAAAGACTTAGATAAAGTGAATTTTGTGTTTTGGTCAGAGGTTACTGCATTTGCACAATTATATCTAAGCCTCTTGATTAATTAATACGAAACTTAAAAATCTATATACATTAATGATTGCAGAAAACAATCTATTCAAGGCCAAGGTAGGAAATGTGTTCGTAAGAAAAGAACATAACGTTTTCTATGGAGATACACTAGAACTTGGCAATAAGATTAATGCTCAGGGTGAAGTTATACCTGAGACAATTGATGATTATTTTGAGGTACCTGAACCTGAAAACTATGAATTAGGTGGCCTCTATATTGAAAATTAATTAAATTTTATAAATTAATTAAATTATGAAGTATTTAGGAAGTTATGATACATTGACTGCATACAAGGAAGACACTAGTATAGAAGCCCCTAATGTTAGCCTTGTTGAGGGAAAATGTATATACAAACCTATAGTAAAAACAAACTTCGGAGACGTAGCCCTGTACAACTCCAAAACAGAGGCATTTGAATTTTGTAGCGTAACTGCATATACAAAAAGCCTAAGTCACTTACCACACTTAACTCCTATCGGTGTTGTGGCTGTACCGGCAATGTATTCTCCTGATAACACTACACGAGTGATGTCTCTGAAGAATATGTCTTGTTATACTCCAGAGAGTGGAAGTGTTGCTGACTTGAATACTTCTAACGGCTCTTCTGACTATGATGAAGACATAAATATGAAATGGGGAGCAACTGGTGCAATAACCGGAATTACTTATACCCCAAATATTAACTGTGTAAATCCTCTTACTGGAGAGACATTAACAGTATCACCTGCTTCAACATGGGCAAGAATTCCCTCAGACCCTGAATGGAGTTCAACAGGTTATTTAGATCCAAATTCGGGATATAGATATTACTATGGTGCTAGTTCTGGAGATAATGCTTATTCTACTACAGGCGATAGCCATCTCAGATTTGGTCCCTATCCAATACTGAAAGATGGTTCAAAAAACCCACAGTATTATGCAGAAGGAATGTGTACTAACGACTTTGATGGTAGAGGACATACAACTGCTATTCTAAATAGTACAAAAGTCAATTGGCAGAATACAAGCAGTATTGATGGAATGAGCACAGCTGCCGGATATTATCCACCAGTTTTCTGCTGCAGTAGATATGCAACCACTGGTACAAGCTCCGGAGATTGGTATCTTCCTGCACAAGGTGAATTGTCATTCCTAATTGCTAAATATGGTGCAATTAATGGCACATTAAAGACATTAGCACAGTTTGATTCAACCTTAGCAGCACATTTTGGTGAAAGAAATTCTGCTACTTACGGTACCTGGTTATGGAGTAGTTCGTTGCATGACTCTTCC
>OCTW011577232.1_pt1 | contig 17106 bp, 18 predicted proteins | sample 1539671 | NCBI WGS metagenome assembly OCTW01 (sample SAMN02144230, study PRJEB22623) | gut metagenome | biome: sheep rumen | host: Ovis aries | place: New Zealand
CCCGACATGGTCGCCGGTCACAGCCTTGGTGAGTTCAGCGCATTGGTGGCATGTGGCGCTTTGCGTTTCGAGGACGCCTTATTATTAGTATCCGCGCGTGCGCAAGCGATGCAGGCTGCCTGTGAGGCCAACCCCGGCACGATGGCTGCCGTTCTCGGTCTTCCGGATGAGAAAGTGGTCGAGATCTGCGAAAGCGTTAGTGGAGTTGTCGTTGCTGCCAACTTCAACTGCCCGGGTCAGATTGTTATCTCCGGTGAAGTGGAGGCTGTCGAGGCTGCTTGTGTAGCCATGAAAGAAGCAGGTGCTCGACGTGCGCTCAAATTGCCGGTAGGCGGTGCATTCCATTCCCCGTTGATGCAGCCCGCTGCGGAAGATCTCAAAGCTGCCATCCTCAAAACGGACTTCCACAAACCCTTCTGCCCGATCTACCAGAACGTGACCGCAAAAGCAGAAACGGAACCGGGAATTATCCGCGAAAACCTCCTAAAACAACTCACAGCCCCCGTTCGCTGGACGCAGTCCGTGCAAAACATGATTGCGGACGGTGCGACGGAGTTCTATGAGTTCGGTCCGGGAGATGTCCTCAAAGGTCTGATCCGTAAGATTAATCCGGAAGTTCAAGTCGGATAAAATGAAGAAATTTCTTCTCATAGCCCTTGTCAGCGGACTATTCTGTAGTTGTTATCACAAGACGGATAGTCCGCGCGGCTCATGGGCGAAAGGGGCTGATCTGAGTTGGCTGAGTGAGATGGAGCATGATTCAATGTTCCATGACGATTGTATAGCCACGTTGCGCGAGATGGGTATGAACGCCGTGCGACTTCGTGTATGGGTCAATCACAAGACAGGATGGAGCAACAAGGACGACATGCTCGCTCTCGCTAAACGGGCAGCCCAACAGGGGCAACGGATCATGATCGATATCCATTACTCGGATTTCTTTGCAGATCCCAGCCACCAGACTATTCCGGCTGCGTGGCAGAATTACGACTACGAAACGATGCTGGAAGCCGTGCGCGAACACACGCTCGATGTCCTTTATACCCTCAAGGAAGCCGGTATCAAACCCGAATGGGTACAGATCGGCAATGAGACGCCCAACGGCATGCTATGGCCGATGGGAAAAGTAAATAAGGAAGAAGGAGAGTGGGTTCACTATGCCGGATTTACGGCGATGGGATATAAATCCGCAAAGGAGGCTTTTCCGGATATCAACGTCATCGTTCATGTCGATAACGCCTATGAGCAGCGCGATTGGTTCTGGACTCAGATGGCGGCTCACGGCGGCAAATGGGATATGATTGGACTGTCTCATTACCCGATGATGAGCGCTTGGAACGGAGGTAAGACGTGGCAGGAGATGAACGAACTGGCGGAGGCCAATATCCGCCGTCTTATCAGCCAATGGCATTGTCCGGTGATGATTGCTGAGATCGGTATGTTTGCCAACGACACGCTTTCTGCTACCGTCATGGCGGATTTTGTGGAGCGTGCGCAAGCCATTGATTCGTGTGCCGGTATCTTCTACTGGGAGCCGGAGTGCTATGGAAATTGGAGACCGGCGGAGTATATACCGTTAGGATGGGGAAGTTACGATATGGGAGCCTTTACAAAAGAAGGGAAACCATCGGAAGTGATGGAGATTCTTCTTTCGAGTAATAAATGATAGATATAAACATTATTAACATAATTTTATATATTGGGAATGAAAGATATTTTTGATTTAACAGGTCGCGTAGCGTTGGTAACCGGTTGTTCGGGCGGCCTGGGAGTGCAGATGGCTAAAGCGCTGGCGGCTCGTGGGGCGAACTTGGTGATTATCGCGCGCCGGTATGAGAAGTTGGTAGAAGTGCAGAAAGCCATTGAGGCAGAGTTTGGTGTTCAGGTATTGCCGTTACAATGCGACATCACCAATACCGAGGCTGTCAATTGGATGGTAGATAAAGCCATCAAACAATTTGGACGCATTGATATTGTCGTTAATAACGCCGGCACAGGAGCAGTAGCTCCGGCGGAGGACATTACCGATTTGCAGTTTGAGAATGAGATGCAGACGGATCTCTTTGGTACTTTCCGCGTGGCACGCGCAGTAGCGAAGAAATCGATGATTCCGAATAATTACGGCCGCGTGATCAATATCGCGTCCATGTATGGTCTGGTGGGTAATAAGATTGCTCCCGCAGCCCCTTACCATGCTGCCAAAGGCGGTGTTGTCAACCTGACACGAGCTTTGGCTGCAGAGTGGGGTAAACACGGCATTACGGTCAACACCATCTGCCCGGGCTATTTTATTACGCCGCTGACCCAAGAGACTTTGGAGTCGGAGTATTTCGCCAACTATGCCAAGACTGTTATCCCGATGGAGCGTTACGGACATGAAGGCGAACTCGACAGTGCAGTGGTCTTCCTTGCTTCCGATGCATCCACGTATGTAACCGGCGTAGCACTGCCCGTTGATGGCGGATACACATGCGTTTAACATATGTCTTTGATTTAGGAGGCGTGCTTATCCAACTGGAGGTGAAGCGCTGTTTTCAAGCCTTTGAGAGACTCATGGGCGAGGAAAACATGCGTGTCATCCTGGGCATGGATAACAACGGCGAAGGCGTGAAAGCAGTTAGCATTGCTTCCAAACAACTAATGGCGAACTTTGAGCGCGGAATGATCTCTCCTGAGACTTTCCTCGCTCAGATTCGGCAATACTGCCACCCGGGAACGACAACCGAAGAAATAGTAGAGGCATGGATGTCCATGCTGGATGAACTACCGGAAGAGCGGTTGGCGTTCGTTGATTCGCTGCGCGCCAAAGGACATCCGGCGTATCTTTTGTCCAACGGGAATGACCTTCATTATGATTTTATCAATCGTAAGTACGGTTTGGAAAGTCATTTTGATGGGTGCTTCCTGTCTCAAAAGATGCACATGGCGAAGCCCGAACCGGAGATCTTTGAAGCCGTACAAAAAGAGATCGGTAATCCTGAAAACGTCATTTTTATTGATGACTTACAGGCTAATCGTCTGGCGGCCGAGCAAACGGTCCATTGGAAAACCTTCGAAAGCATCGATGCGTTGCGGGTGAATATCCCAAAAATGTAATACCTTTGCACAGCAAAGGTCAGAAAGACCCAAAACAAGCCCGTCACTCACTGACGTTAAACAGAGAAAGCGCAAAGCGTTGCGCGAATACATATTGATTAAAAGCGTTTGCTAATGCTTGTTTGTCTGAGTAAACGAAATGTAGGAAGTTTCAGTTAACAGATAGGAAGCAAGTCGAAGCAGATGCCCGTTGGTATATTCACACGTATCTTCTTTACGGGGATACGCGCCTATATACTAAAGCGGGCAACTGAGTTGAATTCCGTCTGTTAAGGTATCCTACAACCTCGTTTACCGGATGACAATCAGTTGTCCGCGTTTTTGTTTGTACCTAATGAAAAACGTTGCAAAAGTACAACAATTTTACGGAACGCACAAGCGCGCAAAGAAAAAGGACCAAAAAGAACCATGAATATATCATAAAAAAGCAGTAATTTTGCAAACGGAAATAAACGGAGAATGCCGAAAGCCGAATAATAAAGTGGAGGCAAAACTAAAATCTAAGTATTATGGCAAAAACAAAACAACATCGCAAGACTAATTCATTGCGAGCAGAAGCATTATTAGTTGTGAAGCAGAAGTGGACATATCCTGGGATGCAATCGTATGCACCCCAAGAGAAAATCATCAAAACCTTGTTTCATAAACTTTATCCTAATAACTCTAATGAGAGTGAGGTATTGGTAAAAGCAAGTGTTCTGAATCATTTCTATAGCACTAGTATTTATGCCATTTCAGCACTTGCTAAAAGAATTGCCACATTGAATATAGACAAAGATTTACAGGTAGGCAAAATTGAAATAGTTGAACAAATAGCCAATCTTCTTCCACGCAAGAATTATTCATTTGCTTCAAAATATTGTGCCAATCACAATCCTAATGCGTACCCTATCAATGATAGGTTAGTACGTGGGTATCTGGCGCAAGTGATTGCAAAAGGCAATCTAAATGGATACGAAGGCAAAAAGACACCGCTTGATAACAGAATGAAAGTAGATTATCCTTTTTATAAAGAAGTATATGATGCTTTTATGAAACAATACAACCTGACTTCTCTGGGTTATAGGAAGGTTGATTGGTATATATGGACTGCACGTAAATGCAATTTAAAGAATCTGTCTTTATTCAAATTAATCTAAAAATACTATCAATTATGAAACCAAAACTTTTTGAGGTCAGCACGCACGCAAAGAAGCGGATGGCGAGAAGACCATTGCCAAACAATTGGAACAACAGCAGTCGGTGGATATAGATAAGTTGCGGGCATCGCTGAACTCGTTTTTTGGGATTATGTCGCATGGCAAAAACTACCATACACGAATAAGGATGATGGGGCACTATCCGTTGTTTAAGCGATTCGGGTACTTTGATAAAGAGTATTTACACTTTATACCGTATGGAGATATAATACACAACAATTAACAATATTAACAAACTAAAAAGTTTAAATTATGAAAAAATCAATTCTTTTTTCTGTGCTTGTGGTAGGGGCAACGCTCCTTCAGGCACAAAGTATTACAGTCCATCAAACATGTGGACAAAACGGGCAAGTACAAGTATTGGTAATAGAAACCAATGACCATGCATATGTTGATTTAGGTTTACCAAGTGGGACTTTATGGGCAACCTGCAATGTGGGTGCTACTACTCCCGAAGGTTACGGCAACTACTATGCTTGGGGAGAAACTGCTACCAAAGAGTCTTACTGGTGGGATACTTATTTTGACACCAACAATGGTGGTGAGACATTTACGAAGTACAAGAATGAAGGTGGCAGAAAAGTACTTCGTTTGACAGACGATGCAGCTCACGTCAATTGGGGCGGTAGTTGGCGAATGCCGACCCGGGCAGAATGGGTGGAACTCTATACAAACTGCACATGGACGTGGACTACGCAGAATAGGGTAAACGGCTACAAGGTCACGAGTAATAAGGCAGGTTACACGGACAAGTTTATTTTTCTTCCTGCGGCGGGTTACCGCATAGGAAGCGCCCCCAGCTATGTGGGCATCAACGGCGTCTATTGGTCGTCATCGCTCTCCGAGGGCTACTCGTACGAAGCGTGGTACTTGGGCTTCCTTTCGGGCAGCCGCAGCATCGCCGACACCGACCGCTACTACGGATTTTCCGTGCGGCCTGTACTTCCTTAGAATTTTACCTTCGTTTCATCCCCCAACCCCCATGGATTTTTCGGCATTGGGCAAGGGCGTTTCGCTCCCCAAGCGAAACTACCCGGCCCTTGACTAAGGACGAAAAATCTCAAATTAGAAAAATTTAAAAACATAAAACAATATGAAACATTCAATCTTATTAACCCTAAGCGGTATTCTGTTGTCCTTCAACGCAATGGCGAATGACACCATCCGTATTTATTCCAATGGATGCGACGACTACCAGACATTTATCGGTTCTCACGGTGGTCAACTCACGATGACTGCAAATAGTGACCAGTGGTCGCATTTTGTGCGTTGGCAAGATGGTAACACCGACAATCCACGAACCATTACCACCAACGGCAATGCCGATTACACGGCTGAGTTTGCTAAGTATATATTTTCCATCACCAAGAATGCCGAGCATGGAACTATTTCCGGCAACAGTTCGGCGGAATACTTGGATTTCGTCACGCTGACCGTCACTCCGGACTATGGCTATCATTTCACACAATGGTCAGATGGTTTGAAAGACAATCCGCGTATTGCGCAGATTACTCAGGATACCACCTTTACGGCAGAGTTTGCAAAGAATGTCTATTCCATCACCAAGAACGCAAAGCACGGCTCTATTTCCGGAAATAGTTCTGCGGAATACTTAGATTTCGTCACGTTGACCGTTAATGCCGACTACGGTTATCATTTCGCACAATGGTCGGATGGATTGAAAGATAACCCGCGTATTGCGCAGATAACAAAAGATACAACCTTTACTGCTACATTCAAAAGCATAGGAGACCATAATATTACTGTTCGATTGGATCCAAGTAGTTGTTCCAGTTGGACAAAAGTTCGTCTTTGGGCTTGGACTGATGAAGGCAATATTTTTGATTCGTGGCCGGGGCAGATTGTTAGTAAGGATTCGGAAGGATGGTACTCCTATACATTTGAAGAGGATATTACCTCTGTTAACATCATTTGGAATAATGGTACAAACCAAACTGTAGATATTGAAGGGGTGACATTTTCTACATGTTACGCACTCAATAGTACTTCAGGAAAAGCAATCACTGTAAGTATAGTTGATTGTGTAATAGGTCAGCCATTAGGTCATGCCGACGAAACAACCACTACCGCTGTGACAGCCACGCCCAATGAGGACAACTCTGTTACACTAACTTGGCCGGCAGTAAATGGCGCCGATACGTACACAATCGAAATCAAAAAGAATGGCGTGTCGGTTTGTACGCTTGTCTTTAACGCTAATGGACAATTGATTTCTATAAACTTTGCGGCTCCGGCTCGAGACGGTAAAGGACGGGATGTACCGGCAGCAGAACAATCTGCATCCGGATGGACGTATGTCGTAACCGGTTTGGAAGAAAACGCATCATACACATATAGCGTCACGGCGAAAGATGTCAATGGTAATGTGCTGTTGAAGCAGTCGGTTGATTTCTCAACAGGCGAGGAACAAGGCATCGAAGATGTACAAAGTGACCAAGTACAATGTACCAAGGTTATTCGTAACGGCCAGATCTTCATCCTCCGTGGCGACAAGACCTATACCCTCACCGGACAAGAAACAATCATGCCGTAAGGCTAGAAGTGAAGTAAACTTAAGAAGGACTAAATACTACTATGTACATTCAAAGCCGGAGGAGTTTCCGCTCCCCTGGTTTTGTTTATTTACCCACCACGGGCAAATGATCTTTGACGTATTGTAGAGAAAAGTTATTCTTCTCCAAGAATTTGCAGCATTTGTGCCGGAGTTACCACCCGCGGATCAATCGGAAAATGCTTCAAGTTGCCTGTAACAAGGAACGAATCTTCTTCAGAAAGTGCCACTTCATAGAAAACACGGTCACTTTCATCCGTGAACAATGTATCAACTGACACACGCTCTGCAGCTACGCCTTTTTGGCGGATATACTCAAATAAATTTTGGCGTTTCAACGGGCTAATATGAAAATGTGTACGTGAAAGAACTTCCTCATACTCAGCCATCATTTCGTCATTATACATTGGTGTTATTTTTCCGTGAAGCAGATAGTCAACAACTTTTGAGGTTGCTGCTTCTACATTATGCGTAATGTATGCGGACACAAGAACATTTGTGTCGATTACAGCGTAAATCATGGTTATGCCATCTCTTTTTGTTGTTTTTCACGTTCCATGCGTTCACGACGCTCTTGACGGGCTTTACGAATCTCTTCGTTAATCTCATCCAATGTCAACTCTGGGGTTTCCGGATGGGGGGCATAGAACGCTTCCAGTGCGCGTTTGCGCGTTTGATCCTCTTCTGCACTAATCGTGAAAGGAATAGAACGCGTACGAACAACGGCATTGATAAACACATTTACGGCCGCATTAACACTCATTCCGAATTGCTCGCAGAGTGCATCAAACTGTCTTTTCACGTTATTGTCCACACGGATGGTCATTGCTGTTTGTGCCATAATTATTCCTCCTATTTGATGATAATTGATTTCAATATGATTTCATTTCGACTGCAAAGATACGACAAATAATCCGAATATGCAAGTTTTTATGCAAAAAAATGATATTTGCTTGCAAAAATCTCTCTTTTTCTCTACATACGTGTACAAATTTAGGAAATAAATAACATCGTAAGACATAATTATTGGAACTTGCATCCTCTATATGCGTCTGCGCTCATATATTTTTTTGTACTGAGACTTTTGAGACTCTTGAGACTTTCTTGCAAAATGATTATTTTACAGGTTATTCCATGCTTATAAATAGCAAAATTATACTTTATACAATCTTTTTATGGCAAAAAGGCACAAAATCTCAAAAGTCTCAAAAGTCTCATGGCAAATTTTTATACAAGACATCACTCGCGACCCATTATTCTTTCGAACGCCCTGTTCGAAAACTCAGCGTTAGTTGTTCTTAATGATTCTTAATGATTATTAGTCATTACCGAGGGTATTACGTACCTATTACGTACCTATTACAAATCTGTTCCCTATCAGTTCCGCTTGACTAAAACTGAAAAAGGTTGACTCGATAACCGAGATGCTATCTTAAAAATCGTAAACTTTTGACTCGATACCTGAAAAGGTTGACCGGAGTACGAAAATGGTTTACTGGTCAAAAGACGCTGCAAAGATACTACAAAAAATTGAGATACGCAAAAATATTTTCATTAAACCTATACCTTTAACCTATAAAATTATTGTTTCCCTCATGCACCTGCGCAGGTGTGCGCATATTGAGGTTGAGATGAGGGCGTAACGTATTATATGTGCGGACAGCGTGGTCGACTAATGGTAACGCTTCGAGCAGATTCTTAGGCGTTTGTAATGGCTCCAGAAACTCGTTCTTGATAATACCATTCACACGCTCTGCCATACCATTATCCGTAGGATTGCTGTCCTCGGTCATGCTGATGCGTATATGATGCTCTTTGAGCTGCGTGATATACTCGTCACAACAGTACTGGACACCACGATCCGAATGGTGGATGGTTCCGCACAAGTTGCCGCTTCCGGCATGGCTAATGGCTTGCTGCAAAGCCTCAATGGTGTACTTGGCTTCCAGAGTGGGCGCCAGAACGTAGCCGATGACCATGCGCGAGAAAGCGTCCGTTACAAGATGCAAATAACAAAACTTATCATCTATGGTGTAGATATACGTTATGTCGCACACCCACAGTTGATTAACATAAGTAATAACGAGTCCTTTGACAAGATTTGGATACTTAAAGTAAATGTGGTTAGAGTTAGTCGTGTGATGCGATTTGCGCGGAGGGATGATCAGCTTATGCCGGTGTAGCAAGTTTAGAAACTTGTCTCGTCCCATATCCAGCGCGTCGCCAAGCACAGAACGAGTAAGATAGTACAATTTGAGACCGCCTATCAGAGGCATCTCTGCCCGGTAGGTTGCCACAATGGATAACACCTCTCGCTCTATTTCTAACTCGCTGAAAGACTTGCGTTTGTGCTTGTAATAGGCCTGCTTAGACTTGCCAAACAGCCCGCAGAGTGTCTCCATAGTTTCGTATGGATACTCTACGGACAGGCGTTCTACTGTTTGGCACCATCTTTTTTTAGCAGGTCGATGCCGTCTTCCTGTTTGACAATCTCAAGAAGACGCTCATAGCCTGCCACGCGGAGTTTGTGATACTCCGCCTCGCGACGGAGACGCTCGTTCTCCACGCGCAGGTTCTCTATAGCTTGGTCTTTCGCATCCATGTGAATCGAATTTGAATGCAAAGATACACTTTTTTCTTGAGATGTGCAAGTCCTGAGCCAAGAAGATAGTGTTGTTAGCGGAATATTCCACTTGCGACAGCATCCTGCCTGGCTCATGCCGGACTGAAAATAGTCATCCAAAACTTGTTGTTTGAACGATTGAGAATAATGATTTAGTGTTCGCTTCATAAAACTAAAATCTTAAAATTTGACACTTTTTATTCGTTTTATGAGTAAACCTATTTCAGTATAAGACAGCTCACATTTTATGAAAAGAATTAAAAAGTTCTTGCATGTATCAAAAATTTATTGTATCTTTGCACCCAAAATACAAATACCACTATGACTTATACATTTGTTGCAAGCCGGATTTCCGGCAATGGGAATGCCATTTTCCCGGACAAACTGATCATCGATGATGACAAAGTGACCTATTACAAAGGCAAAATCATCGGCTATGATCAATCGGTTATCATGCGTGAGCGCATCGGTTCTGTGAATATCTCTATGCACCTGCTCTTTGGTGACATCGTCATTGAGAGCAAAGGCAGCCAAACCATTCATGCAGAAGGATTCACACGTTCCGACGCCAAACAGATTCTCGCACTATTGTCGTAAATGAATAAATACTCTCCGGAAATAGCGACCCTGCGGATGGATATCGAGCGCGAGGTGAAGCGCAAGATCCGCACGCCGTATGACTTCGAGTTTCTCGCCGGCGTCATCTGGGAGCGGCTCCACGAGAACCTCTCGCCAACGACACTCAAGCGCCTCTGGGGCTATATCGACGGGGCAGACACGACGCGCAGAACGACGCTTTGTCTGCTCGCGCAGTTCCTCGGTTTTGCCGACTGGGAGACGTACCTTGCTTCGCTTGCCACGCGCACAGACATTGAGAGTGCCGCTTTTGAGGGCGAAGGCATCCATATTGACGACCTGCAAAAAGGTGATCGGGTAGAGGTGACCTGGCTGCCGAACAGGCGGTGCGTCTTTCGCTATGAAGGTGAAGCACACTTCACGGTCATAGAAGCCGAAAACACCAAACTGCAGGTCGGAGATTCGTTTGATGCCGCGTGTTTTATCATTGGCAAGCCCATGTACTTAGACAATCTCAAATCACAAATGTCAAATGACAAATTACAAATGACGAATGTCTCCTATGTCGCCGGCTCAAAAAACGGCTTAAACACCGTTGAAATCGTAAGAAATAAGTAAACAAACGCCCAAGTGGAGTCCTCCTCTGATTTCATAGTACCTGCAGATTTTTCGTCGGAATGGCAGCATATACAATTCGTTAAGGCCAATTCGAAAAACGAGATCTATACCGCAATGCGGTATGGGCGGCGGTATGTGCTCAAAAAGTTAGCCGGCGACTATGCCCGCTTGACCAACTATGAGATGCAGCAGGAGCAAGAGTTTCGGAATAGCATCCAACTCGTGCATCCGAATATCGCCGCTACGTACGCTTTTGAGGAGATTGAAGGAGTGGGGCGGTGTATTGTCATGGAGTGGGTCGACGGCGTGACGCTCGGCGAATGGCTCCAAACAAAACCATCCAAGGCGGCTCGTGAGCGCGTGTTCATGCAGATTGTGGATGCTTTGGAATATATCCATCGGCTCCAACTCGTTCACCATGACGTCAAGGGCGATAATATCCTCGTTACCCACAATGGGCAAAACGCCAAACTGATTGATTTCGGGTTGTCTCAGACGGACGACTTGCTCACCGCCGTTCCGAATAATGCGTATGACGACATTTCTGCCTTGCAGCGCTTGTTTCCGGACATCTGTCCTAAAGGACAGTTCTTCCGGCTTTCGGATCTGCGCAACGCCATTAACCGCCGCAAAAGGTTTATCCGATTACTGCCGGTTATCCTCTCGGCGCTCTTATTGGCGGCGGCAATCACGCTTTTCTATCTCTCGTGGCATGAGCGGCAAAAAGAGCAACAACGTTTTGAAGCCATGACCGCACAGGTGGATGCGTATATCGCCAAGGAGCGTGTGCATTTATTGGAAATAATCAATAGCCGCGATGCGTATGATGCTGATAATAGGGAAGATATGAAGGCGTACGCTCTTTGCAACAAGCAGTACAGCGAGTATGTGCAATCCCAATGGCTCATCCGCGACTCGCTTATGAATCTCTATCCGGAGAACGACCCGATGCGGGAACAATTCTGGCAACTATGGGTGCGCCGGGAAGCCGAAATGAACACTGAACTACTGCCAATACTTTCCTCCAAACTCCAATAACCCCAAGCGAAAATGACAAAGGAAGAAAAATATCAATCCATCCTGCCGCAGATACAGGCATTGGTGGCGGGAGAGACCGATGAAATCGCGAAAATGGCGAATATGGTGGCGGTCTTGCATGAGACTTTCGGCTTCTGGTGGACGGGTTTCTATCGCGTAGCACCGGAAGCAGGAGACGGGGATTTGGTTCTCGGGCCGTTCCAGGGACCGATAGCCTGCACGCGCATCCCATACAATAAAGGCGTTTGCGGGACTGCTTGGGCACAAGCGCAAACCATCGTCGTGCCGGATGTCCATCTCTTTCCCGGCCACATAGCTTGTTCGAGCGCTTCGAAAAGCGAGATTGTGGTTCCGTTCTTCCGGAACGGAGAGGTCTTTGCGGTCCTTGATATTGATAGTGCCGACCTCAATACCTTCGATGAAATCGACCGAATTTACCTCGAGCAATTATCTCACGATCTCATCTAATGGCTCTTTCATGAGATGCCATTTGTACGCCCGCTCTCACGGAGCGGACAGTTAAATACGATGGTGAATTATCTCATTCTCAATCCTCAGCGACTAGCAACGAAAAAACTCATGCCGGGATTCTTCCGGGTGCATCAAACCATCAGACGGCTTGTTTGATGCGGTGGCAGAGGGGCGTCTGCTTATTTTATCGCCATGGCCGTTTGACCCGAAGAAGAAACAAGTCACCCGCGCAGAATGTGTCGCCATGAATCAAATGGCAGAAGAGATTTGCAGCATCATCCATTGTTCCGAATGACATTCGGAGTCAAGTTACCATCAATACGTCCGTTTCACTCCACTAAGTTACATTTATTCGCGCTTTGCAAGTGCGGATTTTTTTCTTTTTCAAAAAAAATACACATTTTTCTTGCATATATCAAAAAAAAGTTGTACTTTTGCAGCTGAAAGAATCATATGTGTTTAATTAATTTATCAAATAATCAACAATGAAGAAACTATTATCATTTCTGTTTATGGTTATGGTAAGCATAGGAACAATGTTTGCCTATGATTTGTATGTAAATGGCATTTATTACAATATTGTAAATGGAGAGGCCGAAGTGACTTACAAAACTAATTGGTATACACAAACATACTACCAAAAAAACGTTAATATCCCAGAAATAGTGAATGGTTATACTGTGACAAAAATTGGAGAATATGCTTTTAGTGATTCTAATGTAGAATATCTCACTCTACCTAACACGATTCGAGAAATTGGCAAATCTGCTTTTTCGAATTGTATTTTGCAGCAAAAAACATTTCATTTCCCTGATTCCTTGGAGGAAATTGCAGATAATGGATTTAGCACTCCTGCAGGACCTTATGTAGATACCATCTATTTGAATGCTAAATTACGTAAAATTGGAGAATTCGCCTTTTCTGGATGGAGTGCAACTGTGGTTTATTATACTGGAACTATAGAGGATTGGTTGACTATCAAACATACAGGAAAATATAGAAGTGTTCCTTGGAATGATGACACTTATATCTATTCAAAAGGATACGAATTGTTTATAAACGGATATCCCTTGACTAATCTTGTTATACCATCTGGAATGGAGGATGGTTTAAGGGATATGTTTTTAGGATGTAGCAGCATTGAAAGTGTGGAGATACCGGAAGGATATACTACATTAGATAATACATTTTATCATTGTATAAATTTAGAATCTGTCAGTTTACCTCAAAGTATCACTACGCTAAAACGCACATTTTCTTATTGTCAGAACCTTACTCAAATCACACTTCCAGACTCTTTGAAAAAAATCGGACAAAGTGCCTTCTGTAATACGGGACTCACAGAATTTTGTTGTACGCATATAGACACGATTGATGGATCTGCTTTTTCTGAATGTCCTAATTTAATATCGGTTGACCTTGTAGGAGACTTGAAAAGAATAGGAGCTTATGCGTTTGAAAAGTGCAATGCACTTCGGCATGTGCATATTGGTAAAAATGTAAATAGTATGTCCTCCTCTTTCTATAAATGTGACTCTATCGAATATGTCGTAATAGATGCCGAGACACCTCCAGCTGTTTCTTCTTGGAAAAGTAAAGAACGTATATTTCCGACAAATACAATAATCTACGTGCCGTTTGAATCACTTCCTACTTATGCCTCAAGAACTACCACTTGGGCTCAATATTTTGATCTAAGAGGACACAAAGAACACTATTTGATGAATATTACCCATACTCCTACTACATTAGAAGTGGAGTTTGAATCTGACAATAAGAATTATAGGATTATCAGCTCAAGTGTCGATAGTGTGGAATTTTTTTCTGGCAATGTAGTTCGCTATGACGGATTGGATGTTATGTCAAGGATTCCAGATATGACTTTATATATTCTCTCCAATCACAATGAATATTTTGAACTGAATTTCCCTTCATATTACTCATCTCCTAACTTGATTTTCAACACCTATGCTCCCGAGATAGTGTCGTCTGATTTTGCTGTGTTGTTTGCTTCTACGAATGCTGCTGAATATGAAACTCACTGTGGGTTCGAAATCGGACTAGCGTCAACAGAGGTCGGATTAAGAACAGTAGGGTGCACTAGGGATAGTTGTTATATGCGCAGCAGAGTATATGGCTTATTAAGTGCAACGGATTATAAATACCGACCTATATACACGTCAAAAACGAACAATATTACCTACGGTGAATGGCATCATTTCAGAACGGCTAATACACCAGTCCATGTTGATGCAACCTTACGCACAGACTCTGTGATAAACATTACTGAGACATCAGCTACTTTGAGAGGATATATTTTAGCCGGTTCAGAGGAAATTACTGAACAAGGCTTCGAATATTGGGCATATAAACGGGCAAATGACACTTCTTCTTCCGATTCCATGCCAGCTATCATTGGGCAGAGATACCGCATTCCTGTTAGTGGGACAAAGATTCAGTATCAACTGGAGAACTTGGATGAGGGGACAGTTTATTATTTTCGAACCTATGCAGATTTGGATGACATAACAGCGTACGGACAAGAAAGAATGTTTACTACGTTAGGTGAATATGTGTCAAAAAAATACATAATAACCTTCCTTGATTGGGATGGAACACAATTGCAACAATCATATGTTGAAGAATTATCATTACCCGTTTATGAGGGACACATACCACTTAGAGAAGATGATGAACAATATATCTATGAATTTATTGGATGGACGCCAGATATTGTTGTTGCAGTTGCAGACGCTGTTTATACAGCTACATATAGGGTACAACCTAAAACAGAGGATATCTACAATACCAATGATAAGAGCATTCCCACAAAACTAATTCGTGAGGGTCAACTACTTATCTTCAAGAACGGTAAGACGTATACTCTCCAAGGTCAAGAGAAAAAGTAATTATAAAACTTTGTATAAATTAGGGTGGGGCAGTGCCTCACCTTTTTTTTGTGTTTTTGACTAAAAAAACTCCAAAATTTGCATATATCAGATTTTTTTTGTACCTTTGCAGTCGCAAAGGTTTTGATATATGGCACAAGAAGAAGTAATCCGATTATTCGACTCCGCACAGATTCGCGTAGTGTGGGATAGCGACACAGAGAAGTACTATTTCTCTGTAGTGGATGTTATCCAAGTATTAACAGATAACTCTGATTATCAGGTAGCTCGCAAGTATTGGAATAAGCTTAAACAGCGTCTTTCTGAAGAAGGAAATGAAACGGTGACAAATTGTCACCAGTTGAAATTAACCGCTGCGGATGGTAAGAAACGTCTCACCGATGTGGCTGATACAGAGCAAGTTCTGCGTCTTATTCAGTCTGTTCCTTCCAAAAAGGCAGAGCCATTCAAACTATGGCTTGCGCATGTGGGGCAGGAGCGCCTAAATCAGTTGCAGGATCCGGAAAGGAGCATTGAACAAGCTATTCAGGATTACAGACGGCTTGGCTATTCCGAGAACTGGATCAACCAACGTATCAAAACGATTGAAATCCGTAAAGGTCTGACGGACGAATGGAAACGAAGTGGGGTAGAAAGCGAAACTCAGTATGCCTCCTTAACGGATATCATGTATCGCGCGTGGTCGGGTATGAATACACGCGAGTATAAGGAATTTAAAGGCCTGCGGAAAGAGAGTTTGCGGGATAATATGACCAACGTAGAACTGATGCTCAACGGTTTAGCAGAGGCAGCTGCCACAGAAATCTCGCAAGAACGTAATCCATTAGGTTATTCAGAGACTGCTTCTATCGCCCGGGAAGGAGGTGAGGTAGCGGACGCGGCGCGCCAGAACTTAGAGAAACGCCTTGGACGAAGTGTCATTTCTTCAAGACGTGCTGTGCATTTTACCAACCCGCAAGACGAATTGCCTCTCCCCAAACCCAAAGATAATTTGGACGATCTGACGAGTATAGATGACTAACGGACTCGTATTTGCCTCCAAACTCAAGAAAAACAAGTTATAAATTTCCTCGGTAAAACCGAGGTTTTTAAAGACTAAAATAAGACCAAAAGGGGGTGATTACGGGGTGATTACAGGGTGATAAGAGGGTGATTTTATGGAGATTATTATAAGGAAAGGATGAGGACAAACCAAGAAACAGCCTTTGGAATGACAAAATGTCATATATATAGAAATCCATTATATTTACAGCAAAAACTATGCCATTATGACGCAAATTAAGTTTTATGCGCCGGTCAAAGAAATGAACGGTGAATTCGAGAAAGGAAGCGGTATTATCATGAGAAAAAAGAAATACCGCGCACCGAATGGAAAAGTCCTGAAAGAAGGAGTTCAGGAATCATACAAGCTCGTAAATCCACGAGACTACGAAAAGAATCCGCCTAAGGGCGCCGAACTCGCTAATATTCAATTGTTTAGCGAATCCAAACGCCTGGCGTCAGAGATTATCAATTCAGGCAAAGTTTCTGACGAAGAACTCGCAGCCATGACATCAGAAGAGCGTCAAAAAACGCTTGAACTGCGCGCAGAACTGGAAAACTTCAAAAATCGTTTCTACGCACAATTCAAACGTCCCGATCCGGAAGCTCCGTATGAGAAGAAACCCGAACCGGGCTCCATGAAACTCCGCCAAAAACAATATTCCAAACTCGACAACTTCATTCAAGCGATCATCCGTCAAAAATTGGAGAATGCAAATTAACTTTCTTTTTACTGACATTATGGCAGAATAATCTTTGTTCATTATAATGGTATAATTATTGTTATAATCCCATTGTAAGAAATGTACGCTATTCAAACCTAATCACGATTATGTAAAATAGCATATTTGGAATAATCCCTATTCAATGAAATCGGAAGAAAATGGCAAAGGAAATCGAAGATATTAAAGAGAATCGGCAGCTGGAAGTGTTGCCGATTAGGAACATGGTGTTTTTTCCGGG
>OCTW011611469.1_pt1 | contig 17106 bp, 15 predicted proteins | sample 1539671 | NCBI WGS metagenome assembly OCTW01 (sample SAMN02144230, study PRJEB22623) | gut metagenome | biome: sheep rumen | host: Ovis aries | place: New Zealand
GGCCGCATGGTTGCGGGCTGGCATCCTATCGAAGAGGGCAATTGCCTTCAGCCCACGCAAGGTTTTTCCTTGACGAAACCCCGTCAGGCGACACAATGATTCAACTATGAAAAACGGTTCGACCGTTTTAGAGGGGGGCTTCCTGCGGGGAGTGCCCCTCGTTTATTTCCGGTTCTCTGAAGCTTCTCGTGGGTAGCAAAGGCTGCACCACCCGACCCCGCAAGCGGGATGATTCCGTCGGCGGCAGAGGCGCTCGATGGCTTCTGGCCGGTAGCAAGCGACTGTACGATGCAGGTGGACATCGCAATCGATCTGGGAGGCTGTGACGTGTATGAGGTCGCATCGTCCATCGATCATATGCCGCTCACCCTCCTCGCGGGAAAACCAGCCGCTGACAGCCATATCTCTGCCATCACCGCTCTCAGCCTGATACCATTCAGACATGCCCTTGCCGCTGCATTGGCACCGACAGGAGCAGCAATCAGGGCGATTGCACCCCTGAGGCAGGAACTGCATTGATGGAAGCAGCGATGGAAATCAAGGTCCAGCTCGACGGAGACGAGTTGATTCCCGACCACTATGCGAAGCATGCGGATACCTAGCATCTCTATCACGGGATGCCGACGACGTCGTTTCCCTTCGAGGTGACCGGCATACCGGAAGACGCAGAATCGCTCGCAGTGACATTCACGGACTATGATTCGATTCCCGTCTGCGGCTTCACCTGGATCCACTGGACGGCAGCGGGCATCGATGCCTCCTTTGCAAAGGACGGCGTGCTCGCTTTCCCGGAGGACGCCTCGAACCAGCAGGCTTTCGGCATGGTCCAGGGAATGAACTCCTCCGCATCGCGTCTCGGTGGGTCAAGCAGGGATCCTCTTATGATGTGCAGATACAACGGACCGCAGCCACCCGACACAACCCATGTCTATACCTTGAGGGCCTATGCGCTCGACATCATGCCTGATCTCAAGGAAGGCTTCCTCCTGAACGAGCTCGTCCGAATCCTGCGTGCCCACACCATCAGCTGGACTGAGGCAAATCTCCCTGCGCGCTCATAAGCGAGGGTTCTGCAATCTCATCCCCCGGCTGCTTCTCAGCTCGCTTCTGCAGAGGCACCGGGGGATTTCTGCACCTTTAGCCCCTGAGGCGAGAGATCGTCTCGGTCATATCCCGCATATGCACGGCAAGCTCAGGAGCCTCATGTGCGGCGCAAGCGATGGCATGGTCGGATACCACGCAGCGGGAGCACTCCCAGCCCTCTGGGAGTCTCCCGCCTCGCACATTGAAGGAGAAACCGCGGCCATCAGCCTTGATGATGCTCTCGACATGGGTCCAGGCATAGGCGAAGGCAAGTGGCACATTGGATGAGGCTTCGACAGCAGCTATCCCTTCGGGAGAAAGGATGCCACGCAAGGCATCGCGGGTGAGCTTCGTGTAGGCTTCGGGAATCTCCTCGATGTCGACGCCGATCGGGGTGGCTGCCGTGGCAAGAACGGCCATCCCATCGTCGTGGCTGATGCTGATATGGGGAGAGCCTGAGGAAAGCTCAGGCTTGCCCTCGGGGCCGATCGCAAGGTCATCATCCTGGGAGATGCCGAGGATATCGGCGAGAAGCAGTCCTGCTGCGAACTCGCCGATTCTGGAATGCTCAGGCGCCTTCGTGGTCGCCTTCTCGCGATAGCGCGGAATCAGGAGATCGAAAGATCGCTCCCAATCTGATGGAGCGCCATCGAACGGCATCACATAGAGATCGACGTGCATCGAAATTCTTCCTTTCCGGCCGTATTGCGAAAGAAAACGTCCTACTGCACGCCGTCGAAATCCCACGTCATGGTATCGAGCACGAGGAATTCCTGGGTGCCGATGGGTGTGCTGTCCGGATAGGTCGAGAAGACATCGCAGGAGATGAGATTGCCTGTGCACCCGATCCCGTCGACTGGCGTATGCCCGACGACCTGGAGCATGGCCTTCTCATGGAAGAGCTTGGTCGGATGGTATTGGGGCTGTGGCCTCAGCCAGATAGGCGACTCGTCGCTCCAGAGATAGCGTGCACCGCGCGAGTTCATCCGATCGAGCACCCCATCGACGTCGCTGCCCTTTATTGAGGGGGCAGCCTCCCGGACATAGAGATCGCTCAATCCACCATGGGAGAAGATGACAGAGCCAATCCTCTGGACATAGCGGATGGGGTTGCCTGCTGGAAGCAAGTCTGCCATCCTCCCCTGCAGACCGCGGACCGTCCCCTGCATGGCTGAGCTATAGCCGCTCTGGTCGAGGCCCCACTTGTAGCTCAGATCATGGTTGCCCCAGCACCGCTTCGTCTCAGGGTACGCAGCTTCGAACCTGGACGCTGCATCATACGTCTCGATATAGAGGTCGAAGTCCTTGCCATGGCCCCAGTCGCCTGGCAGGTCCATGAGGCAGACAGCACCATCGAGCTTCTCCTCATCCATCAGCTCCGAAGCCCTCTCGAACATCCAGGGCTTCAGATGCACGTCGGGGATTGCGATGATCTTCATGGGGCAGCTCAATCGACCATAGCGATGGACGTGATGACGGGCTGGACATCCTTGGGCAGAAGGCCATTCGAGCCTCCCTGGTCTGCAGTCGCATCGACGATTGCGTCAACCACATCCATTCCATCGGTCACATGGCCGAAGGCGGCATACTGCCCATTGAGGGACGGATATTCCTTCTGGACGATGAAGAACTGGGAGCTTGCCGAATCATAGTCCGAGCTTCTTGCCATCGAAATGGTCCCCCGGACATGGGCGATATTGTTCTCCACGCCGTTCTCAGGGAACTCGCCCTTGATCGTGGCGCCCGAGCCTCCGGTGCCATCCCCATTCGGATCGCCGCCCTGGATCATGAAATCACGGATGACCCGATGGAAGGTGAGGCCGTTGTAGAACCCCTGATCAACGAGTCCCACGAAGTTCGAGACCGTGATGGGTGCCACATTCGCATTGAGCGACACCTTGATGGTCCCATAATCCGCGACCTCGATCGTCACGTGGTGGGTGCCGGTGACGCAGGGCCCTGATGCCATTCCAGAAGACTCACCTGCAGATGCCGAGCTGTCGGCATTGAAGGCAGACCCGGCATCAGCGCTGCCAGATCCATCTGCTGCAGAAGAGCGGCAGGCGGCAAGCGGAAGCGCTGCGGCAGCTGCCGCCAACGCGACAAAGCTACGTCTTGTCAGCATTTCCTCAACGTCCATCTCCATTGCTGCCGTCTTTCCTTAGCTTCGTCCAACAATCCCGCTGCGATATCTTCCTACGATACCAACTGCCAGGGCTGGCTGCATAGGGATCTTGCATTATTGGGCGAATGCAATGACTCTATATGAGAAAGGAGCAGGGTCTGTATCCTGCTCCTTTCTGGTGGAATATAGGACCTTCAGCCGGGAAAGAGAGGAGAGGCAGTGCAATCCTCCAGCAAAGGCCTAGGGATATCTACTTGACGCGGCACGGGATGGGATGGGGTGGCGTCTTCGGCTTCTTGAGGCCAGCCGTCACCACGGCTCCCTTGGGGCAGACGTCGAGGCACTTGCCGCAGTGCGTGCAGGCACGTTGGTTCACCACATGCACGAACTTAGGCTTGCCTTCGATGGCCTCTTCCTCGCAGGCATCGAGGCACTTGCCGCATCCGTTGCAGCGCGAGACGAGGATGTGGTAGGTCACGAGGGCACGACACTTCCCTGTTGGGCACTGGTGGCGGGAGATATGCTGCTCGATCTCATCTCCGAAGAGATCGAGCGCCTGCTCAGCGACAGAAGCCATTTTCTGGCCAATCTCGCAGAGCGACTGCTCGGCCATTACAGGAGCGAGGTCACGAATCAGTGCGATATCGCTGTCCTGGCCCTTGCCCGTGCAGGCATCCGTGAAGATCGCGAAGAGCTGATGCCCACCTTCGTTTCCGAAGACGCAGCGTCCGCAGGACTCATGGCGGAAGGTCTCGAGGATGGAGCGCACCGCCTCGACAGCACAGTCGTCAGACCCGATAGCCTTCGCCTCATCGCAGGAGAGCGTGACCTCATCTGTGAAATGGGCCGGCGTGACAAACTGGCATTGAGGGTAGTCGAGATAGACCGCCTTCACGGCAGCTGTGGCAACGACTGCAGCGCCGAGGAGGTCGCCTACGGTCGTTGTGGCGGCAGCCTCCACGCGTGTGTCGCCCACATAGACAATCTTCTTGCCAGCTCCAGAAAGCCAGCTCTCACCGGAGATGACAGGAGGCACATCGGATGTGGTGCCGCTCACGGCAGATGGCAGCGGCTTTTCGCCCTTCAGGAGCTGCGCACAGGCAGTGTCATTGGCATAGACATAGCCGAATGAATCATCAGCTGTGACGCAGGAGCCTTCGGGGAGCGTTTCTGCCACATCGGTGGCAGAAACCGGCACGACGAGGAGCACATCCTCCTCTGCGACACGCCTGGCTGCTTCATCGAGATGGGAGCGGAGCAGCTCAAGCGCCACAGGATGCCTGCGGTCGAGTGGCATGAAATTAACGATGGTCATCAGGCTTCACTCCTCTGCACATACTCGTTCCAGAGCTTCGGACGTTCGAGGGTCAGGCGCAGGTCGCACTGCAGGCAGCGGCTGGCCTCGCACTCAGCCTCGTCCTCGCTATAGGGGCACTCATACGGCTTGAAGCTGCCCTTGCGCTCTGCCGCAGGAGCGATCGTCGGCTCGAGCGGGGCATCGTAGAAGTGTTCAGGAGTCTTTCCGATATGCTGCTCGGGAACATCCGGGTCGAGCAGGGTCTCGGTGATGTCCCCGTCGCCGCCAAGGAAGCTGTCGATTGCTTCAGCAGACTCGCGGCCACCCTGGATGGCGCCAATCACGGACTTCGTGCCCGTCACGGCATCGCCTGCAGCAAAGATGCCTTCTTCGCTCGTGCGGTGCTCGCTGTCAGCAACGATATACGGGCCATGGGTGAGCTCGAGGCCCATGTCACGGGTGTCCTCAGGCTTCTGGCCGACGGCGAAGATCACATGGTCGGCCGGGAGCGTCAGCTCGCCACCTTCGACAAGCTCGGTCACGGCGCGATGGTTCTCGTCGAACTTGAACTTCGCGATCTTGTGGATCGTGATGGAGCCGACCTTGCCCGAGCCCTCTTCGGTCTCATTGATGGAAGTGAAGGCATAGGCGTCGTGGAGGATGATGCCTTCCTCGGCTGCCTCTTCACGCTCTTCCGGCGTGGATGTCATAACGTTCTCTGCCTCGAGGCAGGCAACATCCACGCTCGTGGCGCCGAGACGCACCGCAGTGCGGGCGCAGTCGTAGGCGACATTGCCTCCGCCGAGCACGACCACATGTCCGGAGACATCGATGGGCTGTCCCTTGCGGGAAGCTTTCAGGAAGTCAGTGTTTCGGATGACGCCGGCAAGGTCGTGACCCTTCATCGGGAGCACGGTGCCATCGAAGGTGCCGACGGTCACGAGCATGGCATCGAAGTCGTTCTTGAGGGCTCTCACATCGCGGATGCGCTCGCCCAAGCGGATCTCGATTCTCGGTTCAGGATCTCCTCCCTGGGTCGTCTCAAGAATGGTCGAGATCTCCTGGTCGAGCACCTCATCCGGGAGACGATAGGCAGGGATGCCATAACGGAGCTGGCCGCCTGCACGCTCTTCTGCCTCGATGATGGTGACCTTGTGGCCCTTCTCAGCGAGGTAGTAGGCAGCCGTGAGGCCAGAGGGGCCAGCACCCACGATTGCTACCTTCTTGCCCGAGAGCGGCTCATGGCGGACACGAGACTTCCACTCGCCCGTGTCGCGGACAGCGGCAGCACGCTTGAGGCGGCAGATCGAGAGCGGCCCCTCGAGGTAGTTGCGCTTGCACTCGCCCTGACAGTTGTGCGTGCAGATCGAGCCCAGCGTTTCGGGGAAGGGGACCTTCTCGCGGACGACGGCTGTAGCCTTCTCCCACTCCCCAGCCTTGATGTGACGGAGATAGCGAGGGATATCGATATGGGCCGGGCAGCCAGAGCGGCAGGGAACCGTGTTGTCCTCACGGCTGCGCTCAGGCTTGTTGAGGCCGAGCACGTCGATGATCGATCCTGTCGGGCAGACCTCGACGCAGGCACCGCAGAAACGGCATCCAGCCTGCTCGAGCGAGACGCCTCCGTCGATACCGATGCGGACACCCTCCGGCATCCTCTGGTAGTCGAGCACACCCACGCCCCTGAGCTCGCGGCAGGCACGCACACAGCGGCCGCAGCGCACGCAGCGCGTGAACATATGGGTGATCAGCGGGTTCGAGTCGTCGGTCGCGACGGTCCTCGCACGGCAGCGCCAGCGGGCCGGCGAGACGCCGAGGTACTGGTACATGGACTGCAGTTCGCAGATGCCATACTTCGGGCAACCGGTGCAGTCGGAAGGATGGGTCGCGAGGATGAGCTCCATCGCCATCCTCCTCACCTTGTCGGCGCATGCCGCATGCGAGTCGACGACCATGCCCTCCTTGGCTTCGGTCTTGCAGGCAGGCACCGCATGGCCCGAACCGTCCACTTCGACAGCGCAGAGCCTGCAGCCACCGACCGCTTCGAGATCGGGATGCTTGCACAGGTGCGGAATGAAGATGCCGGCTTCAAGCGCAGCATCGAGCACTGATGCCCCTTCGCGAGCTTCGACCTCGCTTCCATCAATGGTCAGCTTCATCATGTCCCTCTCCAATGACAATGATGGTTTCTTCAAGAGAGCGCGCCCCGCCACTCACGCAGCGAGGCGCGCCAGATCAAGCATGCTCAGTGGCTAGTCCCACTCATCATCCGATGCAGACTCCATCGAGAGGGCTGCAGCATTCTCGCCAGCGATGCGGCCAGAGTTGAGGCAGAAGCCCATGGTGTTGCCCGGGATCGCGTAGTTGTAGGAATCGCCGTAGATCGTGCAAGCGTCGGTGCCCACGCAGTACAGGCCTGGAATGGTCTTGTACTCGTCGGTCATGACCTCCATGCGCTGGTTGATGAGGACGCCACCGAGCGTGCCGTAGGCACCAACGTACTGGCGGCAGGCATAGAAGGGCCCATTCTCGAGCGGCATCATGAACTCGCGCTCCTTCTCGAAGAGGGAATCCCAGCCCTCGGCGCACATCTCGTTGTACTCGGCGACGTTCTTCACGAGGCCCTCAGAATCGATGCCAATCTTCTCTGCGAGCTCCTCGAGGGTGTCGGCCTTGGCGATCACATGGTTGCCATCGCCGTCGAAGTAGGTGTCCTCGTCGCGAGCGAACTGCTCATCGAAGCCCTGATAGAGGTCCTTCGGATGGACGTGGGAGACGATATCGGGACCGTCCTTCTTCCAGTGCTTGAGCATCTTGGAGTCGAAGATGGAGAAGGCGACCTTGCCTGGCAGGTGGTTGATCGCGTTGCCGACGAAGGTGGTATTGAAGATATCGTCCTCAGGCATGAAGCGCTCGCCGTTGCGGTCGCACCAGTAGCACGGCTGGCGGAAGCCGCCCTCGACGTAGAAATGGTTCATGTTGTCCGGCAGCTGGTACATCATCTCCATGGTGACCGGCGTATGGCCGGCGCCGACCTTGTGGCACATGTTGAAGCCGTCGCCGTCCATGCCCGGCACAGCGAAGGAGTAGAGGTTCTTGCCCCAGTCGAAGCCGATCATGTCCTTGATCATCTTTGCATTGGCGCCGAAGCCGCCGGTAGCGACGATGACAGCCTTGGAGGTGATATCGATCTCCTCGCCGTTCTTGTCGATGGCCTTGACACCTACGACAGCGCCCTCGTCGTCGGTAATGAGCTCCTTGCCCGGGGTCTCGAACATGAACTCGACACCCAGCGCCTGGGCGCGCTCGGTCATCCTCTTCGTCATCGTCGTCGCAGCGCGCGGACCCGGCTCGGAGCCATCCTCCGGCTGCACGACGTGCCAGGTGTACTCGCCGTCTGCATAGGCACGGGTGCGCTCACGGGCACGGAAGGCAGGACGGACGGAATTGAACTTGACGCCCATGTCCATCAGCCACTGGATGGTGTCGCCGCTCTTGAAGTAGTAGGCGCGGACCAGGCGTGGGTCGACCTGGTAGTGCGTGTAGAACATATGGCGGCGGAAGAGCTCGCCCGGCGTGACCTCGATCATCGAGGCCTTCTGCACAGGAGAGCCTGCTGCGCAGGGACCCATGCCCATGTTCGCGGCGCCACCCGTGTTGGATGCCTTCTCCAGAGCGATGACGCTCGCCCCGTTCTCGGCTGCAGAGATTGCGGCAGCAAGGCCAGAGAGGCCGGCTGCGACGACAACGACGTCAGTTTCGAGCTGCTTTGCCATGATCCACCCTCCATAATCGGGACAACAAAGTGCAATGTGCAACACATAAGTAATTTCGCAGCACGGGGCACTTCGCGCTATGTGCGCCCGTACAAAAGAACGGCGCCAACCGCCCCTGAAAGCTGTGCAGGAACAGTGGCGCCGTCACTCGCGGGGCAAGAGGCCGAGACCCAGCCGCCCTACTTGCGCTCAGGCATGGAAGGCTGGATGAATGCCTTGTACTTGGCGACACGCTGCTTGTACTCGTCGCCCTTCTGGAGCTGTGCGAGCTCTCCCTCCATGCGGCCGATGTCCTCACCGTGGATCTGCTTGCCCTCTGCTGTGTCATGTGCACGGAAGAGGCCGCGCTCGTCGTAGCACTCGTCGTGTCGGTACTCGACCTGAATCCGGCCGTCGACGACACTCAGGTGTCCTTCGAGGCCGCAGACCGAGCAGATCGCCTTGTCGGTGCCGGGGACCAGATAGAAGTCATTCGCATGGCAATGCGGGCAGACGCCCGGCTCTCCCTGATAGGTCGCATGTTCGGGATCCTTGGCGGCACGGGCGAGGTTCACGCCGATCTGGTGGGCACGGGCGACGACCTTGTCGTCGAGGAGGGCGCGCTTCGACCAAGGAACCCACTCATTGTCGATGACCTTCCACGTCGGCGTCATGGACTGGATGGCGTGGTCGGACTGGACATGCGTGCCCCAGTCGGAGCCGCCGATGCCGATGTAGGAGACTGGCTTGCCCGGGCAGATGATGCGGGGGTCGGGAGCCTGGGACTTGCCGCCCTCAGCTGCGATCTTCTCGGCGATCTGGGTGGCGATCACATTGTTGCCGGTGTCCATGCGGGGTCCGAAGCGATCCATGATGGTATGGAAGAGGCCGGAGGCGCCCGTCTCGAAGATCGGGTCGGTGATGATGAGTCCATCGGCCTCGGCCATCTTGAAGAACAGCCAGTCGAAGTCATCCTTGTGGATGCACATGTTGCCGCGGCCGCTCATGAGCATCTTCACGCAGGTGATGCAGCCGGTGCAGTGCTTGATATCGAGATCCTGCGCGCGGATGAACTCGACCTCGCAGCCTTCCTCGGCAGCGCCCATCAGCGCTTCCTTGCAGATGCTGTCATTGTTGCCATTCTTGGTACCGAATGAGATGCCCAGAACTTTTGCCATGCTCTTCCCTCTCCCAGACGATTGACAGACGGCTGCCTCGCGCAGCCTTTTTCGTGTGGTAGGGTATCACCCGTGGCTTCGTGCAATTGCATAGAAATTTGTGTCCGGCAGCTACCTACCCTTGTCAGGAAAGGGCAAGTTCGGTGAGCAAGTTAATTAGGGACGGGTGCCAATAGTCTCGATGATGCGGGCCGTGAAGGCAAGCGCAAGCCTATCATCTCCATCCTTGAGATCGAGCCCGAAGAGCTCCCGGATCTTGTTCACGCGGTAGAAGTAGGTGTTGCGATGGACATTCAGCGCCTCTGCCGCCTCGGCGGGGCTCCCCGGGAACCTGACCGACATGACAGCGGTCTCGAGATAGGAGCTCCCATGCTCCGCATCGTGGTCTGCCATCGCGACGACCCGCTTGTCGAGGAGCATGTCGGCAGAATCATGGTCCTTAAAGACGGATGCCACGACCTGGAAGCGGCGCTCCCAGAAGAAGACGATCCGTGGTGCATTCCCCTCATCCATCTTCTGTGCCTGCTGCGACTTCTCGAGCAGCTGACACTGCCGATAGCGGTTGCGGGCATCAACCATATCGAGGAAAGGCTCCCCGACATAGGCGCGCATATCGTTGTTCTCGAGAATGTCTGTGAATCTGCGATTGCGCACGATCCGCCTGGCGCAGGCCTCATACCCATCGAGGCCTCCTGATTCAGGCCCTGGCATTGGCAGGAGCACCGCCACCGCATCATCGATGATGCACCAGAGGCTCTTCGGCAATGCGCCGCCGGCACGCTGGCCCACCCTCGTGTAGTAGTCGCGGCCAGCTCCGCTCTGCCCAGCAATCCGCATCACCACATAGCTGCTGTCTAGCGGCACCTCTGCCATCATCAGATGGGCACGCACGGAATCCTCGTCGGCGAGCTTTCCGGAAAGGATGTCGGAAAGGATCGTCGAGCCCTTGCCGACCCGCTCCCCTGCAACGTCGAGGCGGTCGATCATGAGGCCGGCAAGCGAGGTTGCATAGTCAATGAGCTCGAGGTCGCGAGGCGTCACAGGATGGGTGGTCTCGAAGACATCGAAGCGTCCCATCTCGAGGCGGTGCCTATAGATGACAGAGGTGACGCAGCGCAGGTTGTCCCGCTCGTTCATCGCGATCACCGAGTGGCGGGCATTGCGGACCGAGGTCAGGACGCCATCTGCTGCAAGGCTGTCCTCGACCTCCTGGGTGATATAGCCGCCATCGAGCACTTGGGCGATATCGGAGCGGTCGAGCGGGAGCTCCCCGGCAAAGGCCAGGACCTTGCGGTCCGTGTTCGAAATCACGACAGGATTGCCGATCACCTCTGCAGCGCGACATCCGAACTGCTTCAGGTCATAGGAGCTCAGGTAGGCATTGAAGAGCTTCTCGCGCCTCACGGCGAGCTCGCCGCTCTTGCTCACGAGATGCATGAACTCGTCCTGGAAATCGCTCGGGGAGAGCTCTCCGCTTCCGAAGATGACCGAGGCTGGCGGCTTGCGGAAGCGCTCCGCCACCTTGCCCTGCACATAGACGAGAAGCAGCCCCTCTCCCTCCTGGGGCGCCCCCACCTCAAGATAGTCGGCCAAGGAGCCGAGGCAGATGATGCCTTCCGAGCTCCTGCGCCACTCCGGCGAAACGACCACGTCGTAGTCCAGCAGCTTGTCATTCTCCAGATAGGACGCTGTCAGCGGCAGCTCGTTCAAGACCGTGCGAAGCTTCATTGCCACCCTTCCCGTGCTCTGTGCTCAAGCACAAACATGGTAGCGTATTGCGTCCTCCATTTTGGGGTTCAAGCCATGGGAGCCAGATGGACGGTCGAATACCCTAGAGGGTGGTGGAACCGGCAAAGGAGTGAAACATGTGCCATTGGAACGTCAGGCTGCTCGTGAACGACATCGTGCTCGCCCTCGTGATCAACACGAGCGCGACCCTGCTTGCAGGAGCGCCTCTTGAGTGGGGCACCTGGTATCCCTTCACCTGCGTCGCCTTCACGACCAATGTGCTGGCCCAGCTCCTGATTCCGACGGGCAGCATCGCACAGAGCGTGACGAAAGCGCTTGAGGGCAGATCTATCCGCCCCTACTGCTCGATCTTCGTCGAGAACCTGATCTTCGTCACAATCATCTCCCTCACGGAGGCATTCACGCAGGTCGGCGCTGCGACGATGATTCCCGTGTGGTGGTCCACCTATCTCTGGCTGGTCGTGATCGGCTATGTCTCGTCGGTCATCCTCTTCAAGATCCCTTCCAAAGACGAAGCGTAAGGAAAGGCAGGATTCGATATGGCGCGTCTTATCGATGAGCTCGTTGGCAAGGCAAAGAAGTCTCCGAAGCGTGTAGCGCTTCCTGAGTGCGACAACGTCGACACGCTGCTCGCTGCTCGCCAGGTCTCAGATGACGGCATCGGCACGCCGGTACTCGTGAGCCCCAAGGATACGATCGAGGTGACGGCAGCAGAGGCTGGCGTCTCCCTCGAGGGCATGGAGATCGTCGACACAACCGACGATGCTGCCGCAGAGGAGCTTGCCGACCGCTACATGTCAGCAGGCCGCAAGCGCCTGATCTCCCGCAAGGCAGCCCGCCGCAAGATCAAGAACCCGCTCTACTACGCGATGATGCTCGAGGAGCTCGGCGATGTGGACTGCACGTTCTGCGGCCACACCAACACCACGGGCGATGTCCTCATGGCAGCGCAGATGATCATCGGCCTGGCCGATGGGGTCGATGTGCCGTCCATTCTCGCCCTGGTCCAGACGCCTGGCTTCGAGGGGCCTGAAGGCGACGTGATCGCCCTTGCAGACTGCGGTCTCAACCCTGAGCCGACCCCTGAGGAGCTTGCCTCCATCGCTATCGCTGCCTCCGATAACGTCGCCTCCCTCATGGGCTGGGAGCCGCGCTGCGCCTTCATCAGCTACTCCACGGACGGCTCCGGCGAGAGCCCGAGCGTCGAACGCATCCGCCAGGCCATCGCGATCGCCAAGGGCCGCAGGCCTGAACTCGCCTTCGACGGCGAGTTCCAGCTCGATGCCGCCATCGTGCCGGCAACGGCAGCCAAGAAGGTCAAGCGTGAGAGCGTCGTAGCAGGACGTGCCAATGTCCTCATCTTCCCCGACCTCAACTGTGCGAACACCGCCGTCAAGCTCATCCAGCTCTTCGCCCACGGCAAGGGCTATGGCCACAACCTCTCCGGCTTCTGCTGCCCGGTTGCGGACAGCTCCCGTGGCTCCTCAGTCGAAGAGATGGTCGGCGACATCGCGATGCTCGTCCTCTCTGCCCGCTAGGAACAAATAGCCCTGACACCGTGGCCCCGCAAGGGGCCACTTCTTGCGAAAGGAAGCACTAGATCATGGCATACCGCATCCTCACCCTCTCGCCAGGCTCGACCTCCACGAAGGTCGCTGTCTTCGAAGATGGCAAGTCTCTCATGAATGCCAATGTCCACCACGATCCGAAGGATCTTGCAAAGTTCGACCGTGCAGTCGACCAGCTCGACTTCCGCACGAATACCGTGCTGGCTGCCCTCGGCGAGGCAGGCATCGCGCTTGATTCGATCGATGCCTTCTCCGGCTACTGCGGCGGTATGGGCCCCACCAAAGGTGGCATCTTCGCAATCGATGAGACGGTCTGCGACCATGTCCTCAATTGCGGCATGAACCACCCCGCCATCCTGGGCGCCCCGATTCTTCTCGCCCTCGCGAAGAAGCATGGCAAGCCCGCCTTTGCTGTCAACCAGCCGGATACCGATGAGCTCGACGACGTGGCCCGCATCACGGGCTATCCCGGCGTCTACCGCAAGAGCCACGTTCACTGCCTGAACCAGAAGGAGTGCGCGATCCGCCTCGCAGAGAAGCTCGGCAAGCACTACGACGAGATCAATGCAATCGTGGCCCATGTGGGAGGCGGCCTCTCGGTTGCCGCCCATCGCCATGGTGCCATGATCGACACGAACGACGTGCTCGAGGGGTCCGGCCCCTTCGCTCCGAACCGTTCGGGCGATGTGCCGCTTGCCCCGGTCGTGAAGCTCGCCTTCTCTGGCAAGCTCACCCAGCGTGATATCATGTCCGTCGTTGGCAAGACGGGCGGCCTCAAGGGCCTTCTCGGCACCGATGATGCGATGGAGATCGACCGCCGCATCGATGCTGGCGACAAGTGGGCAGAGCTCGTCTTCGATGCGATGGCCTACCAGACGGCAAAGGCCATCGGAGGCTTCGCCGCAGCCCTTGAAGGCAAGGTCGACGGCATCGTCCTCACGGGCGGCGTCTCCCACGACGAGCGTTTTGTCGCAGCCGTCGAGCACCGTGTTAGCTGGATTGCTCCTGTCACCGTCTTTGCCGGCGACTTCGAGATGGAGGGCGCCGCATCCGGCGCGGTCCGGGCGCTCGAAGGGACAGAAGAGGTCATGACCTACACCGGAAAGCCTACGTGGGCTGGCTTCGATCTCGAAGGCGCCCCTGCAGACGTGGAGGCATAGAGCTCTATGGCTTCTTCCAGCAATGCCGCCAAGACCGGCTTCCATTACGCCTACTTGATCGTGCTCTCCTGCATCGCAATCACTTGCCTGCCCTGCGCCCTCGTCCTTTCTTGCGCCGGCATCTTCTTCACGCCGGTCTCTGTGTACTTCGGAGTCGCACGGGCGCAGTTCACGCTCTACTTCTCGATCCTCAACATCGCGATGATGGCAACACTGCCGGTGGCAGGAAAACTCTTTGCCCAGAAAGATGCCCGCCTCGTGCTCTCCATCTGCGTAGCGCTCTGTGGTCTTGGCATGTTCGGCATGGCAGCCTGCCAGGAAATCTGGCAGTTCTATATCGTGGGCGCTGTGCTCGGCGTCGGTGTCGCTCCGCTCATCTATCTCGCGGTCCCGACCCTGATCAATGCCTGGTGCCAGAAGCGTGTCGGCTTCTTCGTCGGCCTCTGCATGGCATTCACTGGCATCGGTGGCGTCATCTTCAACCCCATCGGCACCTCCATCATCCAGTCAGGTCCTGAGGGCTGGAGATCCGCCTACAGCATCTTTGCCGTCATCATCCTCGTAGGCACGCTCCCCTTCACGCTCTTCGTCGTGAGGTCCAGGCCCACTGACAAGGGGCTCCTGCCCTATGGCGCCGAGGATGCGGCAGCAGCTAGCAGCACCAGAATCGCACCCGAGGCCACGGGCATCATGGCTGCCGATGCCATGCATTCCCCTGCCTTCTGGGCAATCGTCGCCTTCTGCGGACTCATCACGCTCAACCAGACCGTCTATCAGTTCCTCTCAGGCTATGCACAGTCCTTTGCCGATACCCTGCCGGAGATCGCTGCAGCCTCAGGCGTCGTCGCCTCTGCTGCCATGGGCGGCCAGGCCATCGGCAAGGTCTTCCTCGGCACTGTGAGCGACCGCTCCGTGAAGCTCGGCTCCATCTGCGGCGTCGCAGCGGGCGTGGCTGGCATCCTCATCATGTGGGGATTCCCGTCAGTCCTCGCGCTGCTCCTTGTCGGTGCCTTCCTCTTCGGCGTCGTGTATGCGATGACAACAGTTGAGACGCCGCTTATGGTCCGGAGCGTCTTCGGCTCGAAGGACTATGCGAACATCTACTCCCGTGTCTCAATGGTGGGATCGTTCATGAGCGCAATCGCTGCGGTCTTCTGGTCCCTCATCATCGACTCCCCCGGCGGCTATCCGCTGATGTTCATCCTGTCACTCGTGTGCATGGCGACCTGCCTGGCGCTGGCCTGCTTCGCTCTTGCCCACACGCCCGAGCAGCCTCAGAACAATTGATTTCTCCTTACTCCTTTGCTTGGAAAGAGCCTCGCGTCCCTCACTACGCGGGGCTCTTTCCTTATGCAGATATCCTGCCAGCCAGATATGCAAGCGGCCGGATCCTATGCTTCAGCGCAGCCCATGGGAGCGGCATTCAATCACCCCGCATCTGCGGCCTTCCATGCTCGTTATATCCCAGCCAAGCGATACGATGGCTCCCAGCATGCAATCCTTCGCTATGAATCAGGGCCGCCCGGCGGATGGCCCTGTCACGCAAAGATTGCTTCTATTCATCTTCTTGATCTGCGCCATGACGCCTGTGCAGACGATGCTTCTTGGGACGGGGGTCTGTAAGGCCCGATGAGCGCCCTGAAATGAGGCGAGTCCACATCAGTGATAGTGCTTCCAGGAGACACATAGAGCGACCCCGTGCAGCCCGGAAGGAAGCTGTGCATCCATTCCATCCAGTCGGTGGCTCCAAGCGCATAGTCGGCCAGGCGCTCGAAGCTGGCAATATCTTCTTTCGAGAAGGCATGCGAATGGTGTCCTGTCCGGAAGGCATCGAAGTCGAGCCGCTCCATCTTCCTCAGGGTATTCTTCCACGCCTCAATGGACAGGCTCTCTTGAAAGAAGAGGCACATGATAGGCGTCACTGCATCCCCTGAAAGGAGGAGCCTCCGCTCGCGCACGAGATAGCCCATCGAGTGGTCGGTATGTCCAGGAAGCGACACTGCCTCGATCGTCACGCCGTCCAAGTTGAAGATATCGCCTTCTGCAACCTTCTGGAAGTCCGGACGCCCTCCATCCCTCATCGCACGGAGCGTCCCACTATCTATCCTGCACTCCTCATCGAAGATGTTGAGCCGGAGCTGATTCTGCTCCTCGGCAATCTCGGGGTGCGCGCCCTCGCCTTCCGGCAGATGCACGTCGCCGAAGAGATAGGAGCCTGCGACGTGGTCGTAGTGGCGATGGGTGAGGAGGACGGTCACGGGAAGGCCTCCAGCGAGCTCCTGCACGCAGGCACGCAGATTGCCGACACCCAGGCAGGAATCCACGAGCACAGCTCTTCTGCTGCCGCGCACAAGATAGCAGTGGCAGTCCGCAATATCGACGATCTCCCAGATATCCCGATCGATCTCATGCACCCTGAAAAGATCCGTCATCACGCATCTCCTTGTCGGCAGCATGCTTCATCATTCGCTGCTCTGCTATCAGCCGTAGTCATCTTGCCACTTCCCATGTGTGCCTGGGCTGAGCCAGCAGCGATCTTCAAGCTTGTCTGCTTAAGGGAAAGGGCCGCTTGCGCGGCCCTTTCCCTCTCCCCCTATTGCATCTGCCCTCTGTGCTGAAGATGCTCGCACAGAAGGCAGGAATGCAGAGCTAGTGCAGCGGCATCTCCGGCACCGGATCATGGCAGATGCTGCGCGCTGCATTCTCGATCGGGCCCTGCAAGAAGAAGGTCACGATGAAGCAGGCGACCCAGACCGGGATGATGTTCTGCAAGAAGCCGAAGACCGAGGCGATGAAGGGTGCACCACCGAGGACGCAGGCATCAAGGGCGCCGACCAGATAGCAGAGGATCAGGGCATAGACCGTATTGATGGGCACATTCACAAGGAAGCCGAACTTTGCGCCATCAGACGGCTTGGCATGCTTCATGGCCCACTTGACGGCATTGTCCGGGATGGAGGGGATCATGCCGATGACGGTGGCAACGCACCAGGCGAAGACAAAGTTGATGAAGAACATGGGCCAGATCCAGCTCTCGCCCGGTGCCGGCTGTGCCGTATGGAACACATAGAGCGCGAGCCACTCGCAGAGCACGCAGAGCACGAGCGCTGTGCAGAGGTTCAGGAGTGCTGCCTTCACGAACCTGGTAGAAGTCTTCATTGGCATGAGATATTCCTCCCCATTGTGGCGGG
>OCTW011250881.1_pt1 | contig 17104 bp, 15 predicted proteins | sample 1539671 | NCBI WGS metagenome assembly OCTW01 (sample SAMN02144230, study PRJEB22623) | gut metagenome | biome: sheep rumen | host: Ovis aries | place: New Zealand
ATAGATATTTATCGTCTAATCTTTTTAATGATTCTTTATTAAAAAAATAATTTATATAATAATTATTCATAGAAGAAACTCCTTTATTTAATTATAACACAATGCCATCATAAAATTAGTAATTTAATGTTATTTTACTTTCAAAAAAAATGATTTTTTAATATAATATAGTTTGGTTGGTGAATATATGAAATTTTTAGATAAAAATGAAATTGAGACAATCGATGAACTTATGTTCAATAAAGCTTTAGATGTAGATGTAGCTTTATATAATTATCAGTTTGATAATTCTGATCCTACATTTGTAGAAACTTCACTTTATTTATATGTAAATGAAGATGGAGGATTTGGACATGATTTAAGTTTAGATAACTTAAATCCTAATTCTTTAACTTATGAAACATATCAAGCATTTAAGATTTTTAAAGAATGTGATGTAATTGATGGTAATCGTGATGATATATCTAAAGAATTAATTTTTAACGCACTTGATTATTTATGGAAGAAGAATATTTTTTCAAGTAAGGATGAATCAAATGATAAATATGCATGTGCACAACGTTTTAAGGGTAGTGCTATAAATGACATGTATTTAGGTATTTGTGGATATACTATTTTATTTGCACCAAAAGGTAGCAAATATTATAGAAAAGCTTTAAAAGTTCTTGATGATAATTTAGATAATATTTTAAATATAGTTGATTATGATTATTTTACACTTGATCAATATAAAATATTCTTAATATCAATTCTAATGAATCAAGAATTTAGTGATAAATTCAGTTTACTTGAAAAACATTTTAATGAATTATTAACTAAATTTTTAGATACATCAGATGTAAATAAAGATTATTTTGAAATATTATCTTTATTAGAAGATTTTGAATTATCAGAAAATGAAGATAAAATATTTAATTTAGCACTTGATTCTTTAGTTGACGCAAGAAAGAAACATGGTATGTGGGAAAACACACACCAATGGGGTACTGAAAATATTTATCCTGAAGCTTCAACTGCAGAATTAAAATGGATTGGACGTGCCACTAGAATGGCAATTCATTATTTGAATAAGTATAATAGAATAAAATAAGGAGATATAATTATGAAAAAAAGACCAGTTGTATTAATTATTATGGATGGTTTTGGTATTGATGCACCTACTAATACTAACGCTATTTCATTAGCTAAAAGACCTAACTTAGATAGACTATGGAAGCATTATCCTCATAGTTTTATAAATGCTTCAGGTAATGCAGTAGGTTTACCTGAAACTCAAATGGGTAATTCTGAAGTAGGTCATATGAACCTTGGTGCAGGAAGAATTGTATATCAATCACTTACACGTATTAATAAATCTATTGAAGATGGTGAATTTGATAATAATGAAGCAATTCTTAAGGCTATTGAAAATGCAAAGAAGAATAATTCTAAACTTCATATTTTCGGTTTAGCATCTGAAGGTGGAGTTCACTCTCATATTAATCATATTAAGGCTATTGCAAAAGTTGCAAAAGCTCATGGTTTTGATAAGGTTTATTATCATGCATTCTTAGATGGAAGAGATGTACCACCTACATCAGCAATGCAATTTATTGATAAAGTTTTAGTTCAAGAAAACATTAGTGTAGCTACAGTAAGTGGTAGATATTATGCAATGGATAGAGATAAGAACTGGAATCGTATTCAAAAAGCTTATGATGCTATGTGTCATGGTGTTGGAGAAGTTTACTCATCAGCTCGTGAAGGTATTGAGAAGAGCTATGAAAATGGTGTTACTGATGAATTCATGGTTCCATTTATTGTAGATAAAGAAGGACAAATTGAAGATAATGATTCAATCATATTTGCTAATTTCCGTCCAGACCGTGCAATTCAAATTGCTACAGCATTCTCAAATCCAGAAGCTTGTAAGGATTTATTAAAGAATCCAACTGACCCAACATTAAATATTGAAAATGCACCTAAGAATATTTTCTTTGTATCAATGATGCATTATTCTGATTCAGTAAAGGGATTAGTTGCATTCCCAGCTGTTAAATTAACTAATTTATATGGTGATATTGTATCAAAAGCTGGTTTAAAACAATTACGTATTGCTGAAACAGAAAAATATGCTCACGTTACTTTCTTCTTTGATGGTGGTGTCGATAAAGAAATTGAAGGTTCAGATAGAATCTTAGTTAACTCTCCAAAGGTTGCTACATATGATTTACAACCTGAAATGTCAGCTTATGAAGTTACTGATAAAGTTTTAGCTGCAATTAAAGAAAATAAATATGATACTATTATTTTAAATTATGCAAACTGCGATATGGTTGGTCATACTGGTATTATTCCTGCTGCAGTTAAAGCTTGTGAAGTCGTAGATGAATGCGTTGGTAAAGTAGTTAATTTATTAGAAGAAGTTGGTGGTATAGCGCTTATTACTGCAGACCATGGTAATGCAGAGAAAATGGCAGATGAAAATGGTGCACCATTTACTGCTCATACAACTAACCCAGTACCACTTATTTTAACAGATACATCTTATAAATTAAGATTATCAGGTATTTTATCAGATATTACTCCAACAATGTTAGAGTTACTTGGTCTTGAAAAGCCTGAAGAAATGACTTCAAAATCATTAATTTTACATGATTAATAATAATATTGAAAATAGAGCCGATTATACGGCTCTATTTTTTATGTGATTTTAATATTTATTCTTTGTTAAATTTTTATATATGTGATACAATAATTTTATTGAAAGAAGTTGATGATATGCGTGATGTATTTTCTAAAAATTTAATTAGTAAACAAGAATTACCAACTCCTGAGGAAATAAGAAGATTATATCCTATTAGTGATAAGGTTAAAGAAATTAAAGAAAAAAATGATAAAGAAATTAGAGATATATTTACGGGTAAGAGCGATAAATTTATTTTAATTATCGGTCCTTGTTCAGCAGATAAAGAAGAGGCAGTATTAGATTATTGTAAAAGATTAAGAAATCTTTATGATAAGGTTAAAGATGTATTATATATCATCCCTCGTATTTATACAGGAAAGCCTAGAACTACAGGTGCTGGTTATAAAGGTATGGTCCATCAACCAGATCCAAGTGGTGAACCTGATATGTTAAAAGGTATTAAAGCTATACGTAAGCTTCATGCTGATGTTGTTGAACAAACAGGCTTTTTAGCAGCTGACGAGATGCTTTATCCTGAAAATTGGGCATATGTTTCAGATATATTAGGCTATAATGCTGTTGGCGCAAGATCTGTTGAAGATCAAGAACATAGATTATTAGCTTCTGGTATGGATGTACCTGTAGGAATGAAGAATCCTACAAGTGGTGATTTATCTGTTGTAATGAATTCTGTATATGCTGCACAACACGGTGCTACATTTATATATCGTGGCTGGGAAGTTGAATCAAAAGGAAATGATTTAGCCCATGTTGTATTAAGAGGATATGTAGATAAGGGTGGAATAACACATCCAAATTATCATTATGAAGATTTAGAAAATTTAGCTCAATTATATAAAGAAAAGAATTATTTAAATCCTGCATGCATAGTTGATTGTAATCACTCTAATAGTGGTAAAAAATTTATTGAACAAATAAGAATTGCTAAAGAAGTATTACATTCAACAAGACATAATCCTGAAATTTATAAATTAGTTAAAGGTTTAATGATTGAGTCTTATATTGAAGATGGAAATCAAAATGAAAATGGAAAAGTTTATGGTAAATCTATAACTGATCCATGCTTAGGTTGGGAAAAGACTGAAAAGTTAATTTTAGATATTGCTGAATTAAGAAGAGGCCATATTTCATAAATTAGGTGGTAGTTTAACAAAAACTACCACTTTTATTAAATGCGTTAAATGATTAAATAAAAATTAAGATACTTGTATAATAAATTATCTTATGATAAAATAAATTTCCCGCCTTTGAAGGAGATGTTAAAATGGGACATTTAGTTGCAAATTATCATACGCATAATAAATTATGTAATCATGCTGTTGGCGAATGTAGTGATTATGTAAAAGAAGCTATAAGATTAAATATGAAAGAAATTGGCTTATCAGACCATGATCCAATTCCTGAAGAATTTATGTCAAAAGAAGATTATAACGATAATTTATGTTATAGAAATATGACATATGATCAATTTGAAAATATTTATTTAAAAGAAGTTGATGAAGCTAAAAAGAAATATTCTAATGATATAAATATTTATGCTGGTTTGGAATGTGAATATTTAGAAGGTCATGATGATTATTATAAATCTCTTTTAAAAAGATTAGATTATCTAAATTTAGGAGTACATTTCTTTAAAGATAAGGATGGCAATATAATTAATTCTTATCATAAAATAGATACAAATAATGTTATTGATTACGCAAATACATGTGTTAAAGGAATGCGTACTGGAATGTTTAAAATATTAGTTCATCCAGATTTATTTATGTTTGATTATAAAAATATAAATGGTGAAAGAAAATTTGATGAAAATGCCATAAAAGCTTCTAAAATGATTTTAGAAGAAGCTGAAAAACTTGGTATTTATGTTGAAGTAAATGTCAATGGATTAGCTAATTCTAGAAAATATCATTCTGATGAATGGTTATATCCTTATTATGAATTTTGGAATCTTGCAAAAGATTATAAAAATTTAAAAATAGTAATTGGTATAGATGCACATGATCCTAAATCATTAGATTCAACTGATATTGATTTAGTTAAAGAATTTGTTAAAAAATATAATTTAAATATATTAGATACAATAAAATGGGATTAGTTAGACTAATCTCTTTTTATATATTCTATAAATTTTTGGTAGATAGGTTCGATTATTTCATTTTTTCTGCTTATTATAGTTAAATTTGTATATAATGAATCCTCATTTATAATTGAATAATATAAATTATCTTTAAAAGTATTATATGCACCTAGTGGTACAATTGCGTTTGCGTTTATACATTTTGCAAGTAAAATCGCAGTTTTTGCATCATCTACAAGTGCACAAATATTTACATTTATTTTATTTTTATTAAATAATTTTTTAAGCACATCATAAAATCTTCTATATATTACTATTTTCTTTTTTTCTAAATCCTTTAAATTTATTATTTCTTTTGCCTTTTCATTTGAAGTTAGGACCATAGGTTCCTTTTTTAGTGATATATAATTATATGATTCAGTATCAAAAGGTGTTCTTGTGATTGCAAGATTAATTAATCTTTTATCTAATAAATCTAATAATTTAAATGTATTTGATTCACTAAATTGGAATTTTACTTTTGGATTATTTTTTATAAAATCCTTTAAATTATTGCTATAAATCAAAGAAGTAGATGAGGTAACGATTCCTATTTTTAAGGTTTGTGAGGTTTTATTTTCTAATTCATCTATTTCATTTTTAACAGAACTTGTTAATTCAACGATAGATAAAGCTTTAGTATATAATAATTTACCACTTTCTGTTAATTTCAATTCTTTACCTCTAATGAATAATTGAGTGTTAAGTTCATTTTCTAAGTTTTTCATCATTCTCGATAAAGGTGGTTGACTAATATGTAGTTCCTTTGAAGCTCTTAAAATAGAACCACTTTCAACTACTGTTTTAAAATAAGTTAATTCTTTAATATCCATATGTATACCTCAAAAGTATATTTCATCTATAAACTTTATATATTTAGTATAGCAATTTTTATGATATAATTCAAACGAGGAGTGGTAAAATGTTTAGATTATATAGAAAATATCTAAAGAAATATAGATTACAGGTAATATTTGGACCTATTTTTAAATTGGTTGAAGCTATTTTTGAATTATTAGTTCCACTTGTTATTGCGGATATGATTAATAATGGATTAAATGGATCTCTTGAGATAGAAGAAGCTAAAAATTATATTTTATCTCGTGGAGGTTTATTATTAATATTTTCAGTTATTGGACTTTCTTCAACACTAGTTTGTCAATTTTTTGCATCAAGAGCATCATGTGGATTTGGTACTGAAGTTAGAAATGATTTATTTAAGCATATTAATACTTTATCATTTAAAGAAATTGATAAATTTAATACATCAAGTTTACTTACTAGATTAAATAGTGATGTACAAAATGTTCAACAATCTGTTGCAATGTTAATTAGACTAGTAGTAAGAGCCCCATTCTTAATTATTGGTGCTACAATATTATCATTTAAAGTAAATTTAACAGCTGGATTTATTTTCCTTGTTGCTGGTATTTTATTATTTACTTCAATTATTTTTGTAATGAAGATGCAAGTTAAAAAGAATAAGATACAACAAAAGAGAATGGATAAATTAACTAATATATCTAAAGAAAATATATCTGGTAATAGAGTAGTTAGAGCTTTCAATAGACAAAAAGATGAATTTATAAGATTTTGTGATGAAGCAGTAAATTTAAAAGACATTCAAGTTAAAATTGGTAGACTTAATGCTATTTTAAATCCTATGGTATTTATTATTACAAATATAGCAATTATACTAGTTTTATATGTCTCAGGAATTTCATTCTCATTAGGAAATCTTCAACAAGGAGACATTACTTCATTATATAATTATTTATTACAAATTCAAATTGCTGTAATGGTTGTAGCTAATTTAGTCGTAGTATTTACTAAAGCTCGTGCTTCTAGTGAAAGAATAAATGAAGTATTTGATACTAAAACATCAATATTAGATGGTGATTTTGATACTAAAGTTAATGATGTTGCGATTGAATTAAAAAATGTTTCATTTAAATATAATAAAGATTCATTAAATGCTATAAGCAATTTAAATATAAAAATTGAAGATGGATTAACTGTAGGTATTATTGGTGGTACTGGTAGTGGTAAATCTACATTTGCAAATTTAATAAATAGATTCTACGATGTAGATAATGGTGAAATTTATTTATATGGTAGAAATATTAAAGATTATAAGTTGTCATACCTAAGAAATTTAGTTTCAACAGTGTTCCAAAATGGATCATTATTTACTGGTACTATTAAAGATAATATGTTAATGGCAAATAATAATGCTACAGATGAAGATATTTATAGAGCTTTAAAAATATCACAAGCTTATGAATTTGTTTCAAAACTTGATGATGGTATTAATACAGTATTATACCAAGGTGGTAAGAATTTATCTGGAGGTCAAAGACAAAGATTAACAATAGCACGTGCTATCGTTAAAAATAGTGACATATTAGTTTTAGATGATTCTAAATCAGCTCTAGATTTTAAGACAAGTAAATTATTACAACAAGAACTAAAAAAGATAAATAAAACTGTAATAGAAATATCACAAAGAGCTTCAGATATGATGATGTGTGATTTAGTTATGGTTTTGGATAAAGGAAATTTAGTTGGACTTGGTACTCATAATGAATTAATTAAAACATGTTCTGTATATAGAGAAATTTGTGAATCACAAGATGTATTAGGAGGTGAGATTAATGAAAAATAAATCTTTAATTAGAAGATTAATGAAATATATTTCTAAATATAAATTTATGTTATTAATCTCACTTGTTTGTGCAATTTTATATGTTGTCGCAACACTATCTGCACCAATTATTGTAGGTAAAGCTATTGACCAATTTGTTGATTATGAAACATTTACTAATAAAGATTTAAATAATTATATTTATATCTTAATTTTAATTATATCTTTAGGTGCAATCTTTGGTTTTTTAATGAGTTATTTATTAAATAAAATAACTTATTCAATAGTATGCGATTTAAGAAATGATTGCTTCAAAAAGCTTTTAAATGTTCCTGTTAAATACTTAGATAGTCATCCTGAAGGTGATATTATGCAACGTGTTATTAATGATACAGATATTGTTGCAGATGGATTACTTCAAGGATTTACTCAAGCAGTTACAGGTATTATTACGATAATTGCAACTATTGTATTGATGCTTATTATGAGCTATCAACTAGGTTTAATTGTAATTTTATTAACTCCACTTTCATTATTTGTTGCTAGATTTATTGCAATTCATTCATTTAAATCATTTAAAAAACAAGCTGAAATTAAAGGAAATATGACTGCATTTTCTAATGAAATGATAACTAATCAAAAAATTGTATTAGCATATCAAATGGAAAATAAAAATATTGAAAAGTTTGATTATCTTGACAATAAATTATATAAGGCTAGTTGCGACGCTCAATTTTTCTCATCTCTTACAAATCCTTCAACTAGATTTATTAATAATATAGTGTATGCAACAGTTGCAACATTTGGTTGTATTTTAATTATTTATAATCCAAATATTTTTACACCAGGTATTTTAACAGCTTTCTTAACTTATGCTAGCCAATATACAAAACCATTTAATGATATTTCATCCGTTGCATCTGAATTATCTAATTCATTTTCATCTTTAAAAAGAGTATATGAATTAATTGATGAAAAAGAATTAGATTATAATGATAATTCAATTGGAAACCTTGAAGGAAATATTGAAATTAAAGATTTAGAATTTGGTTATTATAAAGATAAAATTTTAATACATGATGTTAATTTAAATCTTAAAAAAGGTGATCATATTGCAATTGTAGGACCTACAGGTTGTGGTAAAACTACTTTAATTAATCTTATTATGAGATTTTATGATATTAATAGTGGTTCTATAAAAATTGATAATAAGAATATATATGATTATTCAAGAGATAGTTTAAGAGATAATATTGGAATGGTATTACAAGATACTTGGTTATTTAAAGGTAGTGTATTAGATAATATTAGATATGCTAAACCTGATGCAACTAAAGAAGAAGTAATTGAAGCATGTAAGAAAGCTTATGCAGATGATTTTATTATGCATCTTGATAATGGCTATGAAACAATTATTAATGATGATGATTCTATTTCACAAGGACAAAAACAATTACTTTGTATCGCAAGACTTATGTTAAAAAATCCTAATATATTAATATTAGATGAAGCTACATCAAATATTGATACTCGTACTGAAATAATGGTTCAAAAAGCGTTTAATACTGCTATGGAAGGAAAGACTTCATTTATTATTGCGCATAGACTTTCTACAATTAAGAATGCATCTTTAATTCTTGTAATGAAAGATGGTAATATTATTGAACAAGGTACACATGAAGAATTAATTAATAAAAAAGGATTCTATAGTGAGTTATATAATTCTCAATTTAATTAGAATGCATATATCTTTATATTTTAATAAAAAAGATTTATAATAAATATGATCTTCAGGGTTGGATGAAATTTCCTACCGGAGGTAAAGCCCTCGAGCGTAAGCTGAATCCGTGAAATTCGGATGCCGACAGTATAGTCTGGATGAAAGAAGATAATATTTCTTTCTTTTTTGACCTGGAGTAATCCAGGTCTTTTTTTTAGGAGTGTGATATATATGAAAAACACTGTAAGATTAAAAAAAAGTATAATGACTGCAATTCTTGCGGCATTATCAATTGTTTTATATGTAATAGGGCCTAAATTTCCTATTCCTGCAATATTTCCTAGCTTTTTAAGCGTTAATTTCTCAATGATACCAATTTTTATCGCAATACTTATGATAGATTATAAATCAGGATTAGCTATTGTATTCATTAGATTTATATTTGGATTTATTACTGGTACACATACTGCTGGTATTGGAGAAACTGCAGATTTAATCATTGGTCTATTTTTAGTATTATTTACTTCTTTAGGTAAATTATTATTTAAAGATAAATTAAGATTTATTCCTCTTTTCTTATTTTCAATATTAGGTTGGGTAGTAGGAGGATTAATTTCTAACATATTTGCCTTACCTATGTATATCAATGTAATGGGTTATACACCTGAAATGTTTGCATCTATGTTAGCTAAAATACATCCACTTTGTACAAAAGATAATTTTATATTTTATTATTTTGTACTAGCAATATTACCATTTAATTTAATGCTTTCAAATATTGTGGTCTGGATTACGTATTTATTATATTTACCTTTACATAATAATATTAATAATTATTTTGATGAAAAAGTTGAAATAAATTAATACTTTATTCATAGAAAATATTAAAATAAAAATATAAGATATTGAAGTATAAAAATCTTTATTTTTAAATGAAAATAGTATATAATTGATAACGGTTAAAAAAACTATTATAAATAAGGAGTGTGTTTTTATGCCATATATTACTAGTGTGTATGCAAGAGAAGTTTTAGATTCTCGTGGTAATCCAACTGTTGAAGTTGAAGTAACAACTGAAAGTGGTGCATTTGGTAGAGCATTAGTTCCATCAGGAGCTTCTACTGGTGTTCATGAAGCACTTGAATTACGTGATGGAGATAAGTCACGTTATCTAGGTAAGGGTACTACAAAGGCTGTTAAGAATGTAAATGAAATTATCGGACCAAAGTTAATTGGTAAGGATTGTCGTGATCAAAATGCTATCGACATGTTCATGATTGAACTTGATGGTACTGAGAACAAGTCAAAGTTAGGTGCTAACGCTATGTTAGGTGTATCTATGGCTTGCGCTAGAGCAGCTGCTGATTATTCAGGACTTCCTCTATATAAGTATCTAGGTGGAGCAAATGCTAAGCAATTACCTCTTCCTATGATGAACATCATGAATGGTGGTGCTCATGCTGATTTCGTTATTGATTTCCAAGAAATCATGATTTTACCAGCTGGTGCTCCAAACTTCCATGAAGCATTAAGATATGGTGCTGAAGTATTCCATAATTTAAAGAAGATTTTAAAAGCAAAGGGTTATGTAACTTCAGTAGGTGATGAAGGTGGTTATGCACCAAAGTTACATTCTAACGAAGAAGCATTCGAATTAGTTATCGAAGCTATTAAGGCTGCTGGTCTTGAACCAGGTAAAGATGTATTCTTAGGTATTGACGTTGCTGCATCTGAATTCTATGATGTAGAAACTGGTAAGTATACATTAAAGGCTGACGGTGGTGTATTCACATCAAAAGAAATGGTAGACAAGTACTATATTCCTCTAACTGAAAAGTTCCCAATTGTTACAATTGAAGACGGTCTTGCAGAAGATGACTGGGATGGTTGGAAATATTTAACTGAAAAGTTAGGTAAGAAGGTTCAATTAGTTGGTGACGACTTATTCGTAACTAATACTAAGAGATTAGCTAAGGGCATTGAAATGGGTGTTGCTAATGCCATCCTTATCAAGGTTAACCAAATCGGTACTTTAACTGAGACTTTCGATGCAATTGAAATGGCTAAGAGAGCAGGTTACACTGCTATTGTTTCTCACAGATCAGGTGAAACAGAAGATACTACAATTGCTGACCTAGTTGTTGGTACAAATGCTGGTCAAATTAAGACTGGTTCATTATCAAGAACAGACAGAATTGCTAAGTACAACCAATTATTACGTATTGAAGATGAATTAAACCAATTCGGTGAAGCTAATATTGCTAAATTCGATGGTATTAAGTCATTATATCAATTAAATAAGTAATAACAGTAATAATATTTATTAGGCGCTAGATTTCTAGCGCTTTTTTTTGATTAAATTTTATACAATTTAATTAAGCATATTTTTAATTTTAAAAACTGTAATGTGGTAAAATTAATTAAAGTGAAAAGAGGTTTTTAAAATGAAAGAATTACATCAAGGCTTATATACTGGTGAAAGAGCTTTATATAATGAGCATGATTTAAACATATATGATTCGACTTTTGCGGATGGCGAATCGCCATTAAAGGAAGGAAAAAATCTTAAAATATTTAATTCTATTTTTAAGTGGAAATACCCTTTATGGTATTGTGATAATGTTTATGTTAATAATTCACAATTATTAGAAACAGCTCGTTCTGGTATTTGGTATACAAAGAATATTGAAATGGTTGATACAATGATTGAGGCTCCTAAAACATTTAGAAGATCATCACATATAAAATTAACTAATTGTCAAATGCCTATTGCGGACGAAACAATGTGGAATTGTAATGATATTACAATTAATAATTGTACTGCAAAGGGTAATTATTTTGGCTTTAATTCATATAATGTTGAAATAGATAATTTTAAATTAAATGGTAATTACGCATTCGATGGTGCTAAAAATATACATATAAAGAATTCTGTATTCATTTCTAAAGATTCTTTTTGGAATTGTGAAAATGTTGTAGTAGAAAATTCTACAATTATTGGTGAATATTTAGGTTGGAATTCAAAAAATTTAACATTTATTAATTGTACAATAGATTCAAATCAAGGAATGTGTTATATTGATAATATAAAAATGATTAACTGTAAGTTATTAAATACTGATTTATCATTTGAACTCTGTACAAATATAGATGCAAAGATTATTTCTAAAATTGATTCTGTAAAAAATCCTATTTCAGGAAAAATTGAAGCTAAATCAATTGGTGAAATAATTGAAGACGGAATGATTTATCGAGGTAATAAAATCGATTATAATGATACAGTTATAAAAACAGAGGAAAAAGATGAAATATAATTTTGACTTATTACCTAATAGAAGACATACCTCAAGCCTTAAGTGGGATGTATTAGACAATGAACTTCCTATGTGGGTTGCAGATATGGACTTTTATGCCTGTGATAAAATTATCAATAAATTAAAAAATACAGCTGATTTTGGAAATTTTGGTTATAAAAATATTCCTAATAGTTATTTTGAGTCTTATAAATCATGGTGGAAGAGACGTCATAATTTTGAGATGGATACAGATTGGATGATTTTTTCAACCGGAGTAGTACCTGCAATATCATCAATTGTAAGAAAGATTACAACAGTTGGAGAAAAAGTTTTAGTAACAACTCCTTGTTACAATATTTTCTTTAATTCTATTGTTAATAATGGTAGAAATATTTTAGCTAGTAATTTAATATATGAAAATAAAGAATATAAGATAGACTGGAACGATTTTGAATCAAAAATAAAAGATCCACAAGTTTCTTTAATGATTCTATGTAATCCATTAAATCCTGTTGGAAAAATTTGGACAAAAGAAGAACTTGAACGAATTGGTAAACTTGCATATGAAAACAATGTAGTTGTATTAAGCGATGAAATACATTGTGATATTGTAGAACCAGGATATAGCTATATTCCTTTTGCGAGTGTTAATGATGTAAATAAATTTAATTCTATTACATGTATAAGCGCATCAAAATGTTTTTCACTAGCAGGTTTACAAGGAGCTAATGTTGTTGTACCAAATCCAAATTTACGTCATAAAGTTTGGCGTGGCTTAAATACTGATGAAGTAGCAGAAGCAAATTCATTTGTAACATTAGCTTTTGAAGAAGCATTCAACAATTGTGAAGATTGGGTAAATGAAATGAATTTATATGTTTCTAACAATAAGAAATATGTTAAAGAATTTTTAGAAAATAATATAAAAGAATTGGAATTAACTAATTCTAATTGTTTATATTTAATTTGGGTAAATATTTCTAAAATCTCTTCAAATTCAGAAGAATTTACTTCATTTTTAAGAGAAAAGACCGGATTATATGTTTCAAGCGGTGAAGAATACGGAGAATGTGGCAAAGAATTTATTAGAATAAATTTAGCTACAAGTTTAGAAAATGTAAAGGATGGAATGAATAGATTACTTAAGGGCGTTAATTTATTCAAACAAAGGTAATGGATACAATTTTTATTATAGTATTTGGTATTATTATTGGCATTTTATTAACAATTGTTATAAATGGATTTAGACCTAGAAAAGGTGACATTAGAAAAAATAATGGTAAAAATAATAATAAAAAATTAAAATAATTTATTAAGATGGCTTATATTTTTATACGTCATCTTTTTTTTGCATTTTTAATCTTATTTTGATTTACTTCATATTGCAAATAATTGTTTGATTTGCTATAATTAAAAGTGCGAAAAGTTCTATTAAAAAGGAGGCATATTCAGCATGAGATGGATTGATTATATTATTTTAGTAGTTGCTATTGCTTTAATTGCTGTAGTTTTAATGGCACAATCAAAGGATGACATCAATGATGCCTTCTCAGGTTCAAAAACTGAGTTATTTAAAACTCAAAAATCAAGAGGATTTGAATTAGTTCTTGAACGTACAACTGCCGTACTAGCTGTTCTTTTCATTATTTTAGTTTTAGCTGGTGCAATTTGGCAAGTTAACGGTTAATAGTGCAATTAAAGAATTCTTAATTAAAGAATTCTTTTTTTTATAAAGGAGATACATATGACAAATGAAGAAATTGTTATAAAAGCTTTATCTACTCCATATGTACATACAGTTGGAGATATTAGAAAAAAAACAAGATTAGGTCTTAATAATATACATGAAGCTTTAAAAAATCTTTTAGAACAAGATAAAATTTATGTTAATGAGAAAAAAAACCTTTATTATTTAAAATTTAAAGGTACTTGTGAAATGAAAGATGGAGGATTTGGTTTTGTTAAGGTTGAGGATTCAGAAATTGAATATCATATTAATGAAAATGATTCTTTAGGATGTTTAACTGGTGATTTAGTAGAATTTTATGTATTACCATCAAAAGATGAACGTCATTTAGGTGATGCTAAAGTCATAAATATCATTTCACACTCAAATGATCATGTATATGGTATGCTTTGCATGAAGAAAAATAAATATGGTACTTCATATTATATTGCTTCGCATAATAAAAATTTTACAATTAAATCAGAAGTTGAAGAAAATCATTTAAATGGTGCTGTAGCTGGTAATATAGTAGTTGCTAAAATTATAAATTATGTTGGCAATAAAAAAGTTTATTGTGATATTGAAAAAATATTAGGATATAAAGATGATCCAGGCGTTGAAATTTCATTAGTTGCAGAACGTTATGGCTTTAGAAAAGAGTTTAGTGAAGGAACTTTAGAGGAACTAAAATCTATTCCTAATGAAATATCTATTAAAGATTTTCCAGATAGAAAGGATTATTCAAATCTTCCAATTATTACAATAGATGGTACTGATTCAAAAGATTTTGATGATGCTGTTTATCTTGAAAAACTTGAAAATGGCTTTAAGTTAATTGTTTGTATTGCAGATGTTTCATATTATGTAAAAGAAGGCAGTTCTTTAAATGCTGACGCCTATGAAAGAGGAACATCAGTTTATTTAGCTGATAGAGTCATTCCAATGCTTCCTCAAAAATTATCAAATGGTATTTGCTCTCTAAATCCAAATGAATATAGATTAGTTGATTCAGTTGAAATGACTTTTGATTCTAATGCTAAATTATTAAATTATGAATTATTTGAAGGAATAATGAAGTCAAGACATAGAATGACTTATGATGATGTAAATAAGATTTTTAATCATGATGAAGATTTAATCAAAAAATATGATGATATTTATCAAATGTTATTAGATATGTTAGAAGCTTCACATGCAATTAGAAATATGAGGCATAAAAAAGGTGCAATCGACTTTGATACTCCTGAATATGAAGTAAAACTTGATGATAAAGGAGAACCTATTGAGTTTACATTAAGAACTAGAGGCGAAGCTGAAATGATGATCGAAGATTTCATGCTTGCGGCAAATGAAACTATTGCATATCACTTAAATATTTCAAATCTTCCTTGTATGTATCGTGTACATGAGGAACCTGAAGAAGAAAAAGTTACAAACGTATTTAATATGATTAATAATTTAGCAGGTCATAAGATTAGACCTCCTAGAAATAAAATTCTTCCAATGGATGTACAAAAAGCTATGGAATTAGTTAAAAATGATTCTAGTTATATGGCAATTAATACATTAATGCTTCGTGCTATGAAAAAAGCTAGATATTCTGAACTAAATTTAGGCCATTATGGTTTAGCTTTACAATATTATTGCCATTTTACATCTCCTATTAGAAGATATCCTGATTTAGTTGTTCATAGAATTTTAAAGCAATTTATATTCCATCCTGAAGAGATGAAATATAAATTAACTGATTATGAAAGATATATTCATGAAGCTTCTATAGATACTTCAAAGAGAGAAAAAGCTGCTATAGATTGTGAAAGAGAAGTTGATGACATGTTAGCAGCTAAATATATGTCTAATCATATTGGAGAAGAATATGTTGGTGTTATTTCATCAATTACTTCATTTGGTATGTTTGTAATGCTTGATAACGGTATTGAAGGTTTAATTCATATTTCAAATATGAATGGAAGATTTATTTTAGTTGAAAAATTAATGCAATTATCTAGTAAAAATGTTTCTTATAAGATTGGCGATAAGGTTGAAATTGTTGTCACATCAGTATCTATTAGTGATAGAAAGATTGATTTTATGCTTAAAAAAGACTATATTGAATTAGGTGAATTAAATTATGGTCAAGGTTATAACAGAAAATAGAAAAGCTAGACATGATTATTTTGTTGAACAGGTTATTGAAGCTGGTATAAAATTAACTGGTACTGAAATTAAAAGTATTAGAGCTAATAAATGTAATATCAATGATTCATATGCTATTATTAGAAATGGTAAATGTGAAATATTAAATATGCATATAGCTAAATATGATTATGGTACTGTCTATAATCATGATGAAACTAGAACAAGAGAATTATTATTGCATAAACATGAAATAATTAAATTATGGAATAGAGTTAGAATGGATGGAGAAACATTAGTTCCTTTAAGAGTTTATTTAAAAGAAGGTTTATGTAAAATTGAAATAGGTGTATGTAAAGGAAAGAATTTAAGAGATAAGAGAGAAACTCTTAAAAAAGAAGAAGCTAATAGATCAATTAGAAAAGCGTTAAAAGATAAAAATAATTATTAATTTATAATATGTTAGATTAATTTCTAACATATTATTTTTTTAGTATGCTATAATATAAAAAAGGGTAATATTTGGGGTGGTCATATGAAAATAAGTAATAATTTAAAAAAATATCTTAATAATTTGCTAAAATTATATAATAAAAAATCTATAAAATTTAACTTTTCTCTTTACTCATGTTGTTTAAGCACGCATGTTGGTTTAGAATTATCTAATGATGAACCAAATTTTGTGATAGATGGTATTAATGTGATTATTGATGAAAATGATTATAATGACATGTTAAATGCTAATGTTGATATAAAAAGAGGAGATTTTTATAT
>OCTW011558175.1_pt1 | contig 17104 bp, 13 predicted proteins | sample 1539671 | NCBI WGS metagenome assembly OCTW01 (sample SAMN02144230, study PRJEB22623) | gut metagenome | biome: sheep rumen | host: Ovis aries | place: New Zealand
AAAGGGGATTATTGAAGAAGAAAAGAAGGAACATTATAGACTTGATTATAAAGATTTTAAGGAAGATAAGCATATTTTAACTAGTGAGCAACAAAGTGTTGTTGATAGTGTTTGTGATAATTCTACTTATTTATTATATGGGGTAACTGGTAGTGGTAAGACTGAAGTATATATGGAGTTAATTGAGAAATGTATTAATGATGGTAAGACTAGTATTGTCTTAGTTCCTGAGATTAGTTTAACTCCACAGATGGTTAATAGGTTTAGAGCTCGTTTTGGTGATAGGATAGCAGCTTTACATTCTGCTTTATCTGATGGTGAGAAATATGATGAATGGAGAAGAATATATAGGGGAGAAGCTAGTATAGTTATTGGTGCTAGAAGTGCAATCTTTGCTCCTTTAAATAATATTGGAATAATTATTATTGATGAAGAACATAGTGATTCTTATAAACAAAGTGATCCTAATCCTAGATACGATGCAATTGATATTGCAAAATGGAGAAGTAAGTATCACAATTGTCCATTAATTTTAGGTAGTGCAACTCCAACACTTGAATCTTTTGCGAGAGCTAATAAAGGTGTTTATAAATTACTTACTTTACCACATAGAGTAAATGGTAAGAAGTTACCAGAAGTTATAATTGTGGATATGAACAAAGAAATAAGAAAGAGCAAAGGACATTTTTCCCCAATTCTTGTGGAAAGTATTGAAAAAAGACTTAGTCTTGGTGAACAAGTAATATTACTTTTAAATAGACGTGGATATGCATCTTTTGTATCTTGTAAAAACTGTGGATATACTTTTAAATGTCCAAATTGTGATATTACTCTTACTTATCATAAGAGTAGTAATACATTACGTTGTCATTATTGTGGACATGGTGAAAAGGTATTTACTAAGTGTCCAGAATGTGGAGAAGAGTCATTAAATGATTTAGGTGTTGGGACACAAAGAATAGAAGAAGAATTAACTAATATGTTTGATTGTCGTGTTCTTAGAATGGATTTTGATACTACTAGTGGTAAAGGAAAGCATGAAGAGATGATTAATTCTTTTAGGAATCATGAATATGATATATTACTTGGAACGCAAATTGTTGCGAAAGGACTTGATTTTGATAATGTTACTTTAGTTGGAGTAATAAATGCTGATACTTCTTTAAATATTCCAGATTTTAGAAGTAGTGAAAATACTTTTTCTTTACTTAGTCAAGTAGCTGGTAGAAGTGGAAGAAGTAGTAGAGAAGGACAAGTAATAATTCAAACTTATAATCCAGATCATTATGCTATAAGTTATACTAAGATGCATGATTATTTAGGTTTTTATAAACAAGAAATGATGATAAGACGTAGTTTGAAATATCCACCATATTATTATTTATGTAATATAAAGATAAGTGGTAAGAATAGTGATTATATATATGGAGAAGCATTAAAAATAAAAAGAAGTATGGAAAGAAATTTACATAATACTATTATTTTAGGCCCTTCTGCTAATACAATATTTAAACTTAATAATGTTTATAGATATAATATTATTCTTAAATATAAAGATGTTAATGTGATAAGAAATTATTTAATAAAAATAGTTGATCATTATAAAGCAAATAGTAAGATTAAGATAGATATTGATTTTAATCCTAGAGGTATATAGTAAAATAAAATGTAAAAGATTGACAAATGAATGTCAATCTTTATTTATTTTACACTTTTATGTGATAAAATTTAAGTAGGATAAGAGGTGTATTTATGAACGAGAATAAGGATTTAGAGGTAAATAAGAAGAATAGTGATGATTATGAAAAATTAATGAAGGATTCTTCTACTGATTTAGATCGTTATTATTGGGATAGAGGTAATCCTGCAGTTAGAATAATATTACTTATATTACTAGTAGTTATTGTTGTAGGTGCAATTGGTATCTTTATTTGGGCAGGTTTATTTTAGAATTTAGAATAATTATTTTATAGGAGGTGATTAGTGTGATAGATGAATATGTAAGAAGAGCAGATGTTAAAAAACTTATTGAGAATATTTCTAGTAATGATAAATATTATTTAAAAAACAATGAGTTTTCAAATGTCTTTTTAGGTATTGATGATAAGAATAAAGCATTATTCATATTATACGAAGCACTTTTAAAATATAAAATAATTATTAATGATATAGTTCATTTAGACTCATTTGTTGAACAATTAGATTTATTATATCGTAAACTTAGTGATTTTAATGATATTATTATTGGTATTAATAAATTTATAACTAGGTTATGTATTAAAAAATTAAATATTGGTGATACTAGTAATTATTTAAATAGAAAGTTACTACTTGACTATATTTATAATGCTTATATTGTGAATGGTTATTATTTACATGGATTTAGTTCTTGCTACTCTGAAAGTATAAAGGTACTTGGTTTTAATGCTGAAGACTATGAAAATTATTATGATGATTTTAGACAAGTAAATAGAATATTTAATAAATATAATATTATTAATGTATGTGAAAAGAATTTTGATAGAAAAGAAGTTTATTTTACTGATAATATTTTATATGCTTGTTCTTCTTCTTTAAGAGGACCAATGTATTACTATAATATAGTTAGTAATAGTGATATTGATAAAAAGATAGATGCTTATGCATATGTAAAAGATGACTATAATGCTGTTATTAAGAATTTAAAGAGAATATTTTATATATATGATTTTAGTGAAGCAGATAAGAAGTTTATTTTAGAGGTTGTTGAAAAAGAATGGAAATTGTTACATAGAAGTGAAAAGAAAATTAGTTTATTATTAGTTAAGAGAAGATTATTTAATAGTAAAGATAATATTGATATTAATAAACTTGCTATGAATACAGAATTAGATATTAATGAAGCAGTTGATAATATTATGTATTCTAGAAATAATAGAGTAGCTTTTAGTCAAAGATTAGATGCTGATGATTTTGAAATAATAGAGTTAGATCCTATAAAAGAAAAAGCAGAAGGCTTAAAGATAGAAGAAGTAGATTTAAAAGAAAAAGAAGAAAAAATTGCTTATGATTTTCAAAATAATTATGGATCTGCTACTGCACTATTATTAGCAGGAGCTTTACTTGTTTCTTTAGGTGTTATCGCAACAATTTTATTTGTATTATTATAAAGAGTTATAATAACTCTTTTTTTATGTTATAATTCTTTTAGAAATGGTGTGATAAAATGAAAGTTATTTTTATGGGAACTCCAGATTTTGCAGTTCCAGTACTTGAAGGTTTAATTGAAAATTATGATGTTATAGGAGTAGTTAGTCAACCTGATAAAAGAGTTGGAAGACGTCAAGAACTTAAAAATACTCCTATTAAAGAAGTTGCTTTAAAGCATAATATTAAAGTATTTCAACCTATTAAAATTAGAGAAGAATATGAAGATATACTTGCTTTAGATCCAGATATTATAATTACTTGTGCATATGGACAAATTATTCCAAAAGTTATACTTGATTATCCAAGGCTTGGTTGTATTAATGTACATGGGTCACTTCTTCCTAAACTTAGGGGAGGAGCACCTATACATCATGCTATTATAGATGGGTATAAAACTACTGGTATTACTATTATGTATATGGCACCAGGTATGGATGATGGAGATATGATTAGTCAAAGAGAAATAGAAATACTAGATTCTGATAATTTAGAGAGTATTCATGATAAATTAAGTATAATTGGTAGAGACTTGTTATTAGAGACTTTACCAAGTATTATTGATGGTACTAATAAGAGAATTAAACAAAATGAAGATGAAGTTACTTTTGGTTATAATATTAAAAGAGAAGAAGAACATATAGATTTTAATAAAACTAAGAGAGAAGTATTTAATTTAATACGTGGTTTATGTCCAGTACCAGCAGCTAATTGTATATTAGATGGAGTAGAATATAAAATTTATGATAGTAAGATAGGAGAAGGTAGTTTCTCTGATAAAAAGAATGGGGAAATTGTTTCAATAAGTAAAAGTGGTATTAGTGTTAAGTGTAGTGATGGAGAATTAATTATTACTTCTTTAAAACCAGCTGGTAAGAAGAGGATGGATGCGGTAAGTTTTGTTAATGGTATTGGTAAAGATAAACTTATTGGCAAGGTATTTGAATAATGAAGAAGTTTATTAAATTAATAAAAGAATTATATAAGACTCCTAAAGGTAAAGCAGCTTTATTCTTTGGTGGGTATGTATTATTTTTTATCTTTTTGATGATCTTTGTTAGAGTTATTACACCTGATACTACTAGTAGTGAGGATTTTGAAGCAGGTAATCCTTATGACTATTCTATTAGTAATTTAGTTTCTTTAAATTATAATTATACTTATACTATTACTTGTGATAATAAGAAGTATGAATATAATGGTAAGAGTGATGGAGAAGATGAAATATTTATCTATGATGGAGTAGATTATTATAGAAATAGTGATGGATTTTATAATAATAAAATTGGTAGTTTTGTTAAAGGAAATAATCCTTTTCAACAATATTATTTTTTACAACTAGATAATATTAATGATTTGTTTTCTAAGGCTTATTATGTATCTAAGACTGAATATGATGATGCTAGACAAGAATATAAGTATTTAATTAGTACTAATACTATTATTAAATTAATGGATGATAAAGATATTGATATTAGTGATGAGGCTAATAACTTAACTTTAGGTACTGATACTGATGGATATGTTAATAGATTAGAATTTGGTTTAGATAGTTTTGCTAAATATAAAAAGGTATGTAATGGAAAATTAAATATAATATTAAATTATAAAGACTATGGAAATATTGATAAAATTAAAAGTCCTTTAAATTAGAAAAAGCACATACGTGCTTTTTTTGTTGATTATTTATGTGAAATAGTAGATAATTATAATAGGAGGGATAGAATGAAGACTATAAAAAAGAAGAGAAAAGGGTTTACTTTAGTTGAACTTTTAGTAGCTATTAGTATACTTGCTATTATGACAGTTATTGCTATTCCTACTTTACGTGCATTTCAAACAAATAATACTAAGACGCAATATGAGAATTATAAAAAGTCAATTGCTGTAAGTGCTAAATTATATAATGATTCTTATACTGATGATTTATTTGGTAATGCTCCATATGGATGTCAGAAAGTTAAATTGAGTGAACTTATTAATAAAAAATTAGCTAAGGATATACAATTAAAAGATGTTACTTGTAATGTTTATAATAATAATAGTTTAGCTATTATTAAGAAATTTAATAATGAGTATTCTTATGATACATTTGCTTATTGTGAAAATAGTGCTGGTGTAGTTCAATATAGTGATATGGAAAAAATAGTTCAAGATTGTGAGTTAAGTGATGGTATGCCTACTATTACTGCTACATCACATAATGAGACTTCAGATAATTCTAAGAAAAAGAGTGTAGTAATACATCTAAATGATGATTATGGTTTTACTGCTAATCAAAAAATAGCTTATTTATGGTCTCGTGAATTAGATATTAATAATATAGATGCTGATGATTTTAAAGATGAATATGAATATAATAATTCATATATAAAAACTACTGGTGAAAAAGTTGTTTTAAATTCTAAATCTATTACAATGTCAGGTTCTTCAACTGGTACTTATGCTTTATATGTAAAACCTATTAAGGTACAAAATATAGTTAATAATAGTTTAACTAATATTCAAAAGATTGGTGAGTATAGATTTGATCATCAACCACCTGATTGTCCAGTTATTACAGCAACAAAGAAGGGTGGAGGAGCTCTTTCTAAGGAAACACCTGCACAACAAGTGCAATTGCATTTAAAATTTGCTACTGCTGATACTGATTTACAAAATTATGATTATCAAATTAAATATGATGATGGTGATTGGAGTTCTACAAAGACAAATGATAAAAATGAATTAATTATTGCTCCTTCTTTAGATGGTAAAGTAAAAATAAGAGTAAAACCAAGAGATAATGCAAATAATATAAGAAGTAACTGGTGTGTTAGTGATACTTATTATAATGACAATACCGCACCAACAAAACCTACTGTTAAAGGTTATAAAAGAACTAATTCTACGGCTGTAACTTCTAAAGGAAGTTTAACGGAAGTTAATGATAGTACTTTTATTAGTGGTTATTCATTTGTTAATGCAACCGGATCAACTGATACTTTTGGAACAATTAGTTATTATTATACGGCTAGTGGAACACATGGAGCTGTTTCATCTACTAAAGGTGCATATTTGAATGTAGATAATGAAGGAACAAGCACAGTTAGATTTAGAGCTTGTGATTCGGCTGGTAACTGTTCTGGTGAAGTTAGTTATGTAGTAAAACTAGATAGAACAGGACCTACTAAACCAACTCTAACTGGTTATAGTAAAAAGAATGCTACTAATGTTACTAATGGTAATGGATTAGGTGTTTATACGGCTGGCAATTGGTTAAGAGGTTGGGTAGTAGTTGTAGCAAGTGGTTCAACTGATGCCTTAGGTAATGGTGTAAATTATTATAATGGAAGTACAAAAGTTAGTTATGTAAATGTAAATAGTCAAGGTAGTACTACAGTTAAGATGAAAGCATGTGATAATTTAAGTAACTGTTCAGCTGAAGTTTCTTTTGATGTTAAATTAGATAGATGTGAAGCTACTACAATATCATGGAACAGTTGGGGCGCATGTAGTAAAAGCTGTGGAACAGGTTCTCAATCACGTACTGGTACAAAATATAGTTCAGTAGCAGGACATACTACTTACTTATGTGGAAGTGCAGTTAATGCAGAAAAATCTTCACAAAATTGTAATACACAGAATTGTTGTAGTTCTGTAACATATAAAAATGGTAGTACTTGCAGTAAAGCATGTGGTGGAGGAACTTATAATAGATTAGCATATTCAGCATATGATGGATCTAGATGCTCTAGTAAAGATGAAAGTAGTGGAGGTAGTGCATGTAATAGCCAAGGTTGTTGCAGCTCAGTGGTATATAAAAATGGCAACAGATGTAGTAAATCATGTGGAGGTGGAACTCACAATAGATTAGCATATTCAAAATATGATGGATCTAGATGTTCTAGTAAAGATGAAAGTAGTGGAGGTAGTGCATGTAATACTCATTCATGTAATAAAACTTTAAAACTATGTAGACAATATTATACTTGTATAAATAGTTGGGCTGGATATGATTGCTCTCGTACTGGTTATTATCATGATACATTTACAGTTTCTCCAAATTTAGTTAATGGTTATTATAAAATAATTGGTGGTTATAATGATGGATGGTATATTAGAGCTGGATGTTTAACTGAAAGTGGAGAATGCTCTTATTCTGATTGTCCAGGATAAGAAATAGGAGATATGAGATAGAAGATAGGAGGTAATTATGAAAAAAATAATTCCAATTATTGTAGTTGTTAGTTTAATATTGATTGTTTTAGGAATGGTATTTTTACTACCTAAGAATAATAAAAAAAATAATGTTTCTGTGAAGAGTGAATGGAAAGTATCTGGTAAGCTTAAATATGATGTTTGCAAGAATGAAGATGATTGTACAATTAAAAGAGATATTGTCTATCATAAATTTAGTAATAATTATAAAAATGATGAGTTGCAAGCTGCTATTAAGAAGTTAAATAATGAAACTGATAATTATTATAAGGAAGATACAACTACTTCATCTTGTTCAGAAAATTCAGAATATAAAAATAATAGAATTTCTAATTTGGATTATTATGTTTATGATGGTGATGATTATATTTCCTTGATGTATTATCGAATAATTAGAAATCTTTGTGATAATAGTCAGAAAGCTACTGAAGTTACTAATGTTATTTTCTCTAAAAAAGAGAATAAGATAATTACTGAATCTGAATATAGAAAAAGAGAAAAAATAACTGATGAAGTAATAGATAAAACAATTAAAGATTATATTGATATATATAATAAGACAGCTGATGAAAAAATTGCTATTGGTGATATTTCAGAGGATAATAGGATTGTATATATAAATAATGATGGAGTTGCTTCTTTGTTATTTAAAAATAATAAAGAAAACTATTATTACTTAATTCCAGTTTTAAAATAACGTCATTTGACGTTATTTTTTATTATTAATTTATATGAACGAAGAATAACTCTATCTTTTTATTTTTATTAATATATTATATAATATAAAAGAAATCAGGTGATAATATGAATAGTATTTATAATCTTAGTAGAGAAGAATTAGAAGAATATTTTTTAAGTATTGGTTCTAAGAAATTTCATGCACTACAATTATTTGATTGGTTATATGTAAAAAGAATTAAAGATTATAATGAAATTACTAATATTAAGAAAGAAGTAATTGATGATATTAGTAGTAATTATAGTATAAGTCCATTAAAAATAGTTGAAGTACAAAGAGACAAAGATGTTAATAAATATTTATTCGAACTTAATGATGGTGAACATATTGAGGCTGTTTTAATGATGCATGATTATGGTATTTCTGTTTGTGTATCTAGTCAAGTTGGTTGCAACATGGGATGTAGATTTTGTGAATCAGGAAGAAGAAAGAAAGTACGTAATCTAGAAACATATGAAATGGTATTACAAATACTTATGATTGAAGAAGACATTAAAACAAGAATTAGTCATGTAGTAGTAATGGGTATTGGTGAGCCTTTTGATAATTATGATAATTTAATAAGATTCTTTAGAATTATTAATGATCAAAAAGGTATTAATATTGGAGCTAGACATATTACAGTTAGTACTTGTGGTATTATTCCTAAGATTGAAGAATTTAGTAATATAGATATGCAAATAAATTTAGCTATTAGTTTACATGCACCTAATAATAAGATTAGGGATTTAATTATGCCTATTAATAAAGTGTATCCATTAGATAAGCTTATGCCTTGTTTAAAAGATTATATTTCTAAGACTAATAGAAGACTTACTTTTGAATATATTTTACTTGAAGGTATTAATGATAGTGAAGATTGTGCGTTAGAACTTGCTAGATTAGTTAAGGGAATGAATTGTTATATTAATCTAATACCTTATAATGAAACTAATAATATAGAGTATAAGAGAACAAAAACTGTTCAAATTATGCGTTTTTATGATATACTTAAGAAGAATAATATTAATGTAACAATTAGGAGAGAATTCGGTGGTAATATAAGTGCTGCCTGTGGACAACTAAGAAGTAAAAAGGAGGAAATATGAAGTCTTTTTATTTAACTGATGCAGGTAAAGTTCGAGATCATAATGAGGATAGCGTAATTATTGTAAAAAATGGTAATGGTGATTACTTAATGGCTATTGCTGATGGAATGGGAGGTCATTCGGCAGGAGAAGTTGCATCTTCTATTGCAATTAGTTATGTAGGTAAACATTTTAAAGAAACATTTATGAATATGAGTAAGGTAGATGCAGTTAACTGGATAAGAGATGTTGTTGATGAAGTTAATACTTTAATCTTTCAACATGAAAAGACTCATCCTGAAAGTAAAGGAATGGGTACTACTTTAGTTATGGCTATATTAACAAAAGAATATTTATTATTTGGAAATGTTGGAGATTCTTCAGGATTTGTTATGAAAGATAATAAGTTACATAAAGTAACATATGATCATACATTAGTAAATTTACTTGTTAGTGCTGGTGAATTAACTAAGGAAGAAGCAAGTACGCATCCAAAGAAAAATGTCTTAATGAAAGCACTAGGTGCTGCTACAGAAGTAGATGTTGATATTTTTGATTGTGATATGGAAATTAGTGAGATATTACTAGCTAGTGACGGTCTTACTAATATGTTAGATAGAGAAGGAATAGAAAAGGTGCTTCTTGGTGATGGAGAAGTAGAAGATAAAGTTATTAAGCTTATTAAGAAAGCTAATAATAGGGGTGGAACAGACAATATTTCGGTTGCTTATTTGATACGTAGCGAAGAAGGTGACATTGATAATGATAAGTAAGGGGCAAACAATAAATGACCGTTACGAAATCTTACGTTCTATTGGGGAAGGTGGAATGGCTAATGTTTATTTAGGTCATGACAAAATTCTTGATAGAAATGTTGCAATAAAGATCTTAAGAGGAGATTTATCTAACGATGAGAAATTTGTTAGAAGATTTCAAAGAGAAGCTTTATCAGCATCATCTCTTGCACATCCTAATATTGTGGAGATGTATGATGTTGGTGAAGATGATGGTCTTTATTACATAGTAATGGAGTATATTGAAGGAAAAACATTAAAACAATTATTAAAGAAACGTGGTACATTAACATTAAGTGAAGCAATTGATATTATGTTGCAACTTACTGATGGTATGGCACATGCTCATGATTCATATATTATTCATAGAGATTTAAAGCCACAAAATATTATGATTAAAGATGATGGACAAATTAAAATTACAGATTTTGGTATTGCAATGGCCTTAAATTCTACTCAACTTACACAAACTAATAGTGTTATGGGAAGTGTTCATTATTTACCACCTGAACAAGCTAGTGGTAAGGGATGTACTACTAAGAGTGATATTTATTCTATGGGTATTATTTTCTATGAATTATTATCTGGTTCACTTCCATTTAAAGGAGAAAATGCTGTTGAGATAGCTCTTAAACATATGAGAGATCCTCTTCCAAGTTTAAGAGAAGAAAATCCAGCAATCCCACAAAGTATTGAAAATATTATTTTAAGAGCAACTGCTAAAAATCCAAAAAATAGATATGATGATGCTAAAAGTATGCATCAAGATTTATTAACAGCTCTTGATGATGATAGAATGAATGAAGAACCATTAAAATATAAATATCCTGAACATGAAAATGAAGGAAGTAAGAGAGCTAATCGTAAAAAAGTAGAAGCAGAAGAAGATGCTGAAATTGATAAGTTCTTAGATGATGATGAGAAAGAAACAACTGAATTAGATAAGACACCAGATGAAGATGTTAGTGATAAGAAGAGTAAGAAATTAATAATAATTCTAGGTTCAATATTTGGAGTATTAGTATTATTACTTGTATTTATATTCTTTATATTACCAGCACTAACTAATAAGAAACCAGTTGTTGTACCTAGTTGTGAAGGATTAAAAGTTAGTGAATGTGAAAAGAAACTACAAAAAGTTGGTTTTGAAGTAAATTCTAATATTAAGAGTGTTCCAAGTGAAAAGATTAAGAAGAATAGAGTTGTTAAGACTTCACCAGGTGTTGGACGTAGTATAAAATATGGAAGCAAGATTACTATTTATAAGAGTAGTGGTGAAGAGACATTTAAAATAGATGATTATACTGGACAAAATTATATTAAAGTACAAACTTTATTAGAAGAAAAGGGACTTACTGTTAATATTGAAAAGAAGGATGTTGAAAAGAAAGATAAGGAATATGATGAGCAAGAGATAATTGGACAAAGTCTTGCTAAAGGTAGTGAAGTAAAAGAAGGAGATTCAATTACTTTATATATTCCTAATATTGTGGATGTATATCCGGATGTAACAGTTAGTGGAGAAGATTGGACTGTTGGAGATGTTGAGAAGTTCTGTGATGAGTATGGTTTAACTATTAGTATTAATTATCAAGAAACTAATAAATATAAAGAAGGTACTATTATTGCTCAAAATAGAGCTAAAGGATCTAATATAATTAAAGGATCTACATTTAAAATTACTGTTGCTAAAAAAGTTACAGAAGTAGAGAAACCAAAAGAAGAAGATAATAATGCAACAGAGCAAACAAATACACAAACTACAAATACACAAACTACTACACCATAAGGAGGGTTTATGGAAGGACAAATAGTAAAAATAGTAAGTGATTTACATTATGTTAGCTATTTGGGAGAAACTTATCCTTGTAAATGTCGTGGTATATTTCGTAAAGAACATATTACTCCAGTAGTGGGGGACTATGTTCTTTTCAGTAAAGAGAAAAATTTAATTGAAGAGATATTACCAAGAAAGAATGAGTTTCAAAGACCAAAAGTATCTAATATAGATCAAGCATTTTTAATTACTAGTTTAAAAACACCAGATTTTTCATTAAATTTATTAGATAAATTAATTACTTTAATGGAGATTAATAATGTAGAACCTATTATTTGTATTACTAAAGAAGATTTAGTTGATACTGAAGAGTTAAATGTTATATTAAAGACATTAAGATATTATGAAGATTTAGGTTATAGAGTTGTTTCTAATACTGATTTAGATACCATAAAAAAATTAATTAGTAATAAGACTTCAGTCTTTACTGGACAAACTGGTGCTGGTAAGTCTACATTACTTAATTGGTTAAATCCAGAATGGAATTTAGAAACAGGAGAAGTATCAATTGCTTTAGGTAGAGGTAGACATACGACTCGCGTTGTTGAATTGTTTGAAGGATTTGGTGGTAAAGTAATGGATACACCTGGGTTTAGTGCATTAGATTTTAATGGTGTTAGTAAAGAAAAAATAAGAGATGCTTTTAGGGAATTTAGAGATTATCCTTGTCCATTTAAAGACTGTATGCATACTAAAGAAGGAGAATGTTGTGTAAAAAAGGCAGTTAATGCGAATAATATATTAGAGAGTAGATATAATAATTATTTATCTTTCATTGGGGAGGAGATTTTATGAAAAAAGTTGGAGTATCTTTTTTAAGTAGTAAAAATATACCAAGAGATATTAGTTTATTAAATGAAACTGATGTTGATTATATACATGTAGATATAATGGATGGGAAGTTTGTAAAGAATAAGACTATGCCATTTAGAGAAATGAGACATATTAATGATTATACTTCTAAGAGATTAGATGTTCATTTAATGGTAGAAGAAGCATCTAAATATATTCCATTATATGCTGAACTTAATACTGAATATATTACTATTCATGTAGAGATAGAAGAAGATATTATGAAGGATTTGGAGCTTATTAAATCTTATTCTATTAAGTGTGGTCTTGCGATTAGTCCTGATACTAAGATTAGTAGTTTAATACCTTATTTACCTTATGTAGATATGATACTTGTTATGAGTGTAGTACCTGGTGAAGGGGGACAAGCTTTTATTGAAGAAAGTGAAAATAGAATTAAAGAGATTAGAGATTTATTAAATTCTTATAATATACCTGCGATAATTAGTGTCGATGGTGGAGTAAATGATAAGACTAAAGATATGTGTAGTGAAGCCGATATGTTAGTTAGTGGAAGTTATGTAGTAGGAAGTAATAACTTTCAAGAAAAAATATCTAGTTTACGTATTTAAGTTATGTTATAATTGTAGTTAGAATAAGGAGTTGATATGTGTGAATAATGAAAATAATCAAAATAATCAACCAACTGTTAATAATACGAATCCAACAGTAGTAAATAATACAAATCCAACAGTAGTTAATAATAGTACTCCAACTATTGTTAGTAGTACACCTACTAATAATGATGCAGTTGAAGTAATGGATAGTACTACTACTGCTAGTCAGCCAGAAGTAAAAAAAGAGGTTAGTGCTTCTACACCAACAGCAGGAGTTGTTGCGGTACCACCTAGTGCTGCACCAGTTGATGCATCTACTAATAATATGTCTAGGGCTGAAATGGCAGGTATTTCTTCTAGAGAAGAAAAGGGATATGGACGATCTATTAAAGAATTAGAAGAAGAAAGTAATGCTAGAAGACAGCAAAAGAAAGAAGACTTTATTAAGAAAGCAAATGAAGAATATAAACCTAATAGTAAGTTTAAATCATTCTTATTAATAATGTTCTTTATCATATTAATTGCCTTTGTTGTATTCTTACCTGATATTCATTCATTTATTTCTACATGGCAAGGTGGGGGATATGAAGAAGCAGAAAAGATTACAACTGGTAAATTGGAATGTACTTTGACTACTAATACTGAGAATCTTAATTTAGACTATAGTGCTTTATTTGGTATGACTGATAATAAGTTATATTCACTTAGATATAGTGTTTCTACTAAAGGAGATAGAAATTTAGATGCTGATACTTTAGATAAGTTAGATGCAGATTGTAAGTTACTTAAGGAAACTACAGATGAAGTAAAAGGAGTACAAGTAGAATGTAAGTATAATAATACTACAGTTACTCAAACACAAATATTCACTTATAGTGAACTAAATATTGATGCGATGGATTCAGCATATTCAGAAGCTGGAGGTACTTATCCTAATTTTGAATATAATCAAGATATGGATAAAGTAGAAAAAGAAATGAAAGCTAATGGATATACTTGTTCTAGATCAGAAAATTAAAAAGATTGTAAACTCTTTATCAATTTGTTATAATGTTGATGAGGAGTTTTTTTATGAAATATGTATTTTATGGAATTACTTTTATACTTAGTGCAATAATAGTTGCTGTCTTGTTGGTAGGACCTACAAAAACAACTACAGTATTAAGTATAGAACCAAAACATGTTAATAGTGTTGAACTTTCTAAAGATAAAGTAAGTGCTGTTCAATTAAGAGCTGCAGAAGGAGTAAAAGCTCCTGAACCTAAGAAAGTAGTATCAACAGTTAATAGTTTTCAGTTTAATCCTGCAGAAGGTGCATTAACTGATGTTAAACAAACTTTAGTTGGTACTATGAGTGGTTATGGGCCAGACTGCGCAGGATGTAGTGGAGGCCTAGCAGCAGGTTGGAATGCACGTGGTGGAAATGTATATTATACTGATGCTACTTATGGAAAGATTAGAATAGTTGCTGGGGATAGAAGCTTACCTTTTGGTACTATTATTAGAGTAGTTAATTCTAATGCTGGAGTTCCTTTCTATGCAATAGTTCTAGATCGTGGAGGAGCAATTGGTATTGGAAAGAGATATATGTTTGATCTTTTATTTGCTAGTGAAGCTGACGCTATGAAATGGGGATTAAGTAAAAATACAACATTTGAAATAGTAAGATATGGTTATTAATCATATCTTTTTTTATGATATAATAGGTAATACTGGAGGTTAAAATAATGAATGAGATGATTATAAATGAAATTGCAAAGGACTTAAATATTACTACTAAACAAGTAAGCGTTGTATTAGATTTATTAAATGAGGGTAATACTATTCCTTTTATTGCTAGATATAGAAAAGAGGCAACTGGTGCTTTAGATGAAGAGGCTATTAAAAAAATAGGTGAAGTTTATGAGTATCAAGAAAACTTATTAAAAAGAAAAGAAGATGTTATTAGATTAATAGATGAGAAGGGATTACTTACTGATGAGTTAAAGAATTCAATTATGAATTGTAGTAAACTTGTTGAAGTAGAAGATTTGTATAGACCATATAAAGAAAAGAAAAAGACTAAGGCAACTGAAGCTATTAAAGCTGGATTAGAACCATTAGCTAAGATGATTATGTCTTTTCCAACTACTGGAGATATTGATGGATTATGTAGTAAATTTATTAATGAGACTGTTAAAAATACTGAAGATGCAGTAGTTGGTGCTAAATACATTATTGCTGAATGGATTAGTGATAATGCTGGATATAGAAAATGGATAAGAAGTTATTTTTATAAGAATGGTATTGTTACTTCTAAATTGAAGAAGGGTGCAGAAGATTTAGGTAAAGTATATGAAATGTATTATGAATATAGTGAGCCTGTAAAAAGTATTAAACCACATAGAATTTTGGCATTAAACAGAGGAGAAGCAGAGAAAGTACTTAATGTAAGTATAGATGTTTCTAAAGATGAAATTATTAATTATTTAGAAAAAAAATTAATTAAAAATGAAAAGAGTTTTGTAAGTAAATATGTAATTGAAGCGATAGAAGATTCTTATAAAAGATTAATTGCTCCATCTGTTGAGAGAGAAATTAGAAGTGATTTAACTGAAAAAGGAGAAGAAGCTGCTATTGATAATTTTGGTAAGAATTTGGAGGCTTTACTTTTAACTCCTCCAATGAAAGAACAAGTAGTGCTTGCATTTGATCCTGGATTTGTTAATGGTTGTAAGTTAGCTGTTGTTGATAAGAATGGTAAGTATTTAGATAGTTGTGTTGTAAAACCGTTCTTAAAAGGACAAGAAGAGAAGAATATTAAGATGAGTAAAGAAATAGTATCTCAATTAATAAAGAAATATAATGTAGATATTATTGCGATAGGTAATGGTACAGCTTCACGTGAATCAGAAAAATTATGTGCTGAAATGATTAAGGAATATAATCTTTCTTGTAAATATGTTATTGTTAGTGAAGCTGGGGCTTCAATTTATTCAGCTAGTGATGTTGCGATAGAAGAATTCCCAGATTTAGCAGTAGAAAAAAGAAGTGCTGTATCAATTGGTAGAAGACTACAAGATCCATTATCTGAACTTGTTAAGATTCCACCTGAAGGAATAGGAGTAGGTTTATATCAACATGATGTTTCTCAATCTAAGCTTTCTAAGAACTTAGATTTCGTAGTTGAGAAGTGTGTTAATAGTGTTGGAGTAAATATTAATACTGCTTCATCTTCATTACTTAAGTATGTATCTGGTATTACTAAAAGAGCAATTGATAAAATTATAGAGTATAGAGAAAAAATTGGTAAGATTACTAGTCGTGATGAAATTAGAAAAAAGAAGTTATTAAGTGATAAAGCTTATGAACAAGCTATTGGTTTTTTAAGAATAGTAGATGGGGATAATATATTAGATAGAACAGCTATTCATCCAGAGAGTTATGATGTTGCTTTAAAATTACTTGAAAAAGTTAATAGTAATATTAGTGAAGTGGGAACAAATGATTTAATTGATAAATTAAATAAAGTAAATGTAGATGAGATGAGTAAAGAATTGGGTACTGATATTTATACTTTAGAAGATGTTATTAATAGTTTAAAGAAACCTAATCTAGATCCAAGAGATGAGTTTCCACAACCAATACTTAAGAGTGATATATTAGATATTAAAGATTTAACTGTTGGTATGAAATTACAAGGTACTGTTAGAAATGTAGTAGATTTTGGATTGTTTATAGATATTGGACTTCATAATGATGGACTTGCGCATATTTCTAAATTATCTAATCAATTTATTAAACATCCAAGTGATTTATTTAGTGTTGGGGATATAGTAGATTGCTATGTTGATGAAATTAATCTAGAAAAAGAAAAAGTAAGTTTAAGCTTA
>OCTW011564590.1_pt1 | contig 17102 bp, 17 predicted proteins | sample 1539671 | NCBI WGS metagenome assembly OCTW01 (sample SAMN02144230, study PRJEB22623) | gut metagenome | biome: sheep rumen | host: Ovis aries | place: New Zealand
ATATGAAACAGCAAGAAATCAAGGATGCAAGCGCGTAAACATAGGAATTGTTGAAGAGAATATACAGCTTAGAAAATGGTATGAACAAAGTGGAGCTGTGCATACCGGAACTAAAAAATTTGATTTCTTCCCATTTACGTGCGGATATATGGTGAAAGAGATTTAGGACATTATATTCGAATTTACAGTAGACTCCATGACCGGTTTATATCCTTCCCTCCATATATTCTGACAGCACAACCGTGCCCTTCTCAAGGCTTTCTTTAACTTTGATGATACGCTGGTTGTCGCTGCCTCTGAAGCGGAGTCTCAGGTTCTTTCTGGCTTCGACAAATTCACCGTCAACAAGGACGTCAGTCATTTCAAGCATAGGAATAGTGTCTTCTGAGTGGCATCTCTTGTTGTCAGGATCGAGAAGTTCTTCAAAGAGATATCCCGAATAAGTCCAGATGGTCTTGTCGGGGTATTCTTTTTTTATCCTCTCAATGAAAGGTCGGAGAACCTTCTGGTTTACAACTTCCCATGGCTCGCCGCCGAGAATCGTGATTCCCTGGATATACGGGCGCTTAAGTGAATCGATAACTTCATCCTGGATTTCCGGTGTAAAAAGCTTTCCGTAGCTGAAATCCCAGGTGGCTTCATTGAAGCAGCCCTTGCAGTGATGGGTGCAGCCTGAAACATATAAAGATGTCCTTATACCGACACCGTTTGCGGTGTCGCAGTAATATATTCCACAGCAATTCATGGTGGTTCTCCTTGTTCTTTCTGTTCTGATTGTTTTTTCTATTCTGATTTTTTTACTTGACCGCACGATAGATGATCCACGCGCCGAGTGCGGCTATTCCCGCATCAGCGACCAGAAGCATCAAAGCGTTGATGATCGCTGCAATACTAAGAATAAGTTTGAGAATAATATTGGTTTTTGACATCAAAATATTTCTCAATACTTCAAATAAACCCAAACGGGCTTTATATGGCTTATTGCGGCTCACTTTAATATTATACACGGCGCTACTGTCAATGAAGGTTGCGCTGACCAGACATATCGTATCTTGGGGCGATGTTTTACGTTCTACCCCATTATCCTCATAGGTGAAGCTGATATGCTCGACCGTATGCGTGTTATAAGTACGTTTTTTTCGATTATCACTTTGTTTGTGACGTTTTCTGTCTCGTTGTTGTGCCCAGTATATTGAACTGCCGGTGTATCTTACTCCGTCTATACGAACACTTCGAGTTACCTTCATGTCGCCTACAACAGCCTTAACTTTCTTTGTATAAAATATACCGCCAAATATCTGCCTGCTGAGGACTAATGCGAGGATAATAAAAAGTGCCCCGAAAAAAATCTCGGCGATTTGGACCAAATTCATGATGCTCATAACTCCTGTTTTAATTGTATTTTTTTGACGCTGACTACAAGACAAAGCGCAATCAGTAATCGGAAAAACACGAAAAATGAAAAGTCTCTCGCGGAATTCCCCAAAGAACAAAATGCTGTTCGTGGATATCCGGAAAAAATACAGGGGGCCGGGTTATGGCCCCCTGAAGGTATTGAAATATTCTGTTAATGGAAAAATACAGCCTGAACCGCAGGGATCGTTACCGGCATCTGTGTCCTCACAAATAGTTATCAGCTGTCACATCCGCAGGAAGCTCCTGCAGTAACAGGTTCTGCGATATAATCAGGTGTTCCTACGTGGAGAACACGTGACTTGATCTCTTTGGTCTTACCTACATTCCAGAAGTTCTCACCGAGATATCCGCAGGTTCTTCTGGTAACATTCATCTTGGAATGATCCTTGTTATGGCAGACAGGGCATTCCCATTCGTTATTGTCGTTAACCTTGATCTCGCCGTCGAATCCGCATACATGGCAGTAGTCAGACTTGGTATTGAACTCTGCGTACTGGATGTTGTCGTAGAGGAATTTAACGAGCTCTGTAAGAGCTTCGAGATTGTTAGCCATATTTGGAATCTCAACATAAGAGATGGCTCCGCCCGAGGAAATACTCTGGAACTGGCTCTCAAATTTGAACTTCTCGAAGGCATCTATATCTTCACGTACATCTACGTGATATGAATTGGTATAATAACCCTTATCTGTGATATCAGGGATGGTGCCAAAACGTGCCTTGTCGATTCTTGCAAATCTGTAGCAGAGTGACTCCGCAGGAGTTCCGTAGAGACCGAAGCCAAGTCCGGTTTCCTTCTTCCAGGTTTCACATGCGCTTCTCAGCTTGTGCATGATACGAAGTGCGAAATCCTGTCCCTCAGGTGTTGTATGGCTTACGCCCTTCATAAGCTTGGTTACTTCATAAAGTCCGATGTAACCAAGTGAGATGGTTGAGTAGCCGTTGAGGAGGTATTTGTCGATCTTCTCACCCTTGCCGAGACGTGCGATAGCACCGTACTGCCAGTGGATAGGGCTTACATCGCTTGTTACGCCCATGAGTGCGTTATGTCTGCACATAAGTGCTTCGTAGCAAAGCTCAAGTCTCTCATCAAGTATCTTCCAGAAGAGCTCCTCATCGCCTCTTGCGATGATACCGATCTGTGGAAGGTTAAGGCTTACAACGCCCTGGTTGAAACGGCCTTCAAATTTATATTCGCCCTTCTCATCCTTCCAAGGAGAAAGGAATGAACGGCAGCCCATAGGTGAAAATACATTTCCTTCGTAATTCTCACGCATCTTCTTGGCTGAGATATAATCAGGATACATTCTCTTTGCTGAGCACTTAACAGCCATCTGTGTGATGTAGTCGTATTTTCCGCCCTTAAGGCAGTTGAATTCGTCAAGTACATAGATGAGCTTAGGGAAAGCAGGAGTTACATAAACACCGGCCTCATTCTTGATTCCCTCGTATCTCTGACGGAGAACCTCGATGATGATACGTGCATTTTCCTCAACATACTCATCGTTTGGATCAAGGTGAAGGAAGAGTGTAACGAAAGGAGACTGACCATTGGTTGTCATCAGAGTATTGATCTGATACTGGATGGTCTGAACGCCTGAACGAAGCTCGTCATTCAGTCTCTCCTGGATCATATCCTCAAGAGTAGCTGCATCTACCTTGTCACCGAAATCCTTGGTGAATCTTGCTTTATATTTTTCATAGCTCTTTCTGAGATATTTGCCCAGATGAATAAGATCAACAGACTGTCCGCCGTACTGTGAAGATGCAACGGATGCGATAATCTGAGTCATAACGGTACATGCAACCTGGAATGACTTAGGACTCTCAATCAGCTTGCCGTTCATAACAGTGCCGTTCTCAAGCATATCCTTGATATTGATAAGGCAGCAGTTAAATATAGGCTGAAGGAAGTAATCAGCATCATGGAAATGAAGAACGCCCTCGTCATGAGCCTTGCTTATCTTCTCAGGAAGAAGGACTCTTCTTGTAAGGTCCTTACTAACCTCGCCTGCGATAAGGTCACGCTGTGTTGAAGCAACGGTTGCGTTCTTGTTGGAATTCTCTTCCATAACATCCTTATTACGGTTCTTGATAAGACTCAGGATGGAATCGTCAGTGGTGTTGGCCTTACGTACAAGTTCTCTTGTATAACGGTAGATGATATATGTCTTTGCAAGAACATATTTTCCATCTTCCATAAGATCCTGCTCGATGATATCCTGGATATCCTCTACAAGGATTCTCTTACGCTTCTTTGTTTCAATTCCGTGAACTATGGTTTCAATCTTGTCATCAGATATCTTCTCTTCAGGGTCAACCTCAGCGTTGGCCTTTCTGATGGCTGTCACGATCTTGCTACGGTCAAAATCCACAATATGACCGTCCCTTTTTACAACCTTCATTATACCTCTCCTCACTTTTATTAATCTGAAATCGCTTTTTTCCTTCACTTTTCATATTCAAAACAAATATAGTCGATTCAAGTACAGATTATAGCAAAGGCACTTTGGTTTGTAAATAGCAAAATACTAAATATAGTGTCTGACTATTTAGAGTTTAACTATATTTGGTATAAATCACGGTTTTGCGTGCTTTTCCGGAAAAATCGTCCGTAAAGCTTCCTATGTATAATAGCGCATAAAACATCACTGAAAAATGTCACACATTTTGTACAAAATATAGATGGAAATTGCTGCGTGGGATACAGGTGAATCATGTAAATACTGTGAACTGTCAACATTGCTCTTTATTTTTCCGACAAAGTGTGTTATAAATTTAAATTGCGTATCAAAAATGGATAAACGCATAAATGAATTATAGGTAGTGCTGGTGATTTTGGAAAGAGGCATGTTTATCCGCCCGGCGCCATATCATCAAAATATATTTGCAAGGAAGGAAGAAAACATGAAAAGAAGACTGTGTACCATACTGATGGTTGTGCTCTGTCTGTCGCTTCTTGCCGGCTGCGGTAAAAAGGAAAGTAAGAAGACATCTGACAACCCTGTTGAAGCCATGAAGGAGAGATATGTTGATAAGGTTGACCTCTATAACTATAAGGGTGTCAAATATACTCCTGCCAAGACGGAAGTTACCGATAACGATATTGAGTCAGATAGGGCTTCCCTCATCAATCAGGGTACAAAGAAAGAGGAAGACAAGACAAGTATCGCTACCTACGGCGATGCAGTAAATATTGATTATGTAGGTTATATCGACGGAGTTGCTTTCGATAGCGGAAGTACAGAGGGTAAAGGAACTGAGATAACACTCGGCTCAAGCGGATATATCGATAACTTTGATGCACAGGTTGTTGGTCACAAGGGCGGCGACAGCTTCCAGGTTAAGGTTACCTTCCCTGAAGATTATGGTAATGCAGATCTTGCAGGAAAGCCGGCTGTATTTGAGACAACTCTTAATTATATTTCCAAGACAGTAACTCCTGAATATAATGATGCACTTGTTGCTGAACTTACGGATTACAAGACAACTGCCGAGTACGAAGAGGCAATGAGAAAGTCTCATGAGGAATACAACAAGACAGCTGATCTTAATACTGACAAATCAAATGTCATAAAAACAGTCATTGATAATTCCAATATCAAGGAATATCCGAAGGAAGAGATCCAGCAGCTGGTTGATTCAATGATCTCTCAGATGAAGGAACTTGCAGAGAGCAACAGCGTTGATCTTTCAACTCTTATCGCTTATTACTACGGCTTTGAGACAGAGGATGAGTTTAAGGAATACGTTACTGAATATGCTACCGATTACGTTAAGCAGAGAATGATCATGGTCGCAATCGCTGATGCTGAAGGAATCACAGTTTCCAAGGAAGATGCAGATGCCAAGAAGCAGGAGATCATGACACAGTACAGCCTTCAGACAGTTGATGAAGTTGCAAACTACTACAGTGATGAAGACGTTTACTATGTGGTTCTTGCACAGAAGGTTATGGATTTTGTTTATGACAATGCAGTTATAGATGATGGCAGCAGTTCAGATCCTCTCGATGATGTTACGGCAGATACAACAGCTGAGGCAACCACAGAGGCAGCTACAGAAGCAACTACCGAAGCAACAAGCGCAGAGTAAATATTTAGAGACGCCTTGGGGCAGCTGAAGATCGATTGAATTTCTATTCATGTAGTTGCTTGACAGGAGTGATTTAAAATGGTAATATTCAGAATGTCTGCGGAAACAGACTGCAGACATTCTGAAAAATGTACTGAAATATACAGAGTAAGCTTCGGTACAAAAATATAAGCAGTTGTGGCGGAATTGGCATACGCGCATGATTCAGGTTCATGTCCACGCAAGTGGGTTCGGGTTCAAGTCCCGTCAACTGCACTAAAAAGCGGTTTCTAACCGCTTTTTTTAGTGCAGTTAGAACTTGAACCCCGGGTTCAAGTTCTCGCCTATCGGGTCTTCACTCCGTTACGGTCGGCGCATAACAAGCATCCCCCGGATGCTTTGCGCCGGTCGGTGCTAAACGGTGCCCACCGGGCACCAGCAGTCTCGCCTGCCGGCTCGGTCGGCACCAAACACGTGCCACCGGCACGTGTTTGGTGCCCCGTCAACTGCATATTTGCTTGACTTTTAGAATAAGAGAGGTTATAATCAACTCCGTGTCTATCGGATAATATTTCAGGAAGGAAGTACGGATATGGCAGAACAGAAGAAGAACATATTAACAAGTGCGGGTCTCAAGAAGCTTGAGGATGAGCTGAATGATCTCAGAGTTTTCCGTCGTAGAGAGGTTGCTCAGAAGATCAAGGAAGCCAGAGAGCAGGGAGACTTATCAGAGAACGCAGAGTATGATGCAGCTAAAGATGAGCAGCGTGATATAGAGGCAAGAATTGAAGAAATCGAGATAATCCTTAAGAATTCGGAAGTTATCGATGAGGATTCACTCGATAAAGAAACAGTAAACTTTGGCGGAACAGTACATATTCAGGATATTGATACTAAGCAGGAATTCAGCTACATGATAGTTGGTTCTACAGAGGCAGATGTCCTTAACGGAAAGATCTCAAACGAGTCACCGGTTGGTAAGGCTCTTATCGGTCGTAAGGCAGGACAGACAGTTATCGTTAACACACCAAGTGGAACATCTAATTACAAGATTTTGGACTTTACAAGAGGCTAATTCCAGATGCCGCGCGTTCTTTGAGAGGACTGCGGTTTAAATGTATTTTTATAATGAAGAAGATTATTGTCCGTGTAGTTGCATGATAAGAATGTAGATTGCATGGACAATTATCATTTTATGATATGTCATGCAGCAGGATGCATGAACGGAATGAGCACAGCGTGGATGCAGCGAGCGGGATTCGGTAACAGAATGACCACAGCGTGGATGCAGCGAGCGAGATTCGGTAACAGAATGACCACAGCGTGGATACTGCGGTCGAGAATCAGTAATGTATTACAGTATAATATATAGAAACAGAGGAAGAAAAAATGGCAGAGAACAATCAGAACAACCAGCCGGTACAGGATATTAATCAGCTGCTCAAGGTTCGCCGTGAGAAGCTGGCCGCACTTCAGGAGGCGGGAAAGGATCCTTTCGTAATAACCAAGTTTGACCAGAGCTACCATGCCGCACAGGCTAAGGAGGAGTACACAGCTCTTGAGGAGAAGCTCCTTGTCGGCAAGGATATGCCTGACACAGAGGGCATGGAGCCTGCAGAAGCAAAGCAGGTTAAGACAGAAGCCTACAACGAGAGACGTGCTATCATGGATGCAAATCCGATCAACGTAAGCATCGCAGGAAGAATGATGTCAAAGCGTGTAATGGGCAAGGCTTCCTTCTGCAATGTTCAGGACAAGAGCGGAAATATACAGGTATTTGTCTCAAAGGATACTCTCGGCGAGGAGGCTTATGCTGCATTTAAGAAGCTGGATGTTGGTGATATCATCGGCATAACAGGTTATGTTTTCCGTACAATGATGGGCGAGATCTCAGTTCATTCAGACAGCGTTACACTTCTTACAAAGTCTCTGCAGGTCCTTCCTGAGAAGTTCCACGGACTTACAAATACAGATATCAGATATCGTCAGAGATATGTGGATCTCGTTATGAATGCAGACGTTAAGGAAACCTTCATCAAGAGATCCAAAATCATCTCATGCATCAGAAGATTCCTTGATGATAAGGGCTTCATGGAGGTTGAGACACCTATGCTTGTTGCAAATGCAGGTGGTGCTGCAGCTCGTCCTTTCATGACACATTTCAATGCCCTTGACGAGGACCTGAAGCTTCGTATTTCCCTTGAGCTTTACCTCAAGAGACTTATCGTAGGCGGTCTCGAGAGAGTTTACGAGATCGGACGTGTTTTCAGAAATGAAGGTGTTGATACAAGACACAATCCGGAGTTCACACTTATGGAGCTCTACCAGGCATATACAGATTATCACGGCATGATGGACCTTACAGAGGCTATGTATCGTCACATCGCTCAGGAGGTTAATGGTTCAACAACCATTACATATCAGGGCGTTGAGATGGACCTCGGTAAGCCATTTGAAAGAATCACAATGGTTGACGCTGTTAAGAAATACGCAGGCGTTGACTGGAATACAGTAGCTGACCTTGATGCGGCACGTGCACTTGCAAAGGAGCACCACATCGAGTTCGAGGAGTTCCACAAGAAGGGCGACATCCTTAACCTCTTCTTCGAGACCTACGTTGAAGAGCATCTGATCCAGCCTACATTTGTAATGGATCATCCGATCGAGATATCTCCTCTTACCAAGAAGAAGCCTGAGGATCCAAACTATGTTGAGAGATTCGAGTTCTTCATGAACGGCTGGGAGATGGCTAATGCATATTCAGAGCTGAACGATCCTATCGATCAGAGAGAAAGATTTGCAGCTCAGGATGCACTTTCCGCAGCAGGCGATGACGAAGCAGAGCATACAGATGAGGACTTCCTCAATGCTCTCGAGGTTGGTATGCCACCAACAGGCGGTATCGGTTATGGTATCGATCGACTTGTAATGATCATGACCGATTCACCGGCTATCAGGGATGTACTTCTGTTCCCGACACTTAAGAGCATTCAGTAAGAAAACAGCGTAAATTATGGGGTTAAGAGGTGTCGAATAATCGAAAATACACCCAGTTTACACCCAAATAATGAGAAGTGACAGAAAGTTGACTTAAAGACCAGTGGTATACCCCCACTGGTCTTTTTAATACGCACGAATGTTACTCATAGTCCGTTGTCTTATATACAACAAAAAATTAACCTAATAATGGAGGTAGTGGGATGATACAAAAGAATTTCGGATTCGCATGTAAAAAGATTAGAGAAAGCAAAGGGTTAAGTCAAGAAAAGTTTGCTTTGCTTATTGATATGGATCGAACATATTATGCATCGGTTGAATCTGGAAAAAGAAATATTTCAATTCAGAACATTAAAAAGATTGCTGATGGATTTGGGATTAGTGTGTCTGAATTATTTAGAAATGTAGAAAACGTATAGCAAAAGGAGATTATGAGATGTCACCATATGATAATCTGAAAGAAAGTGAATGGGCAGAAAAAACAAAGGAGTTAATTGATAAACATCCATTGACAAAGGATGATATAGTTGAGGTGGTTCTGGAATCATGGGATGGTATATTGAAAACCAAGATTGCGGGAGAATTACAGATAGGTGTTGATATATTTCCTTCTCCGCAGATTCTTGGCAATTATTTGCATGAATTGATTCCAGTGTTTCTTGAGAAAAAATATCCCGGAAAATGGACTCGTGACTTAGAGAAGAAAGATAAAGATTTGGTCTGTGTAACAGATGCACAGTTTTCATCTGAAATAAAAACCTCGTCCAATCCAAATAATATCTTTGGAAATGCAAGTTATGGACAGGAAGATAGTTCAAATGCTTCCTCGAAAACAAAAGATGGATACTATATAGCGGTAAATTTTGAAAAGTTTAATCCTAAGGACAAAAAATTTGTACCTAGAATAAAAAAGATAAGATTCGGATGGCTTGATCATAGCGATTGGCATTCACAAAGCGCATCATCAGGTCAAGCAGCTACAATCAGTACGGCGGTCAGAGATAACAAATTAATGTTGATATATGATGCGGATAAAGGTGGAAAACAATACTAAGAAAAAAGATGGGAAATGTTGCTACATTTCCCATTTCTTTTTGTATAGTTCAGACCACCATCCAGAACGTCTTTCTGTTATAGTGTATTCATCAAAATATTGATATAGATTATCAATACTATTCTGAATATCAGGGATGGAGTTGTTAATAATTGAATCTAATACAATGTTCTTTCTAGTGCATTCACAAAAGAATTCTGAAACAAATATATTGCTGATATCAGGAATAGTTATCTCAGCATCTACAGCCTGAAGACGCTTAATTATTTGCTCAGTGTTATCGTATGCAATCTTCTCTATTTCTTTCAGATTATCGTTGTTTATTTCGATATTGGCAACATTTCTTTTCTTTCTACATATTAGCATGATATCTAGAGCAATAGAGTTTTTATTTGATGTGTGTGCTCCGGTTCTGCTTTCGGCATGAAGCGGATATGTTTTTTCTAAAACAAAACCGCCTTTATCTATACTTTGTAGAATAGATAACCAACTCTCAATACTGCTATCATGGAATGAGAAAATGAGGAAGCCATTATCATTTAATACACGCTGGCATTCCTTAAATACGGATGTCAGACCATTTTCATAATCTTTTTGTGTCTTGCCTCTAGTAGTATTTACTATTATTTCATCCTCTTTAGGTGAAAGTGGCTGAATAAATCCAAGTTCGTTTGCTAAGGAGCTTAAGCTATCCCATGAGTGAAAAAAATCAATCAACTCAGAATACATAACGTTTGCTCCAAATGGAGGATCGGTGATAACTAAGTTTACGCTTTTGTCAGGAAGAAAACTAAGATCGCATGAATTTCCACAGCAAAGTAAAGGATTGCTTGCATCTAATTTCTCATAACTAGATGTGGGATTAGCGATAACCTTTTCATTTGAATAAACTTTCTCAGCTTCAATTTTTCCGTTACGTTTAATTGTTGATATATCATATATGTTTTTGCAGAATTCTTTCCCTCGAATGATTTTATCTACAGTTTTGATAAAGTTTCCAGTTCCAAGTTTTGTACCCCATACGTTGTTCTCAACAGGCATGGTAATAGGCACATATGCATGATTAAAGAATATATTGCAAATCTTATAAGCGTTTGCCTGGTAACGGCAAAACATATTATTCATTTCAAGCATTCCAGAAAATGCTAATTGAAACCAAAACTTGATATCATTATCATCTATTTCATTAATTGCCTTAAGAAGTATGCCTAGTCCAAGTAACTGCCTCTTGTTGAATAAATCACTAAACTTTTGGTAATGGTGATTTAGAATCTGATTTGTATTATACCCGTTAGGAATTAATTGAGTTGGAATAGGTAAGGATTCTTTTATTTCATCAAATTTATTACATGCTTCGGCATATAGGGCTCGATCATCATCATCTATCCTCTTATAATCGTGTGAATTACATTCCGGACAGTAGTATTCAATAGCAACTAATTCAGTTTCGAGAGGGTATCCTTCCTCTGGTGTATAATCGCTAATGACTTTTGTTTCGCCACATTCATCACACTTGAAAACGCCATGATTAACAAAACCGTCTTTAGGATCGTGAATCACATATCCACAGCTACATACTGCCTCACCGTTAGCCTTAAAATTGTGTTTAATTATATTTCCACATTTGGGACAAACTAGCGTAAATATGTCTTTCTTTAATGCTAGAACAAAATTTGAATACAATTTGTGTTCGGAACATCCGGTATGTGTGTGGACTTTTTTTACATGGAAAGTATACATTATGTCAGCTGTCTTATTACAACAAGGACAAGTTGTATGTTGGTAGTGCATAATGTCTTGCGCAACCTTTTTTTCGAGTTGCTTTTCATATTTTTTGATTTTGCTTTTATCTAGTTCTTTCACTAATGCCATGGTGGCAAATTTGGAAAGTGGTTGAAGGTCATTACCTATTACTTTGGTGTTTAATCTTAATGCTTCAAATATTGTTGTTCCTCCACCCATAAAAGGATCAAGGATGGTGATATCATCCCGAATTTCATCTGAAAAATCATTATATAAATAATCCCAGATGTCGGCTTCGTATGGAAGAAGGCATCCTAGCATCATCATACGAAAACTGCTTGTAATGCGTCGTGCGAAGTATTTGTGTACAAAAAATACTGGTTTTTTTCGACTTGCCTCCTTTCGAGCTGCTTCATAGATTTTGTCAAAAGGTAAATCTCTGAGAATAGCGGGGTTTTTAATATTATCTTTACTTAGTTGCATTTTAGGTTTATCAAAGAGAGATAATTGTTCCAAGGCTATAAATCCTCATTTCTATTATTGTTAGTAAGATGTATTGCTGTGACACCATGCGGATATTTCGTTAGGAGTATCGGATACTTCTATACAATCAAGATACAAATCAGTATCGCTTCCGTTTTCATCAATTATAATGATCACAGCACTTTCTTTTATTTCAGAGATCAATTCATTAATCTTTTCGATTTTTTCATTGACTGTCATTATTAGCACCTCCTGTTTCACCAGATTTGTTGAATAGAGCTATTAGCTCACAAATATAATCTGCTTGTTTGGGAGATAGTGTCTTTTCTTTTATTTCATCTAAGCTATAAGGAGCATGTTTTGTATCGGTTAATCCAAGTAAGTAATCCGAAGAAATCTTATAGTATAGACACAGTCGTTTTAGCATCTCTTCATTTGGAAAACGACTATCGCTCTCATATTGGGATATGGCAGTGATAGAAATCCCTATATCGTTTGCAACATCTTTTTGAGAGGCGTTTTGTTCAATTCTTAATTCTTTTAATCTGCTTCCAAAAGACATACTCGTACCTCCGGAAGTATAATAGCACATATTTCTCAATTTGAAAAGTGAAATTTCTCAAAATGAGAAAAGCTGATTTCGGCAGATGGATAGCTTGAATATATGCTAGAACTACCACTTGTTAAAATCTATGTATGGATGATTTCTATATATTTCCTCTAAAGAATCTATGTACTTATCTGTTGAGGCAAGTAGCAATCTAATCACTTCTAATTCATCCGGATCATTTGTGATTTTAAGAAGTGGAATCTTACTGAAATCGGATTCAATCATTTTTAGTATCCGTATCGAAAAAGAACTATCCTCTGGCATATATTGCCTAAGGATTGGCATTAAGGATTCTTCTATCCATTCCTCGAATCTATATGTCCAACGTCTGAAAGAATCATGACTTAACACAAAATCCATATATGCATCTTTGAATCTATATTTGCATCTTTCATATAAATGAGTTACGGCTTCTGAAAATGAATTGTCAATCGAGGATAACAACTCAGAACTATCAAGTTCGTAAAAATCGGAATTATCAAAATCAGGTAATAAAGGTTTATATTCAAAAAAGATTCTGTAGTAACCATAGTATCGAGCGTATGGAATATATGCGCATAAAATGTGGTTTATGGTTTCTTTGTATTGATCGTCGTTTGCTAAGTCACTCATTATCATGTCAAATAACCTTAGGTTGAGTGAAAATCAATTTGGAGAGTATTATGCGATGCTTCCGCCAATTTGTGAGAAACTGGGAATTGAAGTTCCAGAATTATATTTACAATTAGATGTTTATCCTAATGCATACACAGCTGGAGATACATCTCCATTTATTGTTTTAACCTCCGGATTGTTTGAAACAGTTCCAAAAGAGTTGTTACCTACAGTTATTGCACATGAATGTGGGCATATAGCTTGTCATCATCAGTTATATACAACTATGGGAATGTTTTTGTTAAGTGGGGCTGAAACGTTTATATCGGGAATAGGAAATATAGCACTATATCCTATTCAATTGGCATTTTATTATTGGATGCGTTGTAGTGAGTTTTCGGCTGATAGAGCTGCTATGATTTGTGACGGTTCTGCAGATAGAATAATTGAAATGTGCATGAGATTTGCTGGTTATGATAAGGATATTCCAGGTCATACAAGTGTTGATGCGTTTTTAAAACAAGCTGAAGAGTATAAAGAGCTGATTAAAGATAATAAATGGAATAAAACGTTAGAGTTTTTAATGTTTAGAAAAGTTAGTCATCCTCTCAATGCGGTAAGAGCCTATGATGCTAATGAATGGTCAAAGACAGAAAGATTCAGAAATATTGTTGAATATGTTAATAGTACTGATGAAGATAAAGATCTTACATTGCCTGTTTTACTGAAACCACAAAAGTATATCGGAAAGAATGTATCTGATGTTGAGTCAGAATTGTTAAGTAAAGGATTTGAAAATATTACGACTATCAGAAAGACCGAATCGGATAAGAAAGCTAAGGATGGAACAATTCTCTCTTTCAAGATTAACGGAGCCGAAGATGTTGCAGATGATTATTATAAAAGAGATATTACCATAGAGATGGAGTATTTTGAGGCTAAATCAGAGGAAGAAATAGCGGCTGAACACCCAGGGGAAGTTAAGATTCCTGAGAATTATAAGTATTATATTGGAAAATCTGCTAATGACATTAAACGTCAGCTTGAAGACAATGGGTTTACAAATATTGAAATGAAAGAAATGGGAATACCAAAACTAGGATTTTTAACTAAAGAGGGGACAATCGCAAAAATAATAATAGATAAAAATTCTAAGTTTGAAAAAGACACTTGGTATTACCCTGATGTTAAAATAATAATATATCGTTATGTATCTCTTGCGGCGAAGGATGAGGAAGCATATTTTGAAGAGCAGAGTAAGTTTTGGAGTTGATTCATATTGGATCATAGATATCCTTCCAAAGAGAGTACCTAAGATAGTAAGTACTCTTTGTTTGGAGTGAGGAAGGTTGAAATGATAAACGAAAACGTAAAGAAATGGCTGGATAAAAGAGGTTTTGGAGACAGGCTCACAGAACACAAGGATACAATTGATACCGTCGAACACGCTGCCATGCAGATAGGATGCTCAGAAGCTGAGATTGCCAAGACACTATCATTTATAGTAGCTGGCAAGCTGGTGATAGTTGTAATGGCTGGTGACGGGAGAGTAAACAGTTCAAAGTTCAAGGCGCTGTTTCATGCTAAACCGAGCATGATACCAAGAGATAAGGTTGAAGAAATGACAGGATTTCAGCCTGGAGGAGTATGTCCGTTTGGCGTTCCGGCTGACATTCCTATTTGGCTGGATATTTCCATGAAACGGTTTGAATATGTCCATCCTGCTGGTGGAAATGAGTTTATGTCGGTAAAGCTTACTCCTGATGAACTGGAAAAGGCATCTGAGGCTGTAGGCTGGTGCGATGTATGTAAAGGATGGGAACAAGATAATTAAAACTGAATGCTTTATACATCCCTTCATGGCTGCGATATCACGCGCTTATCCCCCTTAGCCCGCTTGATATCGCGGCCTTTTTTATACAACCATAATAAATGATCTTTTGGACAAATTGTCCAAAGGTTTTGAATAATGCATGAGGAGAGGAGGCTTTCTAAGTGCCTGGGGGAGAGTATAATTATGTGTCGGGATTGATTGAATAATTTGAGTGACTTGGATCATATGAATAATAACATGAATTTATTGCATAATAACAAAATAAATGTTAATATAAATAAAAAATGTTACCGAGGGGCGCGTATGAATGATAAATTCAAACAATTATTTGGAATAAAATTCGATATTGCACCAATTAAGATTAAAGGGCTTCCACTATATATAACTGCAGGGCGAGGCTTATATAAGTTGTCTTATTTGGGAAATGAATTCATATTAGTAAGGCTTTCGGCTGATGAAAAATTTGGAGTCGTTGCTTTAGAAAAACAGATATCCCAAGTGTCTTTAAAAACTGGGATGCCGGTTGCTTTAGAATTTGAGTATTTAAGCCGTACACAAAGAGATAGCCTGCTTAAAAGAAATATTCCTTTTATTTCAGAATCAGGACAGTTGTATCTACCTTTTTTAGGAATGATGCTTTCCGAAAGGTTTGTTCAGAAAAAGAATGAAACTGAGCTGACCAAAATGATGCCAATTACTCAGGCACTTTTCTTATATCTGATTTATAAGAGTGAAGGTAAACCTATTATGAAGAAAGAAGCTGCTGAGTTTTTAGGGGTCACAAGAACTTCTATAACAAGGGCCAGCGAGCAGTTGATTACATTTGATCTGATATCACAACAAATGCGTGGAAAAGAATCATATATGTCTATCAAAGGAAAAGGATTAGAGATATATAAGAAGGCAAGACAGTATCTTATTAATCCTATTCAAAGAAAAATAACTGTACTGAATGATAATGCATATAGGTCTTATTCTCTATCTGGGGAATCGGCACTATCAAAATGTACGATGTTGAATGCACCTTTAGTTGATGAGTACGCGATATATAAGGCAAATATAGATATTAATAATATCGCTGTGGTTGATTCGAGATGGGAACCGGAATCAAATGTTATCAATCTAGAACTATGGAAATACGATCCGAGGTTATTTGAAATTAACGGACTTGTAGATCCAATTTCTTTGTCACTATGCTTTGAAGATAATGCTGATGAAAGAATCGAGGCATCTATAGAAGAATATTTGGAGGAATACAAATGGTAGCAGGAATGGATCAGATATTTAAGGTGATGTTCTACAAGCATAAGTTTATAAAGAATATTTCGGTCAAAACTGTACGGGACTCTATAGCATTTTAACGTGTTCAGTACAACCGAATATTAGATTGTATTAAGGCAGAAGCTAAATTATGGTTTCTGCCTTTTGATATATAAAAGGACAAGGAAATTGTCCAAAAATTTTAAATAATACATGAGGAGAGGAGGGCGAGCTATGGGTGTATTCATTCCACGTGAAGATGTTGATCGGGCGGGTAAGATAGGACTTTATGAGTATTTCCGTATGACCAGTCCGAATGTGCTGAAGAGAAAAGGAAGTGATTTCTGCCATGTTGATCACGACTCTCTTTGTATGAAAAGATCCGGAGAATGGTGGTGGCATTCAAGAGGACTATATGGCAGAAATGCTATCAGTTATCTGATCATAGCTGAAGATATGGACTTTCAGACCGCTGTTCTTGCTGTTCTCGGAGCTGTTCCTGAAGACTATCTGACTGAATCTAGGGCGATGACAGGTAGCATGGATAAAAACACAGATGACAATTCAGAAAAAATACTCCAAATGCCGGAAAAGGATCTAAATAACGAGGTGGTCAGGGATTATCTGTTTTCAAGAGGTATTGATAAGTCAGTCACAGATTATTTCATATCAATCGGAAGTATTTACCAGGATAGGAAATACAAGAGCGTTTGCTTTGTCGGTTATGATAAAGACCATATTCCACGCCTTGTTAATGTTCGGGCTACCAGGGGGACTTTCAAACAGAATGTCCTTGGATCGGACAGGCGGTATGGCTTTATGAATAGATGTGATGCCGGCAGTTCGCTACATCTCTTTGAGGCTCCGATTGATATGCTTTCATATGCCTGTATGATATATGAAGCTGGGTATGATTTTAGAACTTTCAACCTTCTGTCGATGTCAGGGATAACCGGAACCAGACGTACAGACGGCAGTGTAATGCTGCCTTCCTGCCTTGATCAATATTTTAAAGACTATCCCGGAATTGAGAATGTT